>Ga0070739_10001936_pt1 | contig 29277 bp, 30 predicted proteins | sample Coa_R1_7_FD_66445 | JGI IMG/M metagenome (GOLD analysis project Ga0070739, IMG submission 66445) | Surface soil microbial communities from Centralia Pennsylvania, which are recovering from an underground coalmine fire - Coalmine... | ecosystem: Environmental > Terrestrial > Soil > Unclassified ...
ACGCTACCCAAAAAGGAGTTGAGTGATGGCGGCTTCCACGCGGGATCGCAAGACGCTCGCGTATCTGCTCGCGCCGCATAGCGTTGACGAGTTTCTGAACGAGCACGTGCAGCAAAAACCGCTGCACGTGCGGCGCAACGTGCAGGGCTACTACGAACGCTTCTTCAGCTTGCGTGAGTTGGAGCGCGTGCTGTTCGGCTGCAAGCTCACGACGGACGAACTGCGCGTCATCAAGGACGGCACTCCCGTTCGGCCGGAAACGTATACGTGGCAGCCGCCGGACAAGTATCGCGGCCCCGAAATCACTCGCGCGGTCACGACGATCGACGCCGATCGCGTCAGCGCGCAATTCGCACATGGCTGTACCGTCAACATGAACGCGGTCGAGCGCTATTCGCCCTCCGCGGCGTCGCTGGCGCGCGCTTTGGCGACCTTCTTCTATACCGGGGTCGGCGCCAACGTGTATCTCACGCCCGCGGGCAACCAGGGATTCGGCGCGCATTACGACACCCACGACACGTTAATTCTCCAGCTGGAGGGTTCGAAGCGCTGGCGCATCAGCGAGCCCACGATGCCGTTGCCGCTCGATCACCAGATATACAACAAGATCGGACATACGAAACCCGGGCCGTTGCTGTTCGAGGTCGATCTGCTTCCCGGCGATCTGCTCTACCTGCCGGCCGGCACGTTCCACGAGGGCAAGGCCAACGACGAGCTCTCGCTCCACATCACCTACAGTCTGGCGCCCCCGCGCTGGGTGCACGTGGCGATCGAGTCGCTCATGCGCGCCGCGGAGTCGGACGTGCGCCTGCGGCGGAACGCCGGCGCGGAAACGTCCGTCGTCGGTGAGGCGCTCGCCGAAGCACTCGCGCCGGAAAAATTGCGCGGTGTGTTGCAGGCGATGCGCAGTGAACTCTTCTCGACATATCGCGGAGACTTGGACGGCCAGCTCCGCCAAATCGGCGACTTGGGCAAACTTTCGGAGCTCTCGTACGTCGCGAAACGCGGCAGCGTCATTTACGAGCTTCGCGAAACCGCGCACGGCGTGCAACTCTCCTTTGCGGGAAAATCGCTCTCCCTCCCCGCCTCGGCCAAAGCGATCGTCAACGAACTCGACAACGTTTCCGAGCTTCAGGTGTCCGCGCTCCTGCGCCACGATGAAAAGGCGCTCGGCATCGTGCGCCGCTTGATCCAAGAAGGCTTTGCCGTGCAGTGCTCGCCGCCGACCGGCCACGGTGAATCGGTTGCGTAAGGAGCGATGAACGCGTTCGCGATCGTTGCGTGCGGCTTCGCCGTCGGCACGCTCGTCGGAGCAACCGGCGTCGGCGGCGGTTCCATTCTCGCGCCCATCTTGGTGCTGGTCTTCCGCATGAACCCGCTCCTCGCCGTGGGGACGGATCTGCTGTACAGCGCGCCGACGAAGATCGTGGGTGCGCTCGTGCATGCCTGGCAAGGCACGCTTTTCCGCAAGCCGCTCGTGCATTTGTGCGCGGGTGGCCTCGTAGGGGTCGGCTGCAGCACCGCCGTCTTGTTGACGTTGGGCAAGGAGTGGTCGCCCGCGCAACTTTCGCGCATCACGCAAGAGAGTATCGGGGGCGCGCTGATCGCCTCATCGCTGCTCCTGCTGTTCGAACACCGGCTGCGCGCCGCGGAGCGCCCCGTACGCGAGCCGTCCGCGCCTGTCTTATGGATTACCGGCGGCGCGGTAGCGGCGATCGTCGCGTTCACCGCCGTCGGCGCCGGCGCGCTTGCGATGCCGCTGCTGTGCGTGCTCTACCGCAACCGGCGCTTGGGCAATTTGGTCGGCACGGACATCGCCTTTGCCGCCGTCATCAGCAGCGCAGCCGCGGCCGTGCGGTTGGGAACGGCGTCGGTGAACGTGCCGTTTAGTTTATTGCTGCTCTGCGGCTCCATTCCCGGGGTGATTCTGGGCAGCCGCTTCGCCGCCGTCGGCGAACGCTGGCTGCGCCCCGTTCTGGTTACCGCGCTCTTCGGCGTCGGGGTGCGCATGATATGAACGAGCACCTGCGCGCGCTGGAAGCCGAAACGATTTTCATCATCCGCGAAGCGTACCGCCGCATTCGGCCGCTCGGCATGCTGTGGTCGATCGGCAAAGACAGCACCGCGCTGCTGTGGATGGTGCGCAAAGCGTTTCTGGGGAGCATTCCGTTTCCCGTGGCGCTGCTCGACACCGGGATGGAATATGCCGAAGTCTACGCGTTTCGCGATCGCATCATCCGCGAATGGGACCTCGCATACATCAACGCGCCGTGTCCCGCTGAGGATTCCGTGGATCAGACGCTGCCGCCCGCGGGTCGAGCCGCCGCGCGTAAAACCGAGGGCTTGAAGCAGCTGCTCGCGCGCGAAGGCTGGAAAGGCGTGCTGCTGGGCATTCGCCGCGACGAAGAAGCTACGCGCGCCAAAGACCGTATCTTCAGTCCGCGCGCGGGCGACGGCACGTGGAACTTCAAGGACCAGCCGCCCGAATTTTGGCGCTATTTCGAAACCGATGCAACCGAAGGCGGCCATCTGCGCATCCATCCGCTGCTGGGATGGACCGAAATCGACGTCTGGCAGTACACCAAAGCGCAAGGCATCCCGTTCTGCTCGCTCTATTTGAGCCGCGGCGGCACTCGCTTCCGGTCGCTGGGCGAACGCAACATCACGCTGCCGGTCCCCAGCACCGCCGCGAGCATCGACGAAATTCTCGAGGAGCTCGGCGCGACCAAAATTAGCGAACGCGCCGGGCGTACGATGGATCATGAAAGCGAGAACGCCTTCGAGCGGCTGCGTGCGGGAGGCTACATGTGAGCGCCCCGCTCGACGTCGTTTTCGTCGGCCACGTCGACCACGGCAAGTCGACGCTCATCGCGCGCCTTCTGCTCGACGCCGGCGCTTTTCCGGACGGCAAACTTTCACAGTTGGAAGAGGCCTCGCGGCGACGCGGCGTGCCGCTGGAGCTTTCGTTTCTGCTGGATGCTTTTCAGGTGGAGCGCGATCAAGCCGTCACCATAGATGCGACGCGCGTCTGGTTCCGCACCCCCTCGCGCGTGTACGCGCTTTGCGATGCACCGGGACACCACGAGTTCATCAAACACATGGTGACCGGCGCTTCGCAAGCGGCGCTTGCGGTACTGCTGATCGACGCCGAGCAAGGCGTCTGCGAGCAGACGCGCCATCACGCCGCGCTGCTGGCGATGCTGGGCATATGCGACGCGGTCGTCGCGGTCAACAAGATGGACTGCGTTGCCTTTTCGCACGAACGCTTCGCGCAGATCGCGCAATCCGCCACAACCATGCTTGAAGAGCGCGCGCTGCGCGCCGCAGCGGTCATCCCGACGGTCGCGCGCGACGGCGACAACGTGGTTCTTCGCTCGCAGCGCATGCCGTGGTATGACGGCGCGACGGCGATGGATGCGCTCAAATCCTACGATACGGCGCACCGCGGCGCGCAGCCGCTTCGCCTTCCCGTGCAAGACGTCTACCGCCGCGGCGGATCGCGAGTCATCGTGGGCAACCTGCAGGGCGGTCCGCTGCGTCCGGGCGATCGCATGTTGTTCGCGCCGTCGGGCGTCACCGCAACCGTAGAGCGCTTCTGGGACGGTCACGATACTTCGGCGCTCGACGGCGACGCCGTGGCGTTCTCGCTGGAGGAATCGCTCTTCATCGACGCGGGCAGCGTCGGCGCGCCGCCGGAAGACGCGCCCGCAATCACGGACGTCTTCGAAGCGAGCATCTTTTGGTTTTCGCCGCAGGAGCTGCGCGTCGATTCGCACCTAAAGATGCGTCTAGGCACTTCGGAGGTCTCGGTGCGCGTCGAGGCGATCGGCGGCGTGCTCGACGTTGCGACGTATCAGTACGCTCCCGCGGAAGCCGTCGGCGTCAACGGCATCGCTCAGGTGCGCTTGCGGTGCGCAGTTCCCGTGGCCATCGACGTGCGTCCGTCAAGCGTCATTTCACGTTTCGCGCTCTACACGAACGGGCGCATCTGCGGCGGCGGGAGGGTGCGCACGGCGGCGACGCAGCGCGCGCTGCGCCGCCGCTCGCCGAACGTCACGCCCGAATCGCACTTGGTCGATCGCTTCGCGCGCGCGGCGCGCAACGGTCATCGCGGCGGCGTCTTGTGGCTGACCGGATTGCCGTGCGCCGGGAAGAGCACGATCGCCAAAGAACTCGAGCAGCGGCTGTTCGCGCACGGCTGGAACGCGTACGTGCTCGACGGAGACACGCTGCGCACCGGAATCAACGGTGATCTGGGATTCTCCGAAGAGGACCGCCGCGAAAACGTGCGTCGCACCGCCGAGATGGCGGCGCTCTTCGCGGACGCGGGGATGATCGCGATCGTCGCGTTGGTTTCGCCGAGTGCCGCGGATCGCCGGCGCGCGCGTGAAGTTTGCCCGGAGGCGTTTCACGAAATCTACGTCTCCACGCCTCGTCACGTGTGCGAGATGCGCGACGTGAAAGGGCTCTACGCGGGTGCGCGCCGCACGAAAATTTCCGGGTTTACCGGCGTCTCCGCGCCGTACGAACGGCCGATTTCGCCGGATTTGACGATCGACGCAACGTTGCCGATCGACGTCTGCGTGCAAGATATTTTCGACTACGTCCTCGAGAGGTTCGAGCGCTAATGAGCGCGCTCGCGAGCACCGCTCCCGCCGGCGCGCTGCCCATTCGCATCACCGTTCGCGACGAACGCTTGGTGGTCGACTGGCTCCCGCTCGACACGATCGCGATGCCGGAACCATTTTTCCCGCAAACCATACGCCGGATGCGCGACGACGGAGCGCAGTATGTGACGACCGGGCTCGACGCGCTCGCCGCGTTTGCGGACTCGCCGGTGCCGGTGCGCACCGCGTTCGTTTTTCACGTATCGCACTGCGGATCGACGCTCGTCGCCAACGTGCTCAAAACCATTCCGGAAAGCTTCGTGCTTTCGGAACCCGCGCTGATCACGGTAGGCGGTCAACTGTGCTCGCCGTACTTGACGCGGGTGATTTCGCGCGAGCAGCATCACGCGCTCATACGCGGGGCCATTGCGGCATATGCTGCAGCAGGAGGCCCAAAACGCTACCTGTTCTGCAAGTTCACCGACGTCGCGAGTTTGTGCTTGCCCCTGCTTCGCAGCCTTTTCCCGGAGGTTCCGTTTTTGTTTCTCTACCGCGATCCGCGACACGTCATCGCTTCGAATCTCGAAATACCGGAAGACATTCGGCGGCAATGGCATGCGGAAGTTGCGGCGCTTCTGGGACACGAGGCGCATTGGGCGCCGCCGCCCGCGCGATATTTCGCGGAGATCTTCGAAGCGGAGTGCGTGCGCGCCGCGATAACGCCGAACGTCATCCCGCTCGATTATCGCGATCTTTCTCCGGAGCGTCTGCTTCAGCTCTTGCCCCAACTCGGCGTGGCGCCGCAGGACGTCGACGAAGCGGCCCTTCGGGGTCAATTTCGGACTTATTCCAAGGCGCTGCCGTCGCAAGCGGAACGCTTTTCCGCGCAGGCGGAGGCCGCGCGCCGCGAAGCCATGGCGGCTTGCCTCGATCCGGCGCACTGTGCGGGTGCGCTCGCGGCGTACGAACGCATCGGTGCGACGGCGGCCGTGACATGAAGGGAGTGCCCGATGTGGGATTACGATAAGGCGCAGCCGATGGAGCATTTGCTCCATCCCTGCTCCCTCGCACGCTTCGCTTCCGAATATCACGAACGCGCGCCGCTCTACATCCGCCGCTGCGATCCCGGTTATTACCGCAGTATCTTCAGTTTAGACGAGTTGGAGCGCTTCCTCTACGGCGTGGAGATCGCCGCGTCGTACCTGCAAATGGTTAAGGACGGCGCGCCGCTGCCGGCGGCAGCGTACGCGCGCACGATTTCCCAATCGGATCCGAACGGAGGAAAGCAGCCCGCGCAAATCGTCGATGCGGAGCGCGTCAGCGATCTCTTTGCGATGGGCTACACGCTGCATTTCGACCACATTCGTTCCTATAGTCCGCCGGCCGCTGCCTTTTGCAGGGCGCTCGAAGCCTTCTTCCGCCATCGCGTGCGCGCGACCGCGTTCCTCACGCCGCCGCGCAACGCGGGGTTCGCCGTGCATTACGATACGTACGATGCGTTCATCTTGCAGATTTCCGGATGCAAGCAGTGGCGCGCGTACGAGCCGCGCACCCTGCTGCCGCTGGAAAGCCAGCCGTACCGGCCGTCCGACGCTCCGGAACACCCGGTACTCGAAGTCGAGTTGCAGCCGGGAGATTTGCTCTATCTACCGCGCGGCACGTACCACGAAGCGCGCGCCAACGGGGACGAGCCTTCGCTGCACCTTTCCGTAATACCCGATGCCGTTCGCTGGCAGGGCGTGTTCGAGCGCGTGCTCGCGGAAGCCGGCCCCGACGAGCTGCTTTTGCGCAAGAACACCACTTCGTCACTGGACGAACGTGACGTCGCCGCGCTTGTCGCGCGCGTGTTTTCTCCGGAACGCCTCCAAGCCGCGCGCGACGCGATCGAGGCGGAGTTCTGTTCCACCCGGCGCAACGACGCGAACGGACGGCTCGGACAACTCCTCGCCGCGCCTTCCATTACGCCGATGACGCCGGTGCGCATGCGCGACGACATGCTCTACGATTTGACGGAGACCGACACGCACGCCGTTTTGCGGTTTTCGGCAAAGGAATTGCGACTTCCCAAAGCGGCCGCCGCCATTATTCGAGAAGTTGCCGCCCGCGGTTCCTTGCCGGTCGGTGCGTTTTTGCTCTTCGATAAAAACGCCGTCGCGATCGTGCGCGGTCTGGTTCAGGCGGGATTCTTGCTTGCGGCCACGCCGCCGCCGCGCAAACGCGGTGAACCGATCTCCGATCAAGCGGTCTCCAATGTCGCTACTTGATCGTCACATCGCCGCGATCGATGCGATGGCCAATCCGTGGCCGCGGGGATTGCGGGCGGGTTCTCTCGGCGCGCTACGCTCTCCGGACGAGCGCGACCCCGACGCGCACCGGTGGCTCCTCGCGCAGATCGCGCTCGCGCGTGTAAATCAACTGCGCCCGGTCGGCGCATTGCAGCAAGCAATCCGTACGGAATTCACGCTGCGTTTTGCTTGGTCGATCCCTTCGGACGAAGCGCTGCAAGCGATCGCGTCCGCTTCGCCCAACGGCGTGCTCGAAGTAGGCGCGGGTAACGGGTACTGGGCGTTCCTGCTGCGCTCGCGCGGCATCGACGTGCTCGCAATGGATCGCTTTCCCGTGCAAGACGGTGAAAACCCGGTTTGGACGAGGCAAAGCGATGCGACCGTTGCGCTGCTGCAGCGGCCCTGGACGCACGTCCAGTCCGGCAACGGCAAAGACGTCGGCGTTTACGGCGAGGAGCGCACGCTGCTGCTGTGCTGGTTCTATTCGACGCAAACCGTTCAAACGTACCGCGGCCGAACGATCGTTTTCGTCGGTGAATGGCGCGGAAGCGAACGGTTCGCCGAGCTCTACGACGCACTCGAGCGCGGCTGGCGCACGCGCGCACGCATCGCGCTTCCGCACTTCTACGGCGTCGCCGACTCGCTTTGGATCTTGGAGCGCCGCGCATGAACGCAAAAGCCCGCACGGATTTCGGGAGCGACCAGCCCCAACATCGCGCAGCCTTCTCGCGCCTGATCGCACCGCGTTCGATCGAGGAATTCGCGGCGTGCTACGAACGCGCGCCGCTCCACGTTTCCCGTAACGAGCCCGGACGCTACGATCCCTATTTCAGTGTGGCGGAGATGGAACGCGTGCTGCTCGGGTGCGAGCTGCACGCGCAAGATTTGCAGATTATCAAAGACGGCACGGCCGCGCGCACGCAAACGTACACGCGCGCGCGCTCGGGTCCGGTGCACCCGCTCGAGGACGCGCAAACGTCCATCGTGCATCCCGACCGCGTCAGCGCCCTGCTTGCCGGCGGCTGCACGGTCGTTCTCGACCACGTCAACAAATATTCTCCATCCATGGCCCGCCTGTGCCGCGAGCTCGAGCTCTTCTTCGGCTGCGGCGTCAATCCGAACGTGTACATGACGCCGCCCGGAAACCAAGGCTTCGCCGTTCACTACGATACGCACGATGCACTGGTCATCCAAGTCGCGGGCAGCAAGCACTGGCGCGTGTACGAATCCGCGTTTCGTTTGCCGCTCGAGCATCAGTACTGGAACAAGGCGCTCTATCCGGCGGGCAACGTCGCGCTCGAGATGGAGATGCAGCCGGGCGACTTTCTGTACATTCCGCGCGGGTGTCTGCACGAAGCCAAGGCCAACGAAGAGCTCTCGCTCCACGTCACGATCGGGCTCTATCCGGCGCTCTGGGCGAACGTTGCGGCCGATGCGCTCATGCGCGCCGCGGAAACACTTGCCGAGTTGCGTGAATCCGCCTCGCCGTCAAATGCCGACGCCGTCGCGCAGCAGCTGGCTTCCGCCTTGAGTGCGGAGCGTCTGGTCGAAGCGCTGCAGCGCCTCGGAAAGCGCTGGCGCAGCGAGCGCGACAATGCGTTGGATGGGCAGCTCGAGCAGCTCGCGGCGCTTCCGCGTTTGGGTGACTCTTCGATCGTCTCGCGACGCGCCGGTCTTTCCTATGAGTGGACGGAAAGCGATCGCGGGGTGACCCTCGCCTTCTCCGGAAAGAGCCTGTCGCTGCCGAAATGCGCGGCGGCGATTATCCGCAAACTCGAAGCCGCCGACGCGCTCGCGCTCCCGGTACTGTGCGAGGAGGGCGAAGCGGGGCGCAAAGTGGTCCGCAAACTCATCCAAGAAGGGTTCGCGGTGCAGCGGCTGGGCGAGCGTTACGACAGCAGCGCGATCGCGTAAATCGTCTGTCCGTCCGCGATGAACATCGTATTGCCCACGATGAGCGGCGGCGCGACGGAAAACGGTTCCTTGAACGAGACTTCTTTAATCACCCTGCCCGACGACGCATCGAGATCGTACAGAATGCCGCTGGTGTCGCCGGCGTAGAGCTTCCCACGGTAGATCACCGGGCTCATCTTGATCGGCGCGATCGAGGTGAACCGCCAGCGTACCGCGCCCGAGCGCGCATCGAAGGCTATCAGTTCGTCGCTCGTGGGCACCGGCTGGTAATAGACGCCGTTCGCGTACGTCCCCGCGATCGCGCGCTCCGACGAGCCAACCTCCGTATACGGTCCCACGCGGCTGCTGCGGTACGTCCAGCGCGCGCGTCCGCTCTTGGCATCGAGCGCGGTCACGACGGTGCGCCCGGCTTTGCGGTTTTGCCATTCGCTTTCCGCGTTTTCCACGTTGCTCACGAAGAGCAGTCCGCCGCCGTACGCAGGCGAGGCGTCGGAGTTGCCGAACGGCGCGCTCCAGCGCTGTGCGCCCGACGACGGATCCAACGCATAGGTCCTGCAGCGGTACGGCCAGGTGTAATCGCAAACCGAAACGTACGCAAGCCCTTCGGCTAGCGTTGCGGAGGCCATGGTCGCGGGACCGATCAGCGCGCGCTGCCAAAGTTGTTTCCCGGTTGCCGCATCGACGCCGTACGCGTGAAAATCGCCGTTGGCGAAGACCAGCGTCTTGCCGGCAATCGCGGGCGAGGGCATATCTTCCCCCACAGTTTTGAAAGCCCAGCGCTGCGCGCCGGTGCGCGCGTCGAACGCGTAAAGCGCGTTGCCTTCCTTGCGTCCCCAAACCAGATTCCCGCTGTGCAGCGGATCGCGCGAGATCTGCGGACTCGGCAAGCGCGCGTTCGTGCCCGAACCGACGTAGACGATTCCGTCGCCGAGCACCGGCGTGGACATCAGCACGTCGTCCGCGCCGGCACGCCAAAGCACTTTCCCGCTGCGCGCGTCGATCGCAAGCAGCTCCTTTCCGAACGTGTCGGCAAAGAGCGTCGTGCCCGCCAATGCGAAGCCGCCGTTCACCTGCGCGCCCGCGGGCAGTGACCAGCGAGCGATGAGATCCTGGTTCGCCAGAACGGCGTTGTGGTCGGGCGCGCGCTGGAACATCGGCCAGATGTCGGTCGAGGCCACGTTTGCAACGTGATTGTGCCTGCCGCAAGCCGCCAATACGGAAAAGGCGAGCAGAATGAGCGATCTGCGCATGGGTCACGTTTTTGCGTTCGTCGCGCGGCTTCCTCGGCTCGTCGTGCTCGGGCAACGGTAGGTAGGCAAAACGGCCCACGCTTCCGCGCGACCGCTGCGGGTGCGCGCGCGCGGCGAGCCTGCTATGATGCAGACGTAATGCGCATCGCCTTGATTTGCCCGCAACTGCCGCCGTATTACAACGGCTGCGGCGACGCCACGGACCGCTTGGCGCGCGAGTTTCAGCGGCGGGGCTGCTCCACGCTCGTGCTTACCGACGACGTCAAAACGACGGTTCACCCGTATCCCACCGAATCGGTAGGCGCGTGGGACCTTCACTCGGTGGTTCAAACGAAGCGGCAACTCGACGCGTTCGATCCGAGCATCGTGCTCATGCAGTACACGCCGTTCTTGTACCATCCTCGCTCGATGTATCCGTACCTCGCGATGAAAGCTCTGCGGCGATACCGGCGCGTGACGTACGTGCATGAGTGCTTCTATCCCGCGAGCAGCATCGCGGTGCGCAGCCGCGCGAAAGCCGCATACTTGCAGATGCGCGACAATGCCGTCATCGCCGCCTCCGATACCATTTACGTCGCCAGTCCGCAGCGCGAGGCGGCGCTCGTCGAAAAAGCGCCGTCGGCGCGTTCGAAAGTGCGCGTGGTACCGTTCGGCGCAAACGTCGAGCCCGCGGGCACGCTTCCGCCGCGCAGAACCCCGCAGCCGCCGTATCGCTTGACGGCGTTCGGGATCGTGCTGCGCCGGCGCCGTCTGGAGCTGCTCGTGGCGGCGCTAGCGGAACTCCGCGCGCGCGGCATGCAAGCGGAGCTGAACATCATCGGACGCATCCAGGAACCCGCGTACCGCGCGGAATGCGAGGCGCTGGCCGCCCAACTCGGCGTTGCCGATGCCGTGCGCTTCGCCGGCCCGCTCGCGCCGCTCGAACTGGCGCGCGCGTTCGCGCAGTGCGACTTGTTTCTGCACGCCGCCGAAGAAGGCGCGATTCCCTCCGCCGGAAGTTTGCTCGCCGCGCTTGCGCACGGCGTGCCGGTGCTTTGCGCAAGCACGCCGTACGACGACGATCGCTTCGCCGGTGCGGCATTGTTTGCGCAGCCCGGCGCGAGTGCGATGGCAGACGCCATAGAACGGGTCCTGGGCGCACCCGATGAGCTGCAGGCGCGCGCCACGCTCAGCCGAGCGCTGTACGATCAGGAATTCGGTTGGAGCCGCATGGCCGACCGCATCGCCGCGGACGCCCGCTTACCGAAAGCCTCCTAAGCGGCGCTGTAAATTCGCGCCGCGTCGACGAACCACGACACGGTCTTCGCGATACCCTCGTCGACGCTCGTGGTCGGCGCCCAGCCGACCGCATGCGCGCGCGTGAGATCGGGGCGGCGGCGCGACGGATCTTCGGGACGCGGCGGCAGGTGTTCCGCGACGAATTCGACGCCGCACACATTCGCTACGCGCTTTGCGATTTCGATCACCGAAAGTTCTTCGTCGTTGCCGAGATTCACCGGCGTCGCGCGCGGAAACTCGCAGCGAGCGACGTGGAGAATGCCGCCTACGACGTCGTCGATATAAGTAAGCGAACGCGTCTGCAGACCGTTGCCGTGAATCGGCAGCGGCTGCTTGTTGAGCGCGGCGCCGATGAGCGCCGGAATGAGCCGGCCGTCGCGCGCGTCCATGCGCGGTCCGTAGCAGTTGAAAAGCCGAACGATGCGCCCGTTCAGCCCGCGCTTGGCGATAGCGACCGACATCGCGGCCTCGCCGAAGCGTTTGCCTTCGTCGTAGCATGCGCGCGGCCCGATCGGATTGACGTTTCCGAAATAGGTTTCGGGCTGCGGGTTGACGAGCGGATCGCCGTACACCTCGGACGTCGAGGTGAACAGCAGCAGCGCGCGATCTTGCAGCGCCAGTTCGATGAGCGACATCGTCCCGACGGCGTTGACGCTCAGCGTTTCCCAGGGGTGCGCGCCGTATGCCTCCGGACTCGCCGGCGATGCCAGGTGATAGATCGCCTCCAGCGGCCGCTGCGTGGCTTTGCGCACTTCCGCGATCGTCTCCGACGCCGGAGCGCTCACGTCCCAATAGACGAAGGTCGCACCGCCTTCACGGATCGCCCATTCCAAATTGGCGAGCCGCCCGCTGGAGAGATCGTCCATGACCACGACCTCTTTGCCGGCTCGGCAAAGGCGATCGACCAGATGACTACCTACGAAACCGGCACCGCCGGTAACCAAGACTGACACGTTATACGGTCTCTCCTTCAACCCGTTTCGGAAACGCGACGATGCCGGAAAGCAGCCAAAAGATCTGCGCGACCGGAGCATAGAAGAACGGGCCTTGCGTCCATATGCCGCTGACCAGCAGCGCAGTCTGCACCGAAGCCAGGGTGATGTACGCGGTACGCGTTTCGGTCGTTTTCGCTTGTTTCGAGCCGCGAATCGCCAGCGCCAAGAACGTCCCCTGGAAAATGATGAGGATGATCAGCCCCGGCACGCCCGTCTGATACAGCGTTGCGTAATAGAGATTGTCCACCAGCAGTGGAGCCGCAACGCCCTTCTTGTTCAAGCGGCCGCCGGCGCCGGTGGAGCCCAAACCGTTGCCGAAGGGATGGCTGATCAAACTCATCATGACCATACGCTGGCTGCGTTTGCGCGTGAAGCTGCCGTAGTCCAAGCTGTCGCTTTGGTAACGCGCTCCCGCTAGACCGCCGGTCGCTTTCAGTGCGACCGGAATCGCGAGCAGGACGATGCACAGCGAGAGAATCGCCGGAACGCGCATCGAGCGATGCCGCCACGAGAGAATGAGGAACACCAGCAGGCCGCCGCCGAGCGCCGCGGCGGACGCGCGCGAACCGGAAAGCTGCAGCGCGAGCGCCATCGCAACCAAACAAAGCGAGAGGATCAGGCGTGCGAAGCCCCGAGCACGCGCGAGCGCTCCCGCGGCGAGAATGAATCCCACGCAGCTCGCCAGGCCGAGCGACGCCGGATCGACCAGCGTTCCGTATGCACGCATGAACGCGGTCGTCAAGCCGCCGAAACCCGCGCTTTGGTACGAGGTAAAGCGCGACGAAAGCACGGCAAGCGACGGTGAAAGCGAATTCCACGTGTCCGGCGCGAGCGCTTGGAAGATGCCCGCCGCGACCGGAATCATAATGCACGCGATCGCGACGTTCACCGTTTTGGACACACGCCGCGGATTCGTGAAATACACCGCACCCACGAAGAAGAGCACCGAAAAGAGCACGAGAGCGCGGAAGCCGGCGATCCCGCTCATGATGTCGCCGCTCCCGGGATTGAGCACCTGCACGCTCATGTACCCGATGTAAAGCCCCCACGCCCAAAGGCCTTGCCACTTGCCCTTGGGGCGTTCCCACGGCCGTACCGCGAGCGTGAAGACCATCGCGACGACCAAAGCGAGCAGCGCGAAGTCCTTGAGCACGTAGAAGATCGTGTTTCCATGCGTGTTCTTGAGAAATCCGTCGACGCACGAGATGAAAAGCAGCGTTGACGCTACAGCCGTAGTGGTGAGCGTCCTGCGGTTCTGCATCTGCCCTGCGTAGACCATGTGCGATTATCCCTCGAGGTTTGCGTTCAGCGGCTGACGGCGACTTCGCCGGCCGGCGATGCCATCGGCATCGCGGGCACTTTGATTTCCGGTTGCACGATGACGGGCACCGGCGCGGGCTCCGCGGAGCGCACTACCGGTTCCGGACGGCGATCTTCAGCCGCACCGACTGCGACGACGCCCAGCACTTGCGCGCCGATACGCCGGAGCGAAGCCGTAACGTCTTGGTCCGCCGCGACCGGTTTGCGGCCGAAACGGAACGCGAGAATCACGCCGTCGCTCGCGACGCCGAACTGGAGTCCGATGGGATTCGAAACGATGACGCCCGCGTTGACGATGGCAACGTCGTACTTCGAACGCAGCCCGTCGAGGATACCGCGCATCTTCAGATGCGAAGTGGAGGTCTGCGGAGCGCTTTGCGAAACCGCGACCGCCGAAAGGTTGCGAATCGTTCCGTTGACGCCGCTGCTCGGAATCGCGGCCAGATCCGAAACCGCCGCGACTTTCAAGCCCAGCTCTTCCTTGATGAGGTCGCCGCCGTACGGATCCACGACGATGGTACGGTATCCGGCATCGGCGAAAGCTTTGCTGAGATGGCACGCGACCGTGCCGGTCCCGTCTTCCTCCGTCGCCGCGCCGACCACGATGACCGACGGCGTTTGCACCAGTGCTTCCAGTGTAACGCGCAGCGACGCGTATTCTTCGTTAACTGCTTTCATGATAGACTCCCTGCCTTAATCCGTTGAGATGGTGCCGAGGACCGGCCGGCCGTAGAGGTTTTCAACCGCAGACACCGTGCGGATGCGCGGATCCAGAACTTCGAGAAGGAACGCGAGACCGAAGGCGATGATGATGAAGCCCGCCAGCGAACCGAAGATTGCCAGCATCGAACGCTTGTCGATGGTCTGCGTGGCCATCTGCGCGCGATCGACGACCGTCACCGAACCGATGTCGGCTTCCTGCGCGGTCGTTGCGAGCGTTTCGGTGTAGCGGCCCGCCAAGGACTGATATTCGGTCACCAGCAGGTCGCGCTGACGCCGCAAGTCGCCGAGCTTGACGCCCAAGCCCGGAACGGATTGCAAGTGATCTTCGGTTTGCGAGATTTGCGAGTCGATCGCGCTCAAACGCGCGCGATCTGCGGCCAATTTCGCATCGATATTGCCTTTGGCGGCAAGCGCCGCCGCGTACGTCGGGCTGAACGTGGTGTTCGAGCTGACCGCATTTCGCTCGGCGGCGGCGAGCTCGCTTTTCTCCTGCGCTATCTGCGCCTGGAGGCCCGGCAGTCCGGGATAGGACCCTTTGTACTGCGAGCGCACCATCGCGAGCTGCGCTTCGTCGGCGGATTCTTGGCTGCGAAGCTTCTGATAATACGGGTCGCTCGTCGTTTTCTCTTCGTGCACGACCGGAGCGATTTCGCTGATGTGCCGCGACTGCGCGCCCGCCTGCGCCTCGTCACCTACGAGCTGCGCCTGCAGACTGTCGCGCTGCGCCTGCAAATTGAGGATGTTCTGCGCCAGAGCCTGCGCCGCGTCGGTGTCGGCATTGTACGGATCCTGGATCGTGGCCTTTTGCAGCTCCTGGTCCACGCGCTGGATCTCCGCCCGCTTCTTGTCGAGCTCTTTTTGCAGGTACGCGGAGACGACCGTGAAACGCGTGCCCGCGATCTCACGATAGTAGTTGGAAAGCTCGCGCGCCGCCGCGTTCGCGCCGCGCACGGCGAGACGCGGATGATTGTCGGAGAACGTGATCGGCATCACGTTGGAACCGAACCCTACGTGAGCGGAGATCTTGCCCTGCAGGACCGCGAGCGGTTCGTTGATCTTCAGGTCGCGCCGCACGCCTTCGAGCACGCTCGTGCTCGTTGCGAGCGTTTGAAGATCGATGCCCGTCGCGACCGGCGCGGCGCCGGCGCGAGAGCTGATTGCAAGAACTTGAGCGGTCGCAGTGTACGTGCGCGGCGCCATCTTGAAGAGCATGGCGGCGACGACGAAACCGATGACTACGACGTAGGCGATGAGCCAACGCCGGCGCTTCAGAATTCCAAAGGCAGTTGCAAAATCCATAACGCTCTACTTTCAGCCAGCACTGGCCAGGGATATTGGGTCTGCATGGGTGGCACGACCGATGCCACGATAGGTGAGGCCGGCAGCGGCTACGCGCTCCGGGTCCAAAATGTTGCGTCCGTCGACGACGAGCCGCTGGCGAAGGCGGCCGGCATAGAGTTCCGGCTCGATCGACGCAAAGACGGGCCAGTCGGTGAGTATCACCAGCGCGTCCGCTTCCGCCGCCGCAAGCGGCGAGGGAACGACCGTGCACGGCGTTTGCAGCGGCAGCGCGTGCACGCCCGGATCGTACGCCTGCAGGACCGCGCCGCGGCTCGCAAGATCCGCGATGATGCGCAGCGCCAGCGAATCGCGCACGTCGCTGGTTCCGGCTTTGAACGCCAAGCCCCAGATGCCGATCGTGCGTCCCGCGAGCGAGCCGAGCTCCGCCTCGAGCGCCGTAGCGATGACCTTCGGCTGGCGTTCGTTGACTTCGAGAATTGCTGAGAGCAGCGTTCTTCCGGCGCCGTACTCTCCGGCGACGTGGCGCAAACTCTTCACGTCCTTCTCGAAACACGGGCCGCCGAACCCGATTCCCGGATTCAAAAAGAGCGAACCGATGCGCTGGTCGTAACCGACGCCGCGCAAAACGTCGTCGGCGCTCGCGCTTGCCGTTTGGCAAAAGTTCGCGACTTCGTTCGCGAAGCTGATCTTGAGCGCGAGGAACGCGTTGGACCAGCCTTTGATGAGTTCGGCTTCGCGAAGGCCGGTGATGACGATCGGGCGTCCGAGGTTTTCGAACAGGCGCGCGTACGCGATGGCCGCTACGTGATCGTTGCCCCCGATGACGATGCGGTCCGGATGCATGAAGTCGTGAACGGCGCTTCCTTCACGCAGAAACTCCGGATGGTATAAGACGATGTGGCGGCCGCGCAGCCGTTTGGCGACCGTATCGCTCGTGCCGACGGGAACGGTCGAACGAACGACGACGATCGTCGACTTCGGCAGGCCGGCGGCGAGTATCGCTTCCACGGCGGCATCCAACCCGCGCAGGTCCGCCGAGCCGTCCTCCGAGGCGGGCGTGCCGACCGTGAGCACGACGAATCTCGCGCCCGCGGCCGCCGTCGCGAAGTCGTCGACGAAAGCGATGCGGTATTCCGCCAGATGCTTGTGGAGCGCTTCCGTGAGACCGCTTTCGGTATACGGCGTCACACCCGCGCGCAACCCGGCGATGCGATCGCGCAGCACGTCGTATCCGACGACGTCGCAGCCGAGCTCGGCCAGTCCTATAGCGGTCGCCATGCCGACGTAACCGGTTCCGACGATGCAGATTTTGGTGTTCATTCCTTTGCTAAAATGCTCCATTTGCTGAGATGACGGCGCTGAAGGTTCGAGCCAAGAGCACGCCGTCCGTAATCGGGGAGGCCATGCGGATGTAGTCGAGATCGAGCAGCGTGGCTTCGGGCAGCGCGAGCGGGACGTTCGAACGCTGGCTGATCTGCCACAGACCCGTAATGCCCGGTTCGACCAAATGCCGAAGGTGCTGCCACGTGTCGTACTGCTCCACGATGAACGGCATCTCGGGGCGCGGACCAACCAGCGACATGTCCCCGCGGACGACGTTGAACAGCTGCGGCAATTCGTCGAGCGACGTTTTGCGCAGCCATTTCCCCGCGCGCGTGATGCGCGGGTCCTGCGGCTGCGTCGGCGAGACTCCGTAGCCGCAGTCGTCCTTCTTCATCGTTCTGAACTTGTACATGGTGAACGGTCGTTCGAAACGGCCGATCCGCCGCTGTTTGAAGATCACCGGGAACCCGTCGTCGACAGCGATTGCGATCGCGCAGAGCAGCAGAATCGGCGCTGCAACGAGGAGAGCAATCGCTGCGATGACCAGATTTACCATCCGGCGCACTCGCCGGTAGAGCCGGTTCTCGCGATACACCAGCGGCGGTATCGACATGCCTTAGAGACGCCCGTTCGGAAGCAGGAAGCGAAGCCAGATGAAGTCTTGGAAGAAGCTGCGCCAATCGATCTTGTGGCCTTCCGGCACGAACACGACGTCGCCGTCTTCCAGCGCGGGATTCTCCGAGAGATCGCCGTGCTGCATGCGCGTTATGTCGTACGTCGAGGTGATCCCGCGATGGCGCACCATGATGTGCCGCAGGTTTGCCCATTTGTTGGGACCGCCGGCCAAGTAGATCGCGCTCACGAGCGTGAAATCGTCTTTGAGTGCGATTTGACCGCCGCTGTTGACCGCACCCATGACTTGGATGTGCTCTTCCGACGGAATCGTGAGCTGGTCGCCCGGACGCGCCGCGGCGCTGAATTCCGGGCTTCCTTCAGCGATTTGAACGAGCTGCCCGTCACGGCGCAAGAGGACCTGATTCGATGCAGCAGCGGTAAGGCCGCCGAGTTGCGCGATCGCGGTGGACAGCGGCTGATCCGCGCTCAAGTACGCGGTGCCGGGTTCCTTCACGGCGCCTTTGACGGCAACCGCAATCGGCCGGTTGGCAAATGCAATGGTGTCGCCGGGCAAAACCGCCGGGCCGGCGTCGCCGGCATTGCGCAACTGCGCGGCGTCGAACGGGCCGAGCGCAACGCCGTTGCGAATGATGCGGATGCGGCTGGTGTCGCCGGCGCTCTCGTCAAGAGAGCATCTGCAGGCGGTTTCGACGTCCGTCAGTGCCGTCGAGAGCGTGTCTCCGGGGCGGTACGGGACGGTTCCGCCGGGTCCGCCGACGACGAACATATCGCTGGATTGCGACATGAGCGTAACGTCTACGGCCGGATAGCGCATGTACGACGCGAGACGGCTTTGAATGCGGGCCGCGAGCTCGCTTTCGCTCGCGCCTTGCGCCGGCACCGCGCCGACGAGCGGCATCGAAACGCGTCCTTGCGCGTCGACGATCGCCTGCGTTTGCAGTTCCGGATGGTTGTAAACGGAGATTTGGACTTTGTCTCCCGGGTGGAGGGCCGCTTGCGCGGCCCCCGTTGCCAGGAGGAATAGCGCGATAGCGCTGGATGCGATGCGCCGGATGTTCATGCTGTACTTTCCTACGCTACGGCGTGTTGAATACCGTAATCGGTGAAACGCTGAAATCGATTTGAGCGGGCAGTTTCGGTGCTTGGACCTTGCCTTGCGACTGATAGACGTCGATGTAGTTTTGATCCGCATCGATCAGGATCGCTTGATACTGCGCCTTGGAATAGAAGTTGCCGGGTGCCACGCACGCGTAATTCTTGCTCGTGACGACGAAGCCGACTACGGCAAAACTGGGGTGGTGGACCGGATCGTTGTTGAAGTGCGTTAAGAACGCGACGAAGAACTCGACCGCTCCCGCAACGGGATTCCAGCTCACGTACGCCGAGCCGGCGGGGCATCCGTTCGCCGCATTGCCGGCGAAGCTGACGGTAACTGAATCTTGCCGCGGCAGCGTAGCCGGGCCGAGCGGTCCGAAATTCGCGGTGCCGCCGGGCGGGTTGTTTACCGCCGCGGTGTACGTGCCGCCGTGATCGGCGGAATCCTTATTCGAGCGGTAACCGATGCCGAGCGTCGTGGTCGACGCGGCGGTCGTGAATTTTTGGCCGCCCATCCATGACGGATTCGTAATGTTCGTGACGTACGGTTTGGAAAGTGCCGGATTGTCGTTCGAACATTCGCAAAGCCCGGACGCGTCGCGGTACGTCATCAAGAATCCGACCGCCGGATTCGAGCCTTTGCCCGAACGCGCGACGGTGGCGTTGCCGCCCGTAATCTGGAAGACGAACGGGCCCGAGCCTTGCGGACGGACGACGCTCATCGTGCGTGATTGCGGATTGCTGCCGACGCTCGAGGTCGCGGTGAAGCCCGCGTCGAGTTCGAGATCGTTCAGCAAATCGGATCCTTGCAGATTGAAGAGATCCTCTGGTGAGATATTTTGGGTCGGCTGCCCGCCGTTGTTGCTTCCCGGGACAGTCGAACTGGATGAGCCGCCGCCGCCGCAGCCTGCCAATGCGAGACCTGCAGCGAGTGCAACGACTAGAAAAGCGCGCTTGTGCATACGTATTCCCCTCGGTTTTTCCGGCGCCGAAATGATGCTGAAATGATATCGAAACGGGCGGTTTGGAATAAGTGCGGGCTGCACCAGGTTTGAGGAAGCAGTTGCCGCGAGTGGGATGAGCCTATCGGTGCAGGCGCAGATGATACCGAAGCGCTAGGCGCGCGCGCAGAAACACCGCTTTTACGGGAGAGCTCGCGTACGAATGGATTATGCGGCCCCGGCGGCGTACCTCGGTAACCTTTCCCAAAACCTCGCGCGGATCGATGCGCTCGACGGCTCCCCGGCTTGCGTCGCCGGCGGTGCGCAGCACCTCGCCCGCACCGATGACGCGGTGCGCGACGAGCTGCTCGCGATACGGAAAAACGACGACGTCGCCGAGGCGCGCCGGCTCATCTTGCGGCACGACCAGCAGCTCGTCGCCCTCGAGCATCGTGGGCGACATACTGTATCCGTGCAAATGCAGCCGCCACGGATGCTTCGGACGCACCATGGAAAGGACGTCGTTCAGCATGGCTTACGCTACGGCGCTTTGCGTGTCGACCGTAAGCCGCTGTACGAGATCGGCGGTTTCTTCGGGCGTGCCCAGGCTGAGCGCGTACAACCGCGACTTCGAGAGCGCGCCGATGACCCGATCCACGATGCGCAGATGGTTCTTGTCGATCGTGCTTTGCACTTCGCTGCCGACCGCCAAAAATATCGCTTCCGATAGCGGCAGCGAACGCGCCTGGGCGCGCTTGCCTCGGCCGACGATGAAAAAGAACGACGCGCGCTGCGCAGACGAAGCCCAGCGGCGGTCGAACGTGTGGGCCGGATCGACGGCATCCCAATCCGCGTCCAAGCCGTTCAATGCCAGCAAGCGGCGCGTGCCGGTGCGGATCGAGAAAAGACGCGGGAACGCTTCGACTTCGCCGGAGCTCGTGCTCACCAGTGCGAATTCATCGGAGAGCGGATAATGCTCCTCATTGCGCAGCACGAGCGACAACGTCGTCGTGCTCTTGCCGCTCGTCGTCGGTCCGACGATCACGGCCGCTCGATCGGCGATTGCGACCGCGCCGGCGTGCAGAACCACCAAATCGGGCCGAATGCGGAACACCCGCGCGTTTATCGCCAGCATCGCACGCCCTTCGATTGCCGCGGGCGAAACGCGTAGTGCGCCCGACGTTCCGAGATCGTCGAACGCACGTACGAATTCATCCCCGATCAGCACTCCCGGGGTCCGCCCCCGGGAGATGATGTAGACGCTGAGCACCGGCTCGCACACCGTCTTATAGTCGAGCATCCGCGCGTAGCGGCGCTCGATGAGATCCATAATGCGGTCGTCATCGCATCCAATCTGTACCGGGACGCGACCGATAATCAGGCGTGCGATGGTCCTGGCCCTACGCGACGACTTCCCGAACCAACCCCTGTTCCAAGAACACGTTCATGATCTCGGAAACATCCTGTTCGATATCATGGCCTTCGGCGTCGTAGTGCGTGCGCATGTAGTCGCCGAGCTGCGTCAGCGTCTTGCCCGAGCAGTTGCGAAGCAGATCCGCCGCCGTCTGATTGACGACGTGGACCTTCTCGCGCGCGGGATCGTACACCAACGTCTCTACGCCGACCTCACGCATTTCGATTCCGTCGATTGCTTGATACATTCCTTACTCCGATATGATGTTGCACTCTGGGTTGGGCGGACCGTTTTCGAAGCAGATCACGGACGCAAAGCCCGCGGCGACTTCGAACAGCGAATGGACGTCGTACGACCGGATGACTTCCGGCCGGTTGTAAAGCGTTTTTTTCATCAGCAGTTCCCGCCTCCACCGATTCCGCCGAGGCTGCCCATGCAAGCGGCGGCCTTGGCAAAAAGTGCGGCCAGATCGAAAGTAGCTACCAGGACTGGGCGTGCGTACTGCATTGCGGGAGAATCCTTTCGGGAACGGGGTTGTTCTGATTGTAGTTGTTGGAGGCTGCACCCCAAAGTGCAGGAAGACATGCCGGACCTTATGCCGTGCGCGCTACCTAGATATAAGCCAATGTGCCTACCCTGCGCGCGTGCTGCACGGACATCATGAACAGCGCAAGAGCCAAAGGTATTCCTACCACCGCGAACCCCGCGAGCACCGCGAGGTCTCCGCGGATCAGGCCGAAGCCGGCTCCGTGCAAGATGGCCTGACGAAGCGCGCTCAAGCCGTGGGTAATCGGGAAGACCACCGAGAGAATTTTCAACGGAAGCGGCAGGACGGAGATTGGGAAATACACCCCGCCGAGCAGGTTCGTGGCGCTCGCGACCATGCCGACGGCGCCGGTCCCCTTTTTGAACGCTATGACCGACGCCGCGGCGCAGATGCCGATGGGCGAGATCGCGAGCATCGAGAGCGCAAGGGCCGCGAGGGACGAGGGCACGTTCGCGTGATGCAGGTTCACGCCGAAGACCGCGGCCCCGATGAAGAGGATCAGCACCGTTTGCACCGCGGTGAAGAGGAAGGCCGAAATCGCGGAGGCCAGCACCACCGCCGGCACGCTGGCGCGAGTAACCAAGATGGCTTCGATGGTTCCGGAAACCTGGTCGCGCTGAATCGCGCTCGAAAACGAGTTGAGCGCGACGGACTGGAACCGGGCGAACACGATGCCGATGAGGACGAATTCGAAGTACTGCCCGTGCACGGCGCGCAGCGCGGTCGCGCTGGAGCCGAAAGTGCGTCCGATGAAAAACATCATCGCGCACATCACCAGCACCGACGAGAGCTGCCCGAAGATCGCGAACTTCGACGCGGTCTGATACGCCCAGTCGCGGCCGATGAAGGCGGAGAGAATGCGGCCCATCACAACCCTCCCGCGACCGAGCGGAAGTAGCCGAACAGCGGCTGCTCGCGGGTGCCCGCCGGCGCTTTGGCTTCGATCTCCAGCGGCGTGCCCACCGCGGAGACGCGGTGCTCGTGCAGTATCGCCATCCGATCGCACATCGACCACGCTTCATCCAATTGGTTCGTCGCGAGAATGACGGTCTTGCGCTCCGCGACGACGAGGCGGTCGCGAACGCTCTGCCGGAACTGCACGGCCGCAATCGGATCCAGCGCCTTCGTCGGTTCGTCCAAAAGGAGTACCGGCGGATCGGCGAGCATCGCGCGCATCAGCGCCAGGCGCTGCTTCATGCCCGTGCTGTACGATCGCACGGTGGAATGCAGGCGATCCGAGAGTCCGAGCCATTCGCCCAGTTCCGCGATGCGCTTGCGCAGCACGGCGTTGCTCAGGCCCTGCAGTTTGCCGAAGAACTTCATGTTGTCCCAGGCGCTCAGCCGCATGTAATAGGCGCGCTCGTCGGAGCTGCAGATGCCGATGCGCCGCCGTACTTGAGCGGATTGCTTGGCGATATCGTAGCCGAGAACGTGCACGGTGCCGGAATCGGGCACGAGCAGCGTGGAAATGATCTTCAGCAGCGTGGTTTTGCCCGCGCCGTTGAGACCGAGCACGCCGTAGCACTCCCCGGCCCGCATCGTAAGCGAGACGTCCTCCAGCGCGGGACGCCTTTGCGTGCGCCGGAACAACTGCTTGAGACCTTGATCGATGGGATACGCCTTGCTGACGTTCCGGATAACGATTGCGTCAGGCATGGAAGAACGGCGCTATCGCGCGGCGCATGCCGCCGGCCAAACGAGTGATGAGTTTGGGCCTCGAATCCATCTCGGCGATCTCGACCGCGCCGAAGTTTTGCTTGAGCAGGTGCACCCGTTCGGCGAAGCGCTCCATCCAAAAAAGCCGCATCAGGGTGTGGTGGCCGTCGCCTCCCGTAAGCACGCGAGACTGGCCGATTTCGGTGACGTAGCGCGAGAGCGCGCCGCCGCGTTTGCGTTGCAGGCGGCCCAGCGCGGCGCGATCGACCGGTGCGTCCAGCAGCCAAGTGGCCAGCTCGAGCGCAGGTACGGCGACTTGCGCGGTGTTCGTTTGAACGACCCGCTGTTCGAAGACGCTCCAGTCGATGCCGCGGCGGAGCGTTTCGGCGATGTCGACCAGGCCGCGCAGATGGCGGTCGAAGCCGTTGCCCCAAGCCAGATGAATGCACAGGTGGAGCAGCTCGTCCTGCGGATCCAGCCGCCTGACGTCCGCGCCGGCCACGGTGGCCGCAACCGCGCGAGCCCGCATCGCGTCGACGTCCAAGCGAAACGGGTTGGGGCGTCGTCCGAAGTCCCAGTGCAGCTCGACGCAAAAGCGGCTTCGCGGCCGCGAGTGACGCGGCAGTTGATAGTAGTTCTCGAAATACCAACTGCGCAGGTGCGAGGTCGGCTCCGCCTGGTATCCCAGATCGGCGAGCACGGTTTCCGCGCGCGGAATGTCGTCGCGAGAGAACAGCACGTCGAGATCGCAGAAAGCGCGCAAGCCGATGTCGCCGTACAGCGGTTCGGTGAGGGCGACCCCTTTGAGCACGATCGGCGCGAGCCCCGCCTGCAGAAACGCGCGCAGCGCTTCGCCGGCCTGACGCAGGTACACGCTGTTGAGCGCGATCGTCTTCTGCCGCTCGAGCAGCAGTTGCTCGCGCACCGCCTCGGGAATCGCCCCCGGCCCGCACGCATCGCCGGCGCGCAACACCAGCGGCGCCAGATGATGCTTGCACGCGAGCGCGACCAAAGTCTCCCACGCACGTACCTCGCGCGCGGCCGCGGCGACCGCGGCCGGGTCGGTGCGCAACCGCGCGCACGCGAGGATAAAACGCCACTCCGGCGTCATGCTTTGCGCCAAGCGCCGGTTCACGGTTCTGCCCGGTCCCTTCTAAATGAGTCCGGCTCTGACCGCGTGCACCGCGGCTTGGGAGCGCGCCGTGATGTTCAGTTTCGAGAAGATGTGGCTGACGTGATTCTTGACCGTCTTGTCGGAGAGGTTCAGCTGTTCGCTGATTTCCTTGTTCGAAAGGCCCTGCGCGATGAGGCGAATCACTTCGTTCTCACGGGGCGTGAGGTCGTACATGTGCCCGCGGCTGGTGTTGCTGCGCCGGCGAAGGAGCTCGCCCGCGATCCGGGGATCGACGTACGATCCGCCCGCCGCGATGATCTTGAGCGCGCGGATGAGTTCTTTCGGAGCGACGTCTTTGATGATGTAGCCGCTCGCGCCGATGGAGAGCCCGCGCTGCAGCACTTCCGGCTGCAACTGCGTCGAGAGCAGGCACACCTTCACCGAAGGCGCGTCGCGCCGCACCGCCGCCATCGCGTCGTCCATCTTCAGAATTTGGCCGTCGACGTCGAAGACGATGAGATCCGGCGTCAGCTGTCCGAGGGGAACTTTTTCGATCGCTTCCGCGTCGCCGACGATCTCCAGTTCCGGATCGGTCGAGAGCAACTGGCACAATGCCTTGGCGAAGATCCCTTGGCCGGCGACAACCACGATGCGTGTCGTCCGTGAAACCGTGCCGGGAGCTTCCAATACTGCTGCGGTCATGGTAAATCTCGCCTCCTGCGTAAGAAAGTAACGGACCCGAGAATTCCGCTGTTCACTCGTCGTAAAATCACGGCGGGTGGACGCAATCATGCCATACTAAAATGCCTATATCTATCCCGCGTTTGAGGGATTTTTGAATCCAATGGGACTAAAGGACCGTGAGTTTTCCGGGCTAATCGCTCCGCTTCGTCCCGTACTCACGTCTACGCGGCCCATTACCACATGGGCGAAAAGCTTCTGCGATTGTCAAGCGCCCGACGTTATGCTGTTTGCAACCCGTCCTTCTGGAGGAGCAGTGCACGACGCATTACATTATCGCATCGCCGACGTCGACGTCGCGATCGAAGCCCCTATTGACGTTTTAGGTATCGTCACGGACGCGTACCGCCGTTTTCCGAAGAGCAGCGCGCTCATGAAACCGCAGGTTACCGTCTACGCCGATACCGACAAGGACGGGCACGTCTCGATCGCAATAGGAGAAAAGGACTACAAGACCGTTCCCGCGGCATCCGGCCGCGCGATCGTCGGCCTCGAACTTTCCAATGCCATCATTACGGCGGTCGCGCAGCATTCGCGCTTTCTCATCGTGCACGCCGCCGCCATCGAGCACGAAGGTGAAGCGCTGTGCATCGCGGGGCCCGGACACATCGGTAAAACGCTGCTCGCGGCGCATCTGCTTTCGCGCGGCTGGCGCTGCCTGAGCGACGAATACGCCTTCATCGAGCCCTACAGCGGGCAAATCGTACCCTTTCCGAAACTCCTCTACGTTCGTTCCACGTCGCTTCCTTACGTACCGCGCACGTTCCGCAAATGCTTGGAATCCTCGCCGTGGTACGGGTTGGGCGATCAACCGGGTCTGGTGTTTTCCGGCGTCGATCCCGCCTGCGCGTATTCGGAAGCGATCTGGTCCGCGGGCGCGCGGCTCTCGCGGCTGCTCGTGCTCGTCAAACGCAACGCGGCCGCGCCCACGATAAAAGACTGCGCGGCGTGGTCGATCATTCCGGATTTGAACTCGCTCGCGTGGCAGCCGCCGGATTTGCTCGACGGTCTCACGCGCATGGCGTCCGCACTGCGCGGCGTGCAAGTCGGCAAGCTCGTCGCCGGCGAACCGCTTGCCACGGCAAACGCGATCGAAAACTGGGCCGCCGGAGACCGCGCGCTGGCTTATGCCTAGACGACCGCCGGCGCGGCGGCTTTGGAAGCTGTTCGAAGGCTTCGGGTTCCTGTCGCGTCTGCTGCGCTACGATCTGTTCGTCGGTTCGCGCGACGGACTGGTGAAAGTTTGCCCCGGCGTGAGCGCGAGCGGCGACGTAGCGGTGCATTTGGGAAGCCGCGTGTTTCTGGGCCGCAGCGGCGTTTTTCAAGGAACCGGCGCGATCAGCATCGGCGCAGGTACGTACGTCGGCAACTTTTTCGACTTCAACTGCCGCGGCCGCATCGAGGTCGGAGAGAACTGCATGTTCGGCAACTTCGTGACGCTCGTCGACAACAACCACGGAACCTCGCCGAGCCGCGACATGAAAGAGCAGCCGTTCGAAGTGAAACCCATCGTCGTCAAGCGAAACTGCTGGCTCGGCGAGAAATGCACCGTCCTGGCGGGCGTGACGATCGGCGAAAACGCGATCGTCGCCGCGGGCTCCGTCGTCACGCGCGACGTGCCCGCGAACGCCGTCGTCGCCGGCGTGCCGGCGCGGATTCTTCGTCTTCGGACGGCGGCCGCGGCCGTGTAATGGGGCACAACGCCAAGCAAATCTTTCTGAACACCTTTGCGGGGCTGGCCAGCAACACCGGTTCGGCGCTCGTGGGGCTCGTCGTCACGCCCATGCTGATCGCGCGCTTGGGCGTCGAGACGTTCGGCTTTTGGGCCGTCGTGACCGCCATGGTGAACTACGCCGGGCTGCTCGACGGCGGCCTGAACAGCACCTTCATGAAGTACATCGCCGAGTATCACGCGCGCGGCGAGGCGGCACGCATTCGTCAAGTCATCACGTTCGGTGCGGCATTCTACGTTGCGCTCGGCGCCGTCATCGCGCCGCTGACGTTTGTCGCTACGCCGTACGTCATCCGGTGGATGCACGTGAGTCCGTCGCTCGCGCGCGAAGGCCCGGCCGTCTTCGCGTGGGTCGTTCTTTCGCTTTTCCTTACCGGCGCGGCGGGCGCGGTGGCTTCCATTTTGAGCGGCCTCGGGAAGCTGCGCATCGTGTGGACCAGCAACTTCTTCAGCCGCACCGTTTTCTCGCTCGCCGCGGTCGCGCTGTGCACGCTCGGCATGGGATTGACGGGCATGGTCATCGCGACGTTCGCGCAGGTCGCGGTGTTCGCGGCGATTACCTTCATCGCAGCTCGCCGCGATTTCGGGCCGCTGTTCGCGCCACCGTGGCGCTGGGAGCGGCAGGTCATCGTCAAGCTCTTCAAGCTCGGCGGCTGGATTCAAGTGACGAACGCCTGCAGCACGGTCGTCGTGGAAAGCAACCGTTTCATCATTTCCGCGTTCGTCTCGACGTCCGCGGTCACGTATTTCGAAGTCGCAAGCCGCCTCACGCGTGCCGCGCGCTCGCTGCCGTTCAACTTCATCGTCGCATTGCTGCCGGCGGTTTCGGCGCGAAACGCGGCGCTGCCGGACGATCAGTTCAACGAAACGTACGTCAAGGCGAGCCGCTACGTCAACTACGCCACGCTGTTCTTGGTCGGATTCATCATGGCCGCGGGTCAAGCGCTCTCGTATCTCTGGATCGGTGCCAAATATCCGAACATCGGCGAAATCGTAGCGCTCGTGGGACTCTCTTTCATCGCGATAAACGCCACGATGGTCGGAACCACGATGCTGCGCGCAATCGCGCTGGCGCGCTACGAGGCGTATTACTATATGGTCTGGACGGCGGCGAGCATCGCGCTGATGCTCGCGACGGTACCGTTTTTCGGCATGACCGGCGTCCTCGCGGGCATGGTGGGCGGAGCCGTGGTCGGCACCGCGTATTTCCTGACCGTTCTGCACCGGCTGCGCGGGCTTTCGGCGTGGCAAGGGTTCTGGAGCTGGGCGCTGCCGCTGAGCGGCATCGGCACCGCTGCGTCCGCGTCGACTGCGTTGCTCGCCGCGCGCCTGGGTCCGCTGTTTGCCACCCGCGCGAAGACCGCGATCGAAATAGTGATGCTCGGTATCGTTTACGCGATCGTCTTCGTCGCCGGAACGTACGTCACGCGCTATTTCGGCGAGGCCGATGCCGCGATCGCGCGTCGCGTGCTCCCCGCACGCATCGCACGGCGGCTGCAGCGCGACGTGCCGCCCGTAGCCGCTTAAGACCGGTGCGATCGACCCATGACCGTTTAAGGCGCGGGGCTCTGCCCGCCGTCGGACCGCTATTGGTACTATGGAACGCAATGAGCAAGCAAGGAGTGCGCGCGTGCCGCGATTGAGCGTCGTCATCCCTACGAAAAACTGCGTTGAATTGATGCGGCGTACCATGGCGGCACTGGATTTTGCCGACGAGATCGTCGTCGTCGACATGTTTTCCACGGACGGAACGGCCGAATTGGTTCGGTCGCATCCCAAGGCGCGGTTGATTCAGCGCAACGGCCACATCTACGAGAACGTAAACTTCGGGTTCGACGCGGCTACCGGCGACTGGCTGATGCGGCTCGACTCCGACGAGATTCCGACGCCGGAGCTCGGCCGTGAAATTCGCGAGCGGATCGCGTCGGCTCCCGAAGATCTTTGCGGATTCTACATCCCGAACCGCACGTATTACTCCAACCGGTGGCTCAAATACGGCCCCGCGTACGACGAGCGTTCACCGGTTCCGGGCGAACGTTTCAGGCTGTGTCTCTTCCGCGCGGGAACCGGACGCTACGAATCCGAGCTCTCGCACGACGATCTCACCGTGCGCGGCCGCTGCGAGTACCTGAAACATCGCTACGATCACTACTCGGTGCGATCGTTCTCGCATTACTTGGCGAAGAACAACTATTACACGGACATGGACGTCGAACGCATGAACCCGGCAGAGCACGACGCCCGCGCCGAAGCATGGGCGATGCTGTGGGGGCCGGTCAAAGAATTCTTGGTCTTCTTCATCAAGCGCAAAGGCTACAAAGACGGCGCCTTGGGTATCATCGCGTGCGGCGGGTACGCGATTCTGCGGTTCATGATTCACGCCAAGCGCTGGGAGCGCCTGACG
>Ga0070739_10001939_pt1 | contig 29243 bp, 30 predicted proteins | sample Coa_R1_7_FD_66445 | JGI IMG/M metagenome (GOLD analysis project Ga0070739, IMG submission 66445) | Surface soil microbial communities from Centralia Pennsylvania, which are recovering from an underground coalmine fire - Coalmine... | ecosystem: Environmental > Terrestrial > Soil > Unclassified ...
GGGCGTGAACGGCACGACGATCTCGTGCCCGCCCCGCCGAGCCGCCTCCTCGACGGCGGCGCAGCCGCCCAGCACGATCAGGTCAGCGAGCGAGACCCGCTTGCCGCCGGACGCCGAGCCGTCGAACTGCGCCTTGATCTGCTCGAGCGTCTCGAGGACCTCGCCCAGCCGGGCCGGTTGGTTGACCTCCCAGTCCCTCTGCGGCGCGAGGCGGATCCGCGCGCCGTTGGCGCCACCGCGCTTGTCGGTGCCGCGGAAGCTCGCAGCCGACGCCCACGCCGTCGACACCAGCTGCGAGACGCTCAGCCCCGAGGCGAGGATCCGCCGCTTCAGCTCCGCGACATCGTCGGGACCGACCAGCTCGTGGTCGACCTCGGGGACGGGGTCCTGCCAGACCTGGGCTTCGGGAACCCAGGGGCCGAGCAGGCGCTCGACCGGCCCCATGTCGCGGTGGACGAGCTTGTACCAGGCCTTGGCAAACGCTTTCGCGAGCTCGTCGGGGTGCTCGTGGAACCGCTTGGAGATCGGCCCGTAGATCGGATCGAGCTTCAGCGCGAGATCGGTCGTCAACATCATCGGCGCGTGACGCTTGCTCGGATCGTGGGCGTCCGGCACGGTCCCCTGCGCCTCCGGATTCTTGGGCGTCCACTGGTGCGCCCCGGCCGGGCTCTTGGTCAGCTCCCAGTCGTAGCGCATCAGGTTGTCCAGGAACCCGTTGTCCCACTTCGTGGGCTCGTTCGTCCAGGCTCCTTCGAGGCCGCTCGTCATCGCGTTCGCGCCGCTCCCGGTGCCGACGCTGTTCTTCCAGCCGAGACCCTGCTGCTCGAGGGGCGCCGCCTCGGGCTCCGGGCCGATGCGGTCGGGATCGACGGCGCCGTGCGTCTTGCCGAACGTGTGACCGCCGATGATCAGCGCGAGCGTCTCCTCGTCGTTCATCGCCATGCGCCGGAACGTCTCGCGGATGTCCTTGGCCGCCTTGAGGGGATCGGGCTCCCCGTTCGGCCCCTCCGGGTTGACGTAGATGAGGCCCATCTGCACGGCGCCGAACGGGCCCTGTAGCTCGCGATCGCCGCTGTAGCGCTCGTCGCCGAGCCAGGTGTCCTCGGACCCCCAGAAGATCTCCTCCGGCTCGAAGATGTCCTCGCGCCCGAAGCCGAACCCGAACGTCTCGAAGCCCATCGACTCGAGCGCGCAGTTGCCGGCGAAGATGATCAGGTCAGCCCAGGAGATCTTGCGGCCGTACTTCTGCTTGATCGGCCACAGCAGCCGGCGGGCCTTGTCGAGGCTCGCGTTGTCCGGCCAGCTGTTCAGCGGCGCGAGGCGCTGCGCGCCCTGACCGCCGCCGCCTCGCCCGTCGGCGATCCGGTAGGTGCCGGCCGAGTGCCACGACATCCGGATGAAGAGCGGGCCGTAGTGGCCGTAGTCCGCCGGCCACCACTCCTGCGAGGCGGTCATCAGCTCGAAGAGGTCGCGCTTGAGCGCCTCCACGTCGAGGGTCTTGAACTCCTCCGCGTAGTCGAAGTCCTCCCCCAGCGGCGTCGGCTGCGGCGCGTTGTGGTGGAGAACCCTCAGGTCAGGCTGGTTGGGCCACCAGTCCTGGTTCGTCCTCGGGCGCGTCGGCTCGGGGGTTGGGGACGGGATCGCCGGGTTCTCGGATTCGCTGATGCTGCTGGTCACGCCGTTTCTCCTGCTTCGATACCTCCAAGGAACTCCTTTGAGCCTAGCCCAATCCGGAAACGACTCCAGGGCCCGGGCCCGGGCGTCACTCGATCCGGTCTGGAGATCGAGCCCGGGCGTCAGCTCGATCCGGTCTGGAGATCGAGCCCGGACGTCAGCTCGATCCGGTCAGGAGATCGAGCCCGGACGTCAGCTCGATCCGGTCAGGAGGCCGAGCCCGGCCGTCAGCTCGATCCGGTCAGGAGACCGAGCCCCGGGCGTCATCTCGATCCGGTCAGGAGGCGTTCTCGATCGAACAGCTTCGAGACCACGCGCCACCCGAGGCGGTCGATGACCAGGAGCGCGACGCCGAGCCCGAGCGCGAGCCTCAGCGTCGGGTGGATGACGCCGGTCGCGATCACCGTCGTGAGGGCGACGAGCGGGAGGTTGCCGAGCACGCTCAGCTGCTGAGCGGCGCGGATGTCGCTCGAGCGCGTCGAGATCGCGAGCCCGACCCAGATCGACCAGAGGGCGAGCAGCGGCGTGAACACGACCTGGGCGATCACCACGGGCGCGTCGAGCAGGGCGGGCGCGACGCCCGGATGCGCGAACAGCTCGATGACCACGACGAAGATCCCGTAGACCGCGTAGGAGACGACGACCGCCGGCGCGAGCGGCGCGATCGCCTTGGCGAGCACGAGCTCCCGGCGGCGGATCGGCGTCGTCAGCACCGGCTCGAGGGTGCCCTGCTGGCGCTCGGTGACGATCGAGGAGGCGGCGACGATCGCGGGCGCGAGCGCCGGGATGCCGAGCATGTAGAGCAGCTCGTGCCTGTGCTTGAGCACGGCGGCCGCCGCGGCGTGCAGGTTGAGGATGTAGACGAGCGGCTGGGCCAGGAAGATCAGCGGGATGATCGACATCGTCGCGACCATGTAGCGGTTGCGCCGGTAGTCGCGCAGCTCCTTGAGCACGATCGCCATCACCCGCCGGCGGCTGAGGCTCATCTCGGCATCTCCCCCTCGTGCTCGTCGACCAGTTCCATGTAGACCTCCTCGAGCGAGTGGCGCGATTCGCCGATCGAGAGCACGTCGGCGCCGGCCGCCACCAGCGCGCGCGCCACCGCGGGCGCGGCGACCGCCGAGTCCGAGACGGTCAGCGTGTAGCCGCCATCGTCGGCACGCCAGCCATCCACACCCGGAAGGCCGTCGAACACCCGCCCTGGATCGGGCAGCGGCGACAGCGTCCGCACGGCGAGCGACTTGGCGAACAGCCGGTCGCGCAGCTCGTCGGGCCGGCCGATCGTGCGCAGACGGGTGTTGAGGATCGCCACGCGGTCGCAGAGGCGCTCGGCCTCCTCGAGACGATGCGTGGTCAGGAAGATCGTCACGCCGCCACGGCCGAGCTCGGCGATCAACTCGTGAACTTCCCGGCTGGCCACCGGGTCGAGGCCGGCCGTCGGCTCGTCCAGGAACAGGATCTGCGGATCGCTCAGCAGCGCCCGCGCGAGCGCGACGCGCTGGCGCAGGCCCTTCGACAATGTGCCGCACGGATCGCGCCTGCGCTCGGTCAGCTTGACCGACCGGAGCGCTGAGTCGATGCGCGCGGCCGGGCCGGGCACCTCATAGAGGTCGGCGAAGCACTCGAGGTTCTCGGCGACGCTCAGCCGTGGATAGAGCCCCGGGGTCTCGGGCATGATCGCCACGCGGCGGCGGATCTCGACGCCGTTCTCCACGGTCAGTGGAAACCCGGCCACGGTCGCCGTGCCGGCGCTCGGCGCGATCAGCGCCCCGAGCGTGCGCACGGTCGTCGTCTTCCCCGCGCCATTGGGCCCGAGGAACCCGAACACCTCGCCCTGCGCGATCTCGAACGTGAGATCCTCGAAGGCGGCCCGCTCCCCGAACCGCTTGCCGAGGCCGTGCACCGCGAGAGCGCAGTCGCCGCCGGGCGTCATCGGACGGCTCCCTCCCCGATCGTCGCAGCCACGTCATCCTCCGGCGCCGGCGGATCGGGAAGATCGGAGGAACGGCGGCGGTGGGGCAGGCGTCCGGCGCGGCGCGCCTGGTCGGTCAGCAGGTACTCGATCTGCGCGTTGATGCTGCGCAGATCGTCATCCGCCCAGCGCCGGATCGCCTCGAACAGGCGCGGGTCGAGCCGGAGCAGGAAGCGCTTGCTCTCGCCCATCTGCCGCGCTCAGGCGTACAGCGAGCCGGTGTTGATCACCGGGGTCGGTGAATGGTCGCCGGACAGGACCACCATCAGGTTCGCGACCATCGTCGCCTTGCGCTCGGAATCGAGCTCGACGAGGTCGCTGTCGGCGAGCTGCGCGAGCGCCATCTGCACGAGCCCGACCGCCCCGGCGACCATCGTCCGGCGGGCGGCGAGGATCGCCTCGGCCTGCTGGCGCCGGAGCATCACCTCAGCGATCTCCGCCGCGTATGCGAGATGGGTCAGGCGGGTCTCGAGCACCTCGATCCCGGCGGTCTGCAACCGTGTCTGCAACTCAGCCTCGAGGCCGGCCCGAACCTCGTCGGTGTTCCCGCGCAGCGAGATCGAGTCCTGCGCGTAGTCGTCGTAGGGATACTCGTTGGCGAGGTGGCGGAGCGCCGTCTCGCTCTGAACGGTCACGTACTGCTCGAACATCTCGACGTCGAAGACGGCCCTGGCGGTGTCGACGACGCGCCACACGACGACCGCCGCGATCTCGATCGGGTTGCCGCTGGCGTCGTTGACCTTGATCCGGTCGCTCTGGAAGTTGCGGACCCGCAGCGAGACGCGCTGGCGCCAGAAGACGGTGAACGGATTCACCCACCACAGCCGCGCCTCGCTCAGCGTCCCGACGTAACGGCCGAACAGGATCAGCACCCGCGACTCGTTCGGCTGCACGACGATGAATCCCGGGCCGAGGATCACTGCCGCCCCCGCGATCACGCCGGCCGCGATCCGCGCTCCCGGTGGCAGGGCCCCGAGCCCGAGGGCGATCAGCGCCGCCGCGACACCGACAGCGGTGAAGGCGACCACGACCGGGGCGGGGCAGGCCACCGCCTGGCCAGGCGTCTGCGTGTGCGCATCCGGTGTGAGTGCCATCAACCCTCCTCGTGATATCACCAAGATAGTATGGCGCTATTGCGCGGCCGTCAAGCCCCGGCCTCGGACGTGATCGGGCCCGGCCATCGGACGTGATCGGGCCCGGCCATCGGACGTGATCGGCCCGGCGGTCGGACGTGGGCTAGGGACGAGCCTCGGCGCCGGCGACGAACACGTCGAAGACGAGCTCGAGCGCGGCGGCGGGGCTGACGCCCGTGGACCTCGCGTGCTCGGAGTCGACGAAGTGCAACACGAGCACGAGCACCGCCTCGGCGGCGGTCGACGCGTCGAGCGGCCGGAAGCTGCCCTCCTCGATCGCGTCGTCGATCAGGGCTTCGAGGGTCGATCGGGCCGCGGCGATGTGCTCGTCGAACCGCCGCCGGGCCGGCGGGTATTCCTCGACGGCGCGGATGAAGGCGGGGGTGAGCGCCCCGAAGCCCTCGGCCGCGGCCGTCCCCATCGCGACGATACGCCTGACCGGGTCCCGCTCGTGTGCGATCGCGTCCCGCCCGGAGCGCGCGATCCGCCGCATGAAGCGGTCGAGCACGACGAGGAACAGGTCCTCCTTGCCGGCCGCGAGCTCGTAGAGCGTGCGGCGCGAGCAGCGCGCCTCAGCCGCGAGGCGCCCGATCCTGACCGGGGCGAGGCCATCGCGCAGGAACACGGCCTCGACGACGTCGAGAACCTCCTGCTGTCGCGCGGAGAAGCGCGACTCGGCGACCCGCTGCTCGTGTTCGATCGCCGGGACCAGCGCCAGATGCGGCATCCAACCGAGTGTAGCCGTCTGCGGTACCAAAGCCATGGATTTGGTACCGTTAGTCGGACAAGTGGTCAGGGAGGCCCTTTTCGATCGTTGGCGCAGGCGATCCGGCTCGGTGAGCGGTCACTCGATGGCGCCGGCTTTGGCAATCGCCGGCGCCATCGCCGCATGCGCGGCCGTCTGGTGCGGCGCGGCGCGCGCCAACCAGCTCGTGACGATCACGGTGCCCGACCGCCACGGCGAGATCCCGGCCAAGTGGCTGGACTACTACCACGGCGAGCCGCGCGCGAACGTGCTCCTGCCCGACAACTACAACCCGCGCCGTCGCTACCCCCTGCTCGTGCTGCTCCACGGCCTGAACGGCGACTACGCCTCCTATGCCCATGCGGGGGACCTCGTCGTCTTCAAGGGCTTCCCCGGGATCGTCGTGATGCCCGAGGGCGCCGACGGCTGGTACGCCGACTGGTGGAATGGCGGCGAGCGCGCCGACCCGGCCTGGGAGAGCTATGAGCTGAACGAGGTGCTCCCCGCCGTTCTCGCGCGGTACCGGATCCTCCCCCAGCGCCGCTACCACGCGATCGCCGGCATCTCGATGGGCGGCCTCGGCGCCGCGTACCTCGGCGGCCGCGTGCCCGGCTTCTTCGGGTCGGTGGCGTCGCTCTCGGGGTTCGTGGACCCGCAGTACTTCGCCGTGATCGCCGACCCGGCGATGGGGTTCCTCTCGAACGCGCAACAGAACGGCGACAGCAACTGGGACCCTGTGTACGGCCCGCCCTACGGCTTCTACGCGACCGGGCACAATCCGACCGCGCTGGCGATGAACCTCAAGCAGACGCGTGTGTTCGTCAGCACCGGCAACGGCCAGCCGAGCAGCGACGAGATGAAGCAACTCACGCTCAGCACCGCCGCCACCTCGTGCGTGGACCCGGCCGCGGGGACGTGCTACACCGGGGACTGGGTCACCGAAAGCGAGATCATCGAGGCGATGAGCGAGCGCTACCACGATGCCCTCGTGGCCGACGGGGTCGACGTCACCTACGAGGTGCAGCCGGGCGGTCACGACGACCCGCATTTCCGCCGGGAGCTGAAGGCGATGCTCGACTGGGGCCTCTTCAAGCCCGTCGTCGCCCACTCGAACGCATGGGTCAACGAGACGGTCGCGTCGAGCGGAAAGCTCTGGGACGTGGCCTACCGGTTCGCCAAGCCGCCGACCGCGGTCGTGCAGTTCCGGCAGGTCGGGCGCTCGCTCTCGATCGGCGCAGCCGGGTCGGCCGTGACGCTCACGACGAGCGGCGGCTGCGTGATCGAGACGCCGACCCCCGCGACGATCGAGGTCCCGAAGCGAAGCTGCCGGCGAGAGAGGCGGCGATGAGACGCTCTCGTCGGGCCGCGCTGCTCGTCCTGCTGCTGGCGCTCGCCGCGGCGCCGGCCGCGCGCGCCAAGAAGCTCGTCACGATCACGATCCCCGCCCGCCATGGGGAGATTCCGAGCAAGTGGCTCACGTATCCCGGACCGCCGCGGGCCGACGTGCTCCTGCCCGACAACTACAGCCGCCGCAAGCGCTACCCGCTGATCGTGCTGCTGCCCGGCTTCAGCAACACCTACGCGATCCTCGGACCGGGCATGCTCGACGCCCAGAAGGTGCTCGCGGGGCTGAGCGCGATCGTCGTCTCGCCCGAAGGCGAGACCGGTTGGTATGCGGACTGGTACAACAACGGCGCCTACGGCACGCCGGAGTGGGAGAGCTACGAGCTCGACGAGGTGATCCCGGCGATCGTCCACCGCTACCGGATCCTTCCGGGGCGCCGCTATCACGCCCTGTTCGGGATCTCGATGGGCGGACTCGGCGCGGCCTACCTAGGCGGGCGGCTGCCAGGCTTCTTCGGCTCGGTGGCGGCGCTGTCGGGGTACGTCGACACGCAGATCGTTCCGGAGCTGCCGACGCTCGGCATGGATGCCCTGACCGGGGTCTCGCCGGGATCTGTTGACGGTCCCTCGACCGGCTTCTATGCCACCGGCCACAACCCCGCCGCGCTGGTGGCGAACCTCCAGCACACGCGCGTGTTCGTCAGCGCAGGCGACGGCACCCCGACGCCTCCCGACGGCGACGGCGGCGGCGTCGGCAATGCCGAGGAGGCCGGGGTGATCCGGCCGATGTCGAACGCGTACGCCGCGGCACTGCAGGCCGCACACATCGATTTCGTCTACCACACCCACCACGGCTGTCACTGCTGGCCGGACTTCCAGGACGAGCTCCGTGACGCGATCGCGTGGGGACCGTTCAAGCCCGTCCCCGAGCACCCGCGCAGCTGGGTCAACGACACGGTCGCCACCCACGGCCAGATCTGGGACTTGACCTACCGGTTCAGCTCGCATCCCGACGCGGTCGTCCGCTTCACCCGCACGGGCCGGGAGCTGCGTGTCAGCGCCGCTGGCACGCCGGTGACGCTGACCACGAGCCGCGGCTGCGTCCTGCGCCTCGCCACGCCGGCCGACGTCAGGATCCCGGCCAAGCGCTGTCGCTCGAAGCGCCGCGGATGAAGGAGTCCATCTCGTCGATATAGGCGCGGCGGCGGAAGTGCAGGAGGTGGCTGCCGGGGAACCAGTGGATGGCCGGCTCGTCCCAGTGCCTCCACAGCATCTCGGCCTGCTCGGGCGGGGCCAGGCGGTCACCGAGGCCGCCGATGATCATCCGCCGCTCGAGGGGGACGAGCGGCCGGTAGTTGAGCGGGCAGTGGACGAGCAGGGCGCGATCGACCCAGAGCGGATCGATGCCCGCGGCGTGGAATCCGAGCCAGGCGAGAACGCTCGCGGGGAACCACTGGCGCAGCAGGCGGTCGATGCTGACGACCGGGGAGTTGGGGATCACGGCGACCGGGCGAGGGTCGACCGCGGCGAGCAGCGCGGTCACGTAGCCGCCCAGCGAGAGACCGGTGACGGCGACCTCGCGCACCCCGTGCTCCTCGAGATGGTCCAGGAACGCGCGGAGGTCCTCGATCGCCTGGAGCAGCGCCTCGTTCAGGTGGGCGATGCCGTGCGCGAACAGCCCCCATCCGCTGAACGCGGCCAGCCGCGCCTGCCGCACACCGTGGAAGGGCAGCAGATAGAGCAGCACGTCGTAGCCCTTGCGGTAGAAGCCCGGGAGGTCGAAGAACCGGCTGTTGAACCAATACGGCGAGGCGCCGAAGCCGTGGATCACGACGAGCGTCGGCCGCGGACCGCCGGGGTGGCGCCAGTGCTGCGCCCAAGCGAGGGAGTTCTCCGAAAAGCCCGCGTACGCGCGGCGCACCTCGGGGTGTCGAGCGACGTAGGCGCTCGGCAACCGGAGCATCTCGATTTGCCCGCCCTCGGGGTCGAAGGTGAGCGGGCGCACGGTGCGGACCGTGACGGCCGGCGTCACCGGAGCGCGCTCGAAGACGAGCTCCGCGTCGCCGGCGCTCGCGAGCTCGGCGTAGAAGCTCAGCAGCCGGGCTTCGCGGCGCATGTCGCTGCGCACCGCCCACAGGCCCGCGGGCACGCTGAGCAGCGAGGCCAGGCCGGTCCGCAGCCCGACGTCGGCAGCAGCCGAGGCGAGGATCGCCAGGCGGTCGAGACCCCGGGCCGAATCAGCCGACGGCGACCGTCGCCTCCCCTCCGAGCCGCTCTGCGATGTCGTCGATCTCCCAGGGCCCATCGGTCTCGATCTCGCGGGCCACGCTCCAGCCGGCCAGCTCCTGGATCGCCCCGCCCTGGACCGCGAACACCTTGCCGGTGAGCCGGCATCTCTCGCTGGCCAGATAGGCGACCAGCGGCGAGATGTTCGAGGGATCGAACAGGTCGTGGCCACTGGCCGTGTGCGCGCCGGCGGCGAACACGGCCCCCATCCCGGGCGTGGCCAGCGTCAGGCGGGTGCGGGCGATCGGCGCGATCGCGTTGACGCGCACGCCGTAGCGCTCGAGCTCGGCCGCCGCGACCAGCGTCAGCGCGGCGATCGCCGCCTTTGCCGAGCCATAGCTCGCCTGACCGGCGTTGGGGAGCGTCACGCCCGAGGCGGAGGCGGTGTTGATCACCGCGGCGGCGGGCTGCTCCCCCGCCTTCGACCGCGCCTTCCAGTGGGCCGCGGCATGCCGCAGGGCCGAGAAGTGGCCCTTCAGGTGAACGGCGATCACCGCGTCCCACTCCTCCTCCCCGTGTCCCGCGATGAACGCGTCGCGCAGGATGCCCGCATTGTTGACGAGGACATCGAGTCGGCCGAACTCCTGGACGGCCTGCTCGATCAGTCGCGCGGCGCCATCCCAGTCGGCGACGCTGTCGGTGTTAGCGACCGCGCGTCCTCCTGAGGAGACGATCTCCGCGGCGACCTCGTGGGCCGGGCCGGCGTCGGCGCCGGTGCCGTCGTTCGCCCCGCCGAGGTCGTTGACGACGACGCTCGCTCCCTCGCGCGCGAACAGCAGCGCGTGCTCACGGCCGATGCCGCGGCCGGCACCGGTGATCACGGCAACGCGCCCGTCCAGAGATCCCATTCAGTCACCTCCCTCGATCACGGCGAGCCCGTCGCGCAGCACCAGGTCCCCGTCCACGCTGGTCTCGAACGCGTAGGTCCCCTCGCCGGCCTGCCACACGCGGGTGTGGATGTCCTGCCCAGGCAGGACGGGCTTGGAGAAGCGGACGGCCAGTCGCCTCAGGCGCGCGGTGTCGCCGCCGGCCAGCTCTCCGAGAATCCGCCAGGACGTGAACGCGAGCACGCAGAAGCCGTGCGCGATGATGCCGGGCAGTCCCGCGTCGCGAGCGACCTGCTCGTCGAGGTGGATCGGCATTGGATCACCCGAGGCCGGCGAGTAGCGAAACGTCTGATCGTCGTCGAGGTGCTGGGTGAACTCCGCCGCCGGCGGGGCGCTCCGCACGGCCTCGTCGAGCTTGTGGGCCGGCGAGAGCTCGCCGATCCGCCGCCCGTCGTCGAACCCGCGCAGGAACGAGGTCACGTACTGCTCGACGACGAGCTCCCCAGCCTCGTCGCGCGTCTCGAGGTAGGTGCAGCAGCGGGTGCCGTTCGGCAGCCCTTCGAAGCCGGTCATCTTCCCGCGCGAGACGAGCACGTCGCCGGGGCGGATCGGACGGTGGAAGCGGAAATCCTGCTCGCCGTGGAGCACCCTGCCGAGCACGGACAGCGGGACCACTTCGAGCGCGGGCTCGAGCAGCGACTGGAAGACGGGCACGATCGCGAACACCGGAGGGGCGACCTCGCCGGCGAGGTGCGCGGGCAGCGGGTCGTTCGTCGCACGCGCATACTCGGCCAGCCGCTCGCGCGTCACCTCGAAGCGCACCTCGTCCGTCCACTGGCCGAGCGCCGCCTCGTTGCACTGAAGCGTCCCGCTGCTCATCAGGACAGTAGCCCCGCGAGCTTCTCCATCGAAGCGTCGAGATTGGCCTGGGCGTCCTTCTCGACGGCCTTGCCGAGCGCGCCGACGACCAGCTGGCCCTCGAATTCGGCGTCGATCTGAGCCGTCGACCCGCCGTTGCCGTCGGACTCGACCCCCAGCGTGAACGTGCTCCTGACCCCGGCCATCCCGGTGCCGCTGATCTTCAGCCTGGATGGCTCCTCGAACTCCTCGACGGTCCACGAGATCGTGTTGGCCATGCCGAGCATCGTGACCACCTCGTCGACCGTGGCGCCGGCGAAGAACCGCTCGGGCACCTCGCCCTTCCACTTGGTGTGGATCGTCATCCATTGCTCGTAGGTGTCCGGGTCACTGATGACGTCCCACACCCTCTCCGGGGGCGCCGGAATCGCCGCCGTCGCGTTCACCTTTCCCATGCCTCTCTTCTCCTCCGATTCGTTTGCCGGGGTCAGCGCTCGGCGCGCTGGTAGGCGGTCACGACGGCGGTGCCGCCGAGACCGATGTTGTGCTGAAGCGCGGCGGTGACGCCGTCGACCTGGCGGCCTTCGGACTCCCCGCGCAGCTGCCAGGTGAGCTCGGCGCACTGCGCGAGACCGGTCGCGCCCAGCGGGTGGCCCTTGGAGATCAGCCCCCCGGACGGGTTGACGACCCAGCGGCCGCCGTACGTGGTCTCGCCGTCGTCGACCAGCCGCGGCGCCTCGCCCTCCTCGCAGAGCCCGAGCGCCTCGTAGAGCAGCAGCTCGTTGGCGCTGAAGCAGTCGTGCAGCTCGATCACCTGGAAGTCCTCGGGCCCCAGCCCGGCCTGGTCGTAAACCGCGCGCGCCGCCTTGACGCTCATGTCGTAGCCGATCACGTCCTTGCAGGTGCGCGTCGACAGAGAGCTCTCGAAGTCGGTCGTCATCGCCTGCCCGACGATCTCGACCGCGCGCGCCGCCAGTCCGTGCCGGTCGACGAAGTCCTCGCTCGCGAGGATCGCGGCGCCCGAGCCGTCAGAGGTCGGCGAGCACTGGAGCTTCGTGAGCGGCTCGTAGATCATCGGCGCCTCCTGGATCTCCTCCAGGGAGTACTCGCGCTGGAACTGCGCGTACGGGTTTGCCGCCGAGTGCTTGTGGTTCTTCCAGCCGATCTTGGCGAAATGCTCGGGCTCCGAACCGTGCTCGCGCATGTGCTCCCGGCCGGCCGCTCCGAACATCCAGGGCGCCGGCGGCAAGCGAACCTCCGAGATCTGCGCCAGCAGCTCGAAGTGCCTCGCCATCGGCTGCTCGCGGTCGGTGAACGTCGCCCCAAGCGACCCGGGCTGCATCTTCTCGAAGCCGAGCGCGAGCGTGCAGTCGGCCAAGCCTCCCCGGATCGCCTGCGCGGCCAGGAACAGCGCGGTCGATCCGGTCGAGCAGTTGCTGTTGACGTTGAACACCGGGATCCCGGTCATCCCGAGCTCGTACACCGCCCGGTGACCCGAGCAGGACTCGCCGTAGACGTAGCCGACATACGCCTGCTCGACTTGGTCGAAACCGATGCCCGCGTCGGCCAGCGCCCGCTCGCCGGCCTCGCGTGCCCAGTCGTGGTAGTCGCCGTCCTTGGTGCCGGGCTTGTCGAACTTCGTCATCCCGACGCCGACGACGTAGACGCTGCGGCTCATCGACATCGTCTACAGGCCGAGGGCGGTGCGCCCGATCAGCTCTTTCATGATCTCGTTCGTGCCCGCGTAGATCTTCGTGATGCGGGAGTCGACCCAGGCCTTCGAGATCGGATACTCGGTCGTGTAGCCGTAGCCCCCGTGGAGCTGCAGGCCGGCATCGGCGACCTTGCAGGCGAGCTCGGTCGTCCACCACTTGGCCATCGCCGCCTCCTCCACGCTCGCGGTCCCGGAGCAGTAGCGCTGGATCGTGCGATCGATGAAGCAGCGGGTGATCTCGAGCTCGGTCTTGAGCTCGGCGAGCAGGAAGCGGGAGTGCTGGAAGGAGCCGATCGGCCGGCCGAAAGCCTTGCGCTCCTTGACGTACTGAAGCGTCATCTCGAAGGCGGCCTCGGCGCCGGCCATCGAGCTGACCGCGAGGACCAGCCTCTCCGGCACGAGCCGCGAGACGAGCTGGAGGAACCCCGATCCCTCCTGCCCGAGCATGTTCTCGGCGGGAACGCGGACATCATTGAAGAACAGCTCGGCCGTGTCCGAGCAGTGCTGGCCGAGCTTCTCGATCTGCTTGCCGCGCTCGAAGCCGTCCATCTCGCGCTCGATCACGAACAGCGACAGACCTCCGTGCTTGTCGTCGCTGGTGCGTGCGGCGACGATCACGAGGTCGGACAGCAGGCCGTTGGTGATGAACGTCTTCTGGCCGTTCAGGACCCAGCAGTCCCCATCGCGCCTGGCGCGGGTGGCGATCGCGGCGAGGTCCGAGCCCGTCCCCGGCTCGGTCATCGCGATCGCCAGCACGAGATCCCCGGAGGCGACGCCGGGCAGCCAGCGCTGCTTCTGCTCCTCGGTGCACGATGCGATCAGATAGGGAAGGCACACGTCGGTGTGCAGGAGCGGGCCGATCAGCGAGTCGCCGACCCCCGAGCGGGCGGCCTCCTCGCTGATGACCACGTTGAATCGCCAGTCCTCGACTCCGGGGCCCCCGTACTCCTCGGGCACCTCCATCGCGAGGAAGCCGTAGGAGGCCATCTTCCGGAACAGCCCGCGATCGACGATCTGCGCGCGCTCCCAGTCGGCGTGGTGCGGCCGCACCTCTGCATCGATGAACCGGCGCACGCTGTCGCGGAAGTCCTCGTGCTCGTCGTCGAACAGGTCTCGGCGGGACGCCGGCGGAAGCGTGGTGGTGGCCATCTGGGTCCTCTCGTCGTTCTGGCGGCCCGGCGGTCTCATAAACAAACCGGGCATCCGCAATGTTACTATCCGAAGCGTCGCCATGTCCACCACGAGGCAGAGACGAACCCAGGACGAGCGGCGCGCCGAGACGCAGCGCAGGCTGCTCGACGCGACCGTCAAGAGCGTGCTCGAGCACGGCTATGCGAACACGACCACGCGAAGAGTCGCCGAGCTGGCCGGTGTATCGGCGGGAGCCGAGGCGCACCACTTCCCGCGCCGCGTAGACCTGTTCGCGGCCGCCATCGAGCACCTCGCCGAGGTGCGGATCGCCGAAGCGCGCCGCCGGGCCGCCGAGCTTCCGGACGCAGCGCCGCAGCGGCTCGGAGCCCTCCTCGATCTGCTCTGGGAGGACTTCGCGAGCCCGATCTTCGTCGTGTTCGTGAAATTGTGGGTCGCCGCGGCTGACGAACCCGAGCTCTACGAGCAGCTCGTGAGCGCCGAGCGCCGCATCGCCCGCGCGATCACTGCGCTCGCCTACGAGCTCGTCGGGGAGCTCGCGGACCAGCCGCAGGCCGAGCAGTTCCTGGTGCTCGTGCTGAGCGCCTGCCGCGGGCTGGCGCTGACCGAGCACTTCGAGCCGCGCAAGGTCAAGCGCCGCGAGCAGTGGCTGACGCTGCGGGCCGCGCTGCTGGGGGCGCTGGACCCGCTGCGTCCCGCCTGAGTCAGGCCGACACGCCCAGCTCGCCGGCCGCGACCCGCACGACCGCGCGGGCGGCGACGTCGCTCGTCAGACCGCCCGTGCCGAGGGCCGCGTGCAGCGCCATGCCGTCGATCACGGCGAGCAGCGTGCGCATCACTTCTCCGGCGGAGCTGCGCAGCGTGAAGCGCCCACTGCGCAGGCCGTCGCGGATCGCGGTGCCGATCAGCCGCCGCCAGCCCCCGTAGACCGCGGTCGCCTCGGCGCGGAGACGATCGTCACGGCCCGCGGCGTTCCAGTACTCGAGCCAGATCCGGCGATCGCCGGCGCCCGCGCCGCCGGCGACGATGAACTCGAGCAGCGCCTTCACGCGCTCCCAGGGGTCGTCGAGATCGTCGGCGAGCGCCCGCGCCCCGAGGACGGCGCGTTCGCCGAGTCGCCTGAACGCCGACGAGACGAGGTCCTCGCGGGCGCCGAAGTAGTGCTGGAGGGTTCCGGTCGAGCGCCCGAGGGCCCGGCCGACGTCGAGCAGCCGAGTATCGGCGAGGCCGCGGTCCGCGATCACCTCGAGCGTCGCGTCGAGGATCCGATCCTGCTCGGACGGCGTGAGCCGAGGCCGCGGGCTCACGGGCGGCAGCCCTCGCGTTGTTGCATCACCATAATGCTACCACCAAGAGCGCCGAGACCAGAGAGCGCCAACACCAGAGAGCGCCGACACCAAGAGCGCCTACACCAGCGATCGCCCACCGCTCCCGAGAGCAAAGCGATTCTCAGCGGTCGTATCGCGCGATCGTGCGAAGCGACAGCGCCGTCAGCGCCAGTCCGAGCACGACGATCACGAGCAGGCAGATCCCGATCTTGCCGGCGTCCCATCCGTCGATCACCAGCGAGCGCACCCCGACGATCACGTAGCTGATCGGGTTGATCCGGGCGAGCGTCTCCATCGCGGGCGAGAGCCGGTCGAAGGGCACGAAGTTGGGCGTCAGGAACAGCGCCGGAAAGAAGAGGAGGAAGCTCGACTGGGTCGCCTGCACGTTGCGGGTGCGCAGCGCGATCAGGATCCCGAAGCCCGCGTAGGCGACCCCGAACAGCGCCGCGAGGAACACCACCACGACCGCTCCGGGGAAGCCGGTGCGGACATCGACGCCGAAAGCGAGCCCGACGAGCAGCACGAGCGTCGAGGTCGCGACGCCGCGGACGAGGTCCGCCGCCAGCCTGCCGAAGATGATCGACGAGCGCCGGATCGGCGCGACGAGCAGCTTGTCGAAGTAGCCGAGATCGATCTCGGTGACGAGCGCCAGGCCCGACGTGGCCGTCGCGACGGCGAACATCAGTGACACCGGCAGCTGGAAGGCCGCGTAACCCTGGCCCTCGAGGAACGGGGTCGAGCTGGGGAACGTCTTCGAGACCTGACCGATGTTGACCGCCAGGAAGAAGAGCGGGATGAACAGGGTCGGGATGGTGGCCTCGGGGTAGCGGATGATCTCCCGCACCGCGCGGCGGCCGAGCAGCAGCACGTCGTTCACGACGCCACCGCCTCCGGCTGCTCGGCGTCGTGCCCCTCGAGCCGCCGGCCGGTCGCCTTGAGGAACACGTCGTCGAGCGACGGCCGGGCGACCGAGATCGCGCCCACCGAGAGGCCGTCGCGGTCGAGCCTTCGGACGATCTCGGCGACGGATCCCGCTCCGTCGTCGACGTACAGGGCGAGCGCGTCCGGCTCGGCCACCACCCGCTCGAGCCCCGCCAGCCCCCGCAGGGCCTCCTCGGTGCGGCGAGGGTCGGCCCCGGCGAGCGTCACCGACACGACGTCGTGACCGATCTCGGCCTTGAGGCGCTCGGGCGTTCCCTCGGCGACGATCCGGCCGTCGTCGATGATCGCGAGGCGCCCGCAGAGCTGGTCGGCCTCCTCGAGGTACTGCGTCGTCAGGAAGATCGTCGCGCCCGCCGCGTTGATCCTCCTCACCTCCTCCCAGATCGTGATCCGCGACGCCGGGTCGAGCCCGGTCGTCGGCTCGTCGAGGAACAGGACGTCGGGCGAATGGACGAGCGCGCTCGCCAGATCGAGCCGGCGCTTCATGCCGCCGGAGTAGGTCTTCGTGCGCCGGTCGGCGGCCTCTCGCAGGCCGACCAGCTCGAGCAGCTCGCCGGTGCGCTCGCGCGCGCGCCGCCCCCGGATCCCGTACAGGCCACACTGAAGCTCGAGCAGCTCGCGCCCCGTCTGCACCGGGTCGAGGCCGATCTCCTGAAGGGCCACGCCGATCCGCCGGCGCACGACGGCCGCGTCCTCGACGACGTCGAGGCCGGCCACCGAGGCGCTCCCCGAGGTCGGGGGCAGGAGCGTGCACAGCATCCGCACCGTCGTCGTCTTGCCGGCGCCGTTCGGTCCGAGAAAGCCGAAGATCTCGCCGGTCTCGACGCTCAGGTCGATGCCGGCAACAGCCTCGATGCCTCCCTTGAACGTGCGCCGCAGCGCTCGCGCGCGGATCGATGCCGGGCCGGCCGCTCCGGCGGCGGCCCCGGACCCGGGCCATTCCACCTCGTCGAGCTCGAACATCGCCACAGGCTAACCTCGGCGCCGATGGAATCGGCGACCGTCTCGGTGCTCGAACTCCCCGCTGACGCGACATGCGCCTACGGCAGCCGGCCGTTCCGCTTCCGCCACCGGCTCGCCACCGACGCGGCGTTCTCTGCCGATGCGGTTGCCCGTACGTGCGAGAGGCTTCCGCGGGGGTGGATCACGATCCACGAGGCGGACCGCGAGATCATCACCCCGGTCGGCACGCTGATCGAGACGCCGGACTCGATGCACGACGTCGTGCATGCGCTCGAGGACACCCAGCACTGGGTCGTCGTCCATCACCTGGAGCACGTCTCGCCCTACCGGTCGCTGCTCGGCTCGGTCATCGACGCGGTGGCCGACAACGTCGATCCCGCCGAAGGCGAGCTGGGTACCCGCGGGGCGACCGCCTTCCTCGCCTCTCCCGGCGCCGTCGTCCCGGCCCACATCGACCGCCACCACAACTTCCTGCTGCAGATCCGCGGCAGGAAGGAGTTCACGATCGGCACCTTCGAGGACCGGGCAGCCGAGGCCAGGGAGGTCGAGCGCAATTTCGGGCCACGCCCCTCGGGCAGCCATCGCCTCCCCGAGCGCCAGGAGCGCTTCGACCTCGAGCCCGGCGACGGCGTCTACATCCCTCCGTTCGCGTTCCATTGGGCCCGCGGTGGAGCGGGGGAGTCGGTGGCCTTCTCGTGCGCCTTCCGCACCGAGCGCACGGACCGCGTCGAGCTGGCCTACGAGTTCAACGCCTTCGCGGCGCGGGTCGGCCTTCCCCGGCGGCCTCCGACGGGATCGGCTCGCGACCGCCTCAAGGGCTCGGTCGTTCGCCTGCGCCGGCGGACTCGCTGAGCTCCTCGAGACAGGCCGCCACGTCCCGCAGGCGAAGGCTCGGGTCCCGCCCCTGCGCGAGGAGGTGAGCAGGACGCGAAGCGAGCGTGTGAGCCACGGAGAACAGCTCCGGCAGCAGAGCCGGGTTGACCGCGCCCGGAAACGAGCGCAGCAGGGCGGCCAGCGCGGACCGGCGATCACGGGCCTCGACCCGGCCACCGGGCTCGGCGCCGTGCTCGATGCTGACGATCCCGCCGACCTCCGCCCAGCCGGGGCGCAGGACAGGCTCCGGCAGGTCGTGACGCCGGCGAGGGACGCCGCCGGCAGGCTCCTCGCCGACGGCGCCGTTCACGAGCAGCTCCGCCGGCACCGCGAGCGGCTTCATGCTGAGCGCGCCGACCTCCCAATCGGCACCGGTCCCCGGCGGGCGCAGCATCACGGTGTCGTCGCCGAGCACCTCCCAGCCGGCTCGGTGGGCTCCGTAGGTGACGCTCGACTTGCCCATGCCCGACCCCCCCAGCAGCAGCCTCGCGCGGCCCCGGAGCGAGACCGCCCCGGCGTGCATGACGTAGCGCTCACGCGGGAACATCAGGTGGGCGAGGACGGACAGGAGCAGGCTGTCGGCACCTCCGACTAGGTCGAGGGTCACGCCTCCGATCCACGCCTCGCCCCCCGCCACGCGAGCCGACAGCCCCGAGACCTCGCGTGCATGAAGCTCCGGGCCATCGAACCAGAGCTCCAGCTGCATGCTCCTCACATCCGGCGGCCGAGCCGGCAGCGCCGGGCCCTCGCGCCGGTAGCTCAGCGACAGCAAGGGCGCCGCCGTGGAGTCGGGCAGCGCCCCGAGCAGGCGCTCGAGCGCAGTGGCCCGGCGGACGTCGCTCGCCCCGAGCCGCACCGGCTGATCGCCGATCGCCACCACCCGTTCCATGACCGCGCACGGTAGCGATGGCGACTACACTCGCTCGCGCGGGGGCCGTCCTGATCCCGCTGCGCCCATGGGAGCACTCGCGCGAAATCCCAGTGTCCTGTACGAGCAGCTCGACGATCGAGCGTTGCTGATCGACGCCGAGGGAACCGAGCTGATGACGCTGAACCTCGTCGGGACCCTCGTGTGGGAGGCACTCGACGGCCATCGCGACGCCGACGTGATCGCGGCGGAGCTGGCGAGCCGCTTCCCGCAGGTCCCGCCGGAGCGGATCGAGGCCGACGTGCGGGCCTTCCTCGGCGAGCTGCGGCGTGAGGACCTGGTCGTCGACGGCGCCCCGGGTCCAGCCGCCGATCTGTGAGCGGATGAGCGACGACGCGGCTCCCGTCTCCCGGGAGGCGCCGATCGGCGCTGACGTCCGCGGCCTCCACGCGCGCGTACGCACGGGCCAGGCGCCACCCGCTTTCGAAGGTCCGCGCGATTCGGAGACCCTGACCGGAGCCCGCGCGACTCGCCGCGAGCTGTACATCCTGCTGTCGGTGTGCGCGAGCCAGATGGTTCCCGACTTCATCGACGCGACGCCCCCGGGCTCGGTGCAGCCGGTCGAGCTCGACAACGAGCCGTCAGCCGCGTTCCACGACGCCCTGCTGGCGGTGATCGACCGGTTCTTCGAGAGGCACGCCGATGAATGGCGCGACGGACGAAGGCGATCGGAGATCGAGCCGCTGCTTCGCCGGATCGACGCGATCGGTCCGGGCGTCTCGGCGGTGGACGCGGTACCGCGTTTCCATTACGCAGAAGGACTCGTCAAGGCCGGTATGCGATCGATGGCGGTGTTCGCACCTGTCGTCGTCTCGGCGATCATCGACCGGGCCGCCGATCCGAGTCAGGCGACCGAGATCGCCCGCCGCAGCGTCCTCCTCCTGCGCCGACTCGCCTCGCTCGGTCTGGGCGACCGCACCCAGGCCCAGGAGAGGCTGATCGACGAGGACACGGTCGAGTGCCGGCCCGGCGCCCCGGTGGCGCTGAGCGGCCCGCCCGGACAGGAGCGGCTCGAGCTCGACGTGCCCGCGGTCCTCTGCTGCGACCCTCCGCCGGAATGGCGACTGCCGGCCAGCTATGGCTTCGTGATCGGCTGCCCGGCGCTGATCCGGCTGGAAGGCGAGGCGCCGCTCGACCGGCTGTGGAACTGGATGCTCGACGCCGCCGAGCTGAGCGGCTACCGGGCGTCCCGTTCGCGGCGGGTCAGCGAACGGCCAGGCACCGAGTGGAGCCGCTGAAGCTCGCGATGACCGGTTCCCTGACCGGCTCGCGCCAAACGATCGCGGGCGGCTCGTAGTCCTCGGCACCCGGCGCGCCGGGAGCTCCGTTGGGATCGCGCGGAAGGGCTTTCTCGTCCATGTCGGGCATCCTATCCGCTCGTGGCGGCTGATGGGACGAGCCATGCCAGCATCAGTCCGTCCCCGACGCTGAGCAGCACGTTGTGGACGCGCTCGTCGGCCTGGACGCGCCGGGCGAACTCGCGGATGCCGAGGGTCCCCTCGTCGTCGGCCCCGGCATCGAGCGCCTGGCCGCCGCGGTAGAGGTTGTCCGCGACGATCACGCCGCGCGGCGCGAGCTTCGGAACGACCGCCTCGTAGTAGGCGGGGTAGTCGGCCTTCCACGCGTCTATGTAGACGAGGTCGAACGGGCCGGCCAAGCCGTCGATCGTCTGCTTCGCATCGCCGACGAGCAGCTCGATGCGGTCGGCGTAGGGGCTCGCGTCGATGTGGCGCCGGGCCACGGCGGCGTTGTCCTCGTCGACCTCGAGCGTCGTGATCGTCCCGCCCTCGGGCAGGGCCGCCGCCATCGCCAGCGCCCCGAAGCCGGTGAACGTCCCGACCTCGAGCACCCGGCGCGCGCCCCCGGCGGCGATCAGCGCCTCGAGCAGCCGCGCTTCGGGTACCCCGCTCATCATCTGCGGCGCGGCGGTGTTCGCCTGCGTCCACCGCGCCACGTCCGCGAGCTGTCCCGCGAAGGGCGTCGTGTGCTCCTCGGCATACGCCGCCGCGGTCGAGGCGAGCAGCTCGGTCACGCCCGACAGGTTACGTATCCGGGCATCCCGAGCACGAACAGCTTTGACAGCCGGTCCGGCTAGTGCTTCGATCTTCCTCCGCAAAGCGGCGTGCCCTCGATCCAGGTGAAGTGCGCCGGGCCGAAAGACAGGGAGAACAAGGAATGAGAATCCGGCACACCGCCGGCGCGGTCGCTGCGAGCGCGTGCGCCGCCGCCTGCCTCGCCGCCGTGGCGGCACCGCCCGCCACCGCCGCGCCCCCGTTCCCGGTCGACATGAGCTGTGTATCGCCCGCGGGCGACCCGGCGCCGGGCACCCCCGCCTGGTTCCAGCGCGACGCCGCGAACGAGTACTGCGCGAGCCTCCGCAACCGCGACCAGCTGACCAACCCCGCGTTCGGCGTCGGCAATCTGAGCCAGGGCGCCTCGCTGTGGGCCGACCAGCTCGCCGAGCAGGTCGGCGACGGCGCCGGCCACATCCACGGCGGCATCACGACGCTGATCCCGGGCTCGCAGGCGGCCGATCCGTTCCGCACGATCGCGCGCTGGACCGAGGAGGGCCGCGGGAGCGTCGTTCCCATCAAGTTCCTCGCCGACGACGGCGCGCAGCTCCGCGGCCACATCTTCATGCCGCCGAAGACGATCAGGAAGCCCCGCGCGGGCTATCCGGCGGTGGTGATCACCGACGGCTCGGTCCAGGCGTACGAGAACCTGTACTTCTGGGCGGCCGAGGACCTCGCCTCACATGGCTACATGGTCATGACCTACGACGTGCAGGGGCAGGGCGATTCCGACCTCTTCCCGGCGAACTGCCCGAACCCGGCCGACGCGCTGGCCAGCTGCCCCGGAGTCCCCTACCAGCAGAACTACAACTTCTACCAGGGCGCGGAGGACTCGCTGAACTTCCTGCTGTCGAGCCCAAGACACCGGTTCGGCGGCTCCTACGACCCCGAGTACCGCGATCTGAACCGAAACGAGGTGGCGATCGCCGGGCATTCGCTGGGAGCGGCCGCGGTCAGCGTCGTCGGCCAGTGCGACACCCGCGTCAAGACGATCGTCGCCTGGGACGACCTCGACCCGATCACCGAGGCCGACTGCCAGACGGTGAATATCCCGAAGGCCGATCGCACCCCGGCCGCCGAGCTGATCCACACCCCGGCCCTCGCGCTCACCAACGACTACCTGTTCAACACCGAGCCGATGAGCTCGCCGCCTGACCCGCACAGCAAGGACGGCGGCTACCAGCAGCTCGTCAAGGCCGGTGTCGACTCGGAGATCGTCGCGTTCCGCGGCGCGACCCATCTGACCTACACCTACATCCCGCTCGTCTTCCAGGCGAGCGAGCTGGACGAGCGGATGGCCTCCTACTACACGCTCGCGTGGCTCGACTACGATCTGCGCCACAGGGCCTCGGGCTACGCCCGGCTGACCGCGAAGGCGTTCGACTCGAGCGCCGACACCGACTCGATCGGCGCCGGCGTCTGGGACCCCGCCAAGGCGGTCCCCGGCGATCCCTATTCCGGCAACGTGCCGTACAAGATCAAGGGGATCGAGGTCAAGAACGCAGTCTCGTTCTACTACCTCTCCGAGTACGCGCTGCGCGACCCGAGCGGCGCCCTCGCGACGTGCGCGGACATGCGGCGCGACAACTGCCAGATCCCCTCCTTCGGCACGCCGTGAGGATCAGCGGGCGTGCGGCATCGCAATTGCCGCACGCCCGTCAGGCGGGCCGGCGGACGCTCGCCGCTTCGCGGAGGCGACCTCGCGCGTCAGCGTGGCGAGGTCGTAGACGCCGTAGTGCCGGCGGCCGTTGATGAAGAAGGTGGGGGTTCCCGAGACGCCGCTCTCGTCGGCGCTCGCGACGTCGCGGCTGACGCGAGCGGCGTGCTCGCGCCGGCGCAGCTCCTCGAGGAATCGCTCCACGTCGAGGCCGAGCTGCTCGGCGTAGCCGGCGAGGTCATCGAGCCGAAGCGCGCCCTGGTGGCTGAGCAGCGTGTCGTACATCTCCCAGAAGCGGCCCTGCGCGCCGGCGGCTTCGGCCGCCTCGGCGCCGAGCTGGGCGCTCGGGTGCACGTCGCTGAGCGGCAGGTGGCGCCACACGTAGCGAACCTCGTCGCCGTGCTCTGCGAGGAGCTCGCGGATCGCCTGCTCGGCCTGACCGCAGTACGGGCACTCGAAGTCGCCGTACTCGACGAGCGTCACCGGGGCGTCGTCGGGGCCACGGATGTGGTCGAGCTCTGGATCGATCTCGTCCGAGAGATCGAGGAGCTCGGCGGCGGTGCCGGCGAGCTGGCGGGCGCGAAGCTCTCGGGGAGGCGGCGCACGACCCGCAGCACGAGCCAGGTGAGCGGCGGCGCCACGATCACGGTCGCCAGCGCGCCGAGCTTCGCCTCGGCGAGGCGCTGGCCGTGGAAGGCGAGGCTCGAGATCAGGAGCGAGACCGTGAAGCCGACCCCGGCGCAGGCGCCACCGGCGACGAGCAGCGGCCCGCTGATCGGCGAGCGCGGCCCGTGCAGGCGCGGCCGCGAGGCGAGCCACGAGCCGCCGGCCACGCCGAGCGGCTTGCCCGCCAGGTAGCCGATCAGGATCCCGAGCGTGATCGGCGATGAGGCGGCGGCGCCGAGCAGCCCGCCGGTGACGTGCACGCCGGCGTTGGCCAGCGCGAACAGCGGCACGATCACGTAGCTCGTCCAGGGGTGCAGGTCGTACTGGAGCCGCTCGTTCGGGGAGATCGCCGCGCGCACCCCGCGCTGGGCGCTCCGCGCCAGCTCGGGGGTCGGCTGCTCGCGGAACGAGCGCGTCAGCTCGATCGCCCGCTCGAGGTCGACGCGCGAGGGCGGGTAGGCGCTCGTCGCAAGGCCGATCGCGAGGCCCGAGATCACCGGGTCGATCCCGGACTCGAACATCGCCACCCACAGCGCGACGGCCACCGCGATCGACAGCGGCCGGCGCGCGACCCGGGCGAAGCGCAGCGCCAGCAGCAGCGCGAACAGGCCGACGGCGGCGCCGAGCGCGGCGAGCGATACGTGGCTCGTGTAGACGGCCGCGATCACGACCAGCGCAGCCAGGTCGTCGACGACGGCCAGCGACAGGAGGAACACGCGCGTGCGGGTGGCCGAGCGTGGCGCGAGTAGCCCGAGCACCGCGAGCGCGAACGCCGTGTCGGTCGACATCGCCGCGCCCCATCCCCGCGCCCCCGAGCCACCGAGGTTGAAGGCGAGGAAGATGCACACCGGGATCGCGATCCCGCCGAGCGCGGCGAACACGGGGATCGCCAACCGGCGGCGCTCGCGCAGCTCGCCGAGGTCGAGCTGGCGCTTGGCCTCGAGTCCGACGACGAGGAAGAACAGCGTCATCAGCCCCTCGTTGACCCAGTGGCGCAGGTCCGCGGAGATGCCGCCGCCCGCGATCCGGATCGACAGCCGCGTCCCCCAGACGTGCGCGTAGGAGTGCCACCACGGGGAATTCGCCCAGGCGAGTGCGAGGACCGTCGCGGCGAGCATGACCGCCGCGCCGCCCGTCTCGGTGCGCAGGAAGTCGCGCACCGGCGCGGCCATGTTGCGCGCCCAGGCGGTGCGCCCGCCATAGGTGTCGCGGTCGACGGTGCTGGTCATGTGCGGGAAGGATCGCGCCTTCGCGGCGTCCTTAGGGTCATCAGATCAACGACCCTGGGAGTTCACGTGCAGAAAGCCACAGTCCTGTCAGTCGCCTCGATCGCGCTCGCCGGCGCAGTGGCCGGCTGCGGCAGCAGCTCGCCGCACGCCACAGCTTCCGGTTCCGGGAGCGCGGGCTCCTCCGGGACGAGCAGCCAAGCCAGCTCGGGCGGCGGCTACGGCTACAGCTCATCGAGCACGGCCCAGCCGGCCTCGAGCACGAAGGCCGCGCTGATCACCACCAAGCACTCCAAGCTCGGGATGATCCTCGCGGTCGGCGGCAAGGAGCTGACCGTGTACATGTTCGAAGCCGACAAGGCCGGCAAGTCCGCCTGCAACGCCGGCTGCGCGAGCGCCTGGCCGCCGGTCACCGGCACGCCGAAGGCGGCCGGGCAGGCGGTGAGCGCCGACCTCGGCACGATCAAGCGCGCGGACGGTACGACGCAGGTCACCTACAAGGGCCACCCGCTCTACACCTACATCCAGGACGGCGACTCCGGCGACACCTACGGCGAGGGGATCAAGAGCTTCGGGGCCGCCTGGTACGCGGTCAAGCCCTCGGGCGCCGCGGCCGACGAGTCGTGACGCGCGCCGTCCACCCGCGCCATTGCCGGGCGCGGGTGGACGCCACCGGCTAGACCAGCTCTTCGAGTGGCGCGTCGGCGTCGAGGAGCGCCTGACGGTCGACCTGCCGGCGCGAGCGGATCAGGGCCTGGACGTGCTCGTTGACGTCCCAGACGTTGACGTTCATGCCGGCCACGACACGGCCGCCGGCGAGCCAGAAGGCGACGAATTCGCCGGCGTCGCGATCGCCCCGGAACACCACCTCGTCCCATTCGGTGGCGTAGCCCGAGTACTCCATGCCGACGTCGTATTGGTCGGAGAAGAAGTACGGGATCCGCTCGTAAGGGGTGTCGTCGCCGAGCATCGAGCGCGCCGCGGCCGGGCCCTGGTTGAGCGCGTTCGCCCAGTGCTCGACGCGGATCCGCCGCTCGTAGAACGGGTGCCAGGCGGCGGCGACGTCGCCGGCCGCATAGATGCCGGGGACCGACGTCTGGAGCCGTTCGTCGACGGCGATCCCGTTGTGGAGCTCGAGACCGGCGGATTCCGCGAGCTCCGCGCGCGGCGTCACGCCGACGCCGACGACCGCGAAGTCGCAGGGAACGGTGTCGCCACCGCTCACCCGCACGGCGCTGACCGAGCCAGCGCCCTCGAACCCCTCGACGCCCGTGCCGAGGCGCAGGTCGATCCCGTGCCGGGCGTGCACGTCGCGGTAGAAGCTCCCGATCTCAGGCCCGAAGATCCGCTCGTTGGGGAGCGCCAGCGGGTCGACGAGCGTCACATCGAGCCCCTTCTGGCGCGCCGAGGCCGCGAACTCGCTGCCGATCCATCCCGCGCCGACGACCGCCACGCGACCGCCGGAGTCGAGCCGCTCGCGCAGGGCGTCGCAGTCGGCCAGCGTGCGCAGGTAGTGGATGCCGTCGAGGTCGGAGCCGGGGACGGTGAGTCGCCGGGGCTCGGCGCCGGTCGTGATCAGCAGCTTGTCGTAGTGCAGGCGCTCGCCGTCGTCGAGCTCGACGGTGGACTCGGATGGGCTGATCGACGCCGCGCGGCGGCCGCTCATCAGCTCGATCTCGTGCTCGGCGTAGAAGGAGCCTGAGTCGTGCACGTGGGTCTTCTCGCGCTCGCTCTCGCCGCGCAGGTAGTCCTTGCTGAGCGGCGGGCGCTCGTAGGGCCGCTCGGGCTCCTCGCCGATCAGGACGATGCGCCCGTCGAAGCCGCGCTCGCGCAGCTCCTCGGCCGCCTTGGCGCCGGCCAGACCGGCACCGGCGATGACAAACGTGGATGGGCTCATCGGGTCCTCACTCTCATCGGGCTCTGGTTGTCAGCATATGCGGCTCGTGATCGAGCAGCTCGGGATCCATGTGCCGGTCGTGCAGGCGGGGATGGGCGGCGGCGTCGCCGGACACGCGCTAGCTGCGGCGGTCTCGGAGGCGGGCGGTCTCGGCACGATCGGGATCCTCGACCCGCCGGCGCTGCGCCGCGAGCTGGCCCGCGCTCGGGAGCTGACCGGCAGGCCGGTCGCGGTCAACCTGCTGCTGCCGTTCGCCCGCGCCGCACACTGGGAGGTGGCTCGTGAAGCGGATGTCGTGATCACGTTCTGGGGGCGGCCCGTGCGGGGCAGCGCCCGCGTCTGGTTGCACCAGTGCGGGTCGGTGGCAGAGGCGCAGGCGGCGCGTGAGGCGGGCGCGGACGGCGTGATCGTGCAGGGCGTGGAGGCGGGTGGTCACGTACGGGGCTCGGTGGCCGGGCTCGAGCTGCTCGAGCAGGTGCGGTCACGGCTCCGCGGGGTTCTGACGCTGCTGGCGGGAGGCGTCGCGGCCGTGGAGGACGTACGGCGGGCGCTCGATGCAGGGGCGGATGGCGTCGTCGCCGGGACCCGCTTTCTGCTGACGCCCGAGTCGAACGCGCACGTCGAGTACAAGCGCCGGCTGCTCGCCGCCGATCGCACCGTGCTGACCGAGCTGTTCGGCTTCGGCTGGCCGGCGCCGCACCGGGTGGTCCCGAACGCGGCGACCGAGCGATGGCTGCGTGCGGACGGGTCGGCGCCCGCGGCGGTCGGGCTGCTGAACCGAGCCGCGGCGCCCGTGGTCGGACGGATGTCGCTGCGGGCCGCGGGACGGCTCGGCGCGAGCCAGCGCGCGGCACTGCCGCTGTTCGGGCCCTCGCCGCCGATCGTCGGCTCGCCGGAGCGGCTCGTCGACGCGGCGCCGCTGTACGCCGGCGAGACGGTGCGGCGGATCGACTCGCTGCTGCCCGCCGCGGAGGTCGTGCGCGCGCTGAGCATCTAAGGGCAGGAGGGTGGCTGGAGACGGCGGTGGCCGCCCGTTGCCCGAGCGGCCACCGCCTGGGGAGATGGATAACCGGTATGACGCGATCGGCCCCGGATCCTTCCCGACGAGGCGATCGAAAGTGTTTTGGCTCGCGCGCGGGCGTCGTCGGGAAGGCTTTTTGGGCGCAGGCGCGCGTCGTCGGGAAGGTTTTGGCTCGCGCGCGCGTCGTTAAGCTCTGGATGAAGCTGCGCGCCCGTATGAACTCCCGCCGCTCCCCCACCTCACGCCGGACGCTCGCGGACCTCTCGGCGCTCGCCGACGGGTCGCTCGAGCCAGAGCGCCGCGAAGCGGTGTCGCGCGAGATCGCGGCCTCCCCCGAGCTGAGCGAGCTGTTCGGCCGCGAGCAGCACGCCGTCGAGCTGCTTGCGCACGCGCGGGAGAGCGATCGCGCGCCGCTGGCGCTGCGGGAGCGGATCGCCGCTGACCGCCGGACGCGAACGGCTCCGGCGCGTCGCACCCGGTCCCGGTTCGTGCCGGGCGCCGCGCTGGCGGCTGCGTCGGTCGTGGCGGTGCTGGTCGCGACGCTGGCCGGCGGCACGGCCGGCTCGCCCAGCCTCGCGGACGCCGCAGCGCTCGCGGTGCGCGGAGCCAACAGCCCGGCTCCGGCGCCCGGCCCGGGTCCTGGGCAGGCGCTGGACCGGTCGGTGGGCGAGGTCTACTTCCCGGACTGGGGACGGACGCTCGGCTGGCACGCCACCGGCCAGCGCGCCGACCGGCTCGACGGTCACCGAGCGGTGACCGTCTACTACGCGCGGGGCACCCAGACCGTGGCGTACACGATCGTCTCCGCTCCCGCGCTCGCGCAGCCGAGCGCGGTCCCGGTCCGCCTCGAAGGACTGGAGCTGCGGGCGCTCCGCCTCGGCGGCCGCGTCGTCGTCACGTGGCGGCGGGCCGGGCGCACGTGCGTGCTGTCGAGTCGCGCGGTGCCGGCGGCGGCACTCGAGCGGATGGCCACCTGGGAACCGGCCGGCGGCGGCGACTGAGCCCGTCAGCGGCGTGGATCCGCGGGGCGGGCCGGGCCGGACTGCGGGGTGAGCGTTCGCGCGACCTGCTGGCGGGCGCGGTGCAGGCGGGTGGTGATCGTCGCCTCGCGCACGCGCAGGGTGCGTGCGGCCTCCCGGTAGCTCAGGCCGACGAGGTCGATGGCGACGATCGCGTCACGGAAGTTCGGCGGCAGGGCGGCGATCGCGGCGTACAGATCGCGCGCTTCGGCGCGCGCCTCCGGCGCGGGGGAGCGCGGGTCGGCGATCAGATCGAGCTCGTCGGGCAGCGGCTGGGTCTGGGGGCGCCGGGAGGCGGTCCGGCGAGAGCCGATGAACGTGTTGCGCAGCGCGCGCAGGAGGTAGCGGATGTCGTCCTCGGATTCGAGGAAGCGCGGCTTGCGCAGCACCTGGGCGTAGGTCTCCTGGACCAGATCCTCGGCCTCCTCGCGCGAGCCGCACATACCGAGGGCCGCGCGGTACAGCCGGTCCAGATGGTCGCCGAGATGGCTTGGGTCAAGCTGACGCCGGCTGCTCATACCCCTCCGCGCGGAGCATAGTTGCCGGAGCGGGGCGGTTGACACGCGGACCGGCGCATCGATCTGGTTCCTGACTTTTCCTCGCGGCCCGCGTGGTCGATGATGTGCAGGATGGACGCTCACGTCGCCGTCCCCAAGACGCCGGCTCGGACCGTCGGTCTCCCGCTGCGCCTGCTCGGGGACGAGCGGCTCGCGCGGCTCGTCAAGACGGGCCACGACGGAGCCTTCGCGGTCCTCTACGAGCGCCACCACCAGGCGCTCTACCGGTACTGCCGCTCGCTGGTCGGGACCGACACGGACGCCCAGGACGCGCTGCAGTCGGCGCTCGCGGGAGCGCTCGTCGCTCTGCGTGCGGGCCGTCGCGATGCCCCGCTGCGGCCGTGGCTGTACCGGATCGCACACAACGAGTCGATCTCGCTGCTGCGCCGGCG
>Ga0070739_10001942_pt1 | contig 29228 bp, 24 predicted proteins | sample Coa_R1_7_FD_66445 | JGI IMG/M metagenome (GOLD analysis project Ga0070739, IMG submission 66445) | Surface soil microbial communities from Centralia Pennsylvania, which are recovering from an underground coalmine fire - Coalmine... | ecosystem: Environmental > Terrestrial > Soil > Unclassified ...
ATGTTGCGCAGCGTTTGCATCTCCCTTCACGGGTGCACGGGAATGCCGCGTTGCCCGCTCAGCGCACGGGCTAGAAACCGCCCGGTCCATGACCGCGGGCTTGCGGCAACGATTTCGGGCGGGCCTTCAGCGACGATTTCACCGCCACAGTCCCCTCCTTCGGGTCCCAGATCAATGACCCAGTCGGCGGCTTTGATGAGATCGAGGTTATGCTCGATGACCACCACCGAGGCACCGGTGCGCAACAGCCGCCAGAAGGCTTCCAGCAGGCGCGCAATATCGTGCAGGTGCAGGCCCGTCGTTGGCTCGTCGAACAGATAGAGCGTCCGGTCTCCGGCGGGTTCGTTCAGATAGGCTGCCAGTTTCAGCCGCTGCGCCTCGCCCCCGGACAGCGTGGTGGCCGACTGACCCAGCCGCAGATAGCCGAGGCCGATTTCCTGGAGCACTCTGAGGCGTTGCACCACGCCTGGCGCGTGTGCAAAAAACTCCAGCGCTTCGGTGACGGTCATCTCGAGAACTTCGTGAATATTCTTGCCCTGATAGGTGATCTCGAGCACCGAAGGCTTGAAGCGCATGCCGCGACAGTCTTCGCAGACCAACTCCACATCGGCCAGAAACTGCATCTGGACGGTCACCGTGCCCGCCCCCTGGCAGGTTTCGCAGCGCCCGCCGGGAATGTTGAAAGAAAAGTGCCCCGGCCCGAATCCCCGACGTCGAGCCTGCGGCGTGGAGGCAAAGACTTTCCGGATCGCATCGAACGCTTTCAGGTAAGTCGCCGGGTTGGATCGTGGAGTGCGTCCAATCGGCGACTGATCCACCAGGATCACGCGGTCAATCTGTTCGGCACCCTCGATGCGGTCGCACCATTCGGTCAGCGGCGCGCCCTGTGCCTGCAGGGCGCGGTGGAGCACGTCGTAGAGGAGCGTGGATTTGCCCGAACCGCTGACGCCGGTCACGGCGGTCAGCACGCCCAGCGGAAACCGCGCCGTGATGTTTTTTAGATTGTGCACGCGCGCTCCGTGAACCACCAGCCAGCCGCGCGGCGTACGCCGCTGGGACGGGCTGGAGATCTGGAGCTCCCCGGCCAGGTAACGGCCCGTCAGCGATCGCCGTTCACGGGGCAGATCCGAAGGGGGGCCGGCGTAGAGCAATCGTCCGCCGTGTTCGCCCGCGCCGGGACCCAAATCGAGGACATGATCGGCCGCAGCGATCGTTTCTGGATCATGTTCCACAACAACGATGGTGTTCCCCAGATCGCGCAGGTACCGCAGAATGCGAATCAGCTGAGCTGTGTCGCGCGGGTGCAGGCCCACCGAAGGTTCATCGAGGACGTAGAGGGCACCGACGAGGCCAGAGCCCAGCGAGGTGGCCAGCTGGATGCGTTGTGCTTCACCGCCGGAGAGGGTTCCCGTGAGCCGGTCCAGGGTCAGGTATGCCAAGCCAACCTCATCCAAAAACCGCAGGCGCCGCTGAATTTCTTCCAGCAACGGGGCAGCGATCTCCCGCTGGGCAGGGCTAAGCGGCAGCGAGGCAAAAAACTGGCGCGCACGACCCACCGTCATCTGGCACACGGTTGCGATGGACTCCCCGGCAATGCGGACCGCCAGCGCTTCCGGACGCAGGCGCTGTCCGTGGCAATCCGAGCAGACGGCGTAACCGCGGTAGCGACTCAGGAACACGCGAACATGCACCTTGTATTTCTTCGTTTCCAGCCAGCGAAAGAAACCCGCCACACCAGGGAAGCCCACTTGCGGGTCTCCTTCGAAGATCGCGCGCTGCTGCTGCGGTGTGAGGCGCCCAAAGGGAACATCGAGCGGAATGCCCCTGGATCGCGCAAACCGCCGCAGCTCGGCCATCAGAGGCCGGTACCGGGGTTTTGTCCATGGCTCGATGGCGCCTTCCGCCAGCGTGCGATTCTTGTCAGGAACGATCCGGTCGGGGTCATAGTCGATGGTGTTGCCGAATCCCTGACAGCGCGGGCAGGCGCCGAAAGGCGAGTTGAAGGAAAACAGGCGAGGCTCAGGCTCCGCATAGCTCAGGCCGCAGCGGCGGCAGGAGAATCGTTCGTGAAACAGGAGCGTTTCAGCCGCACCGTCGACGAAGCGAATCGCGGCTTCTCCATGTCCCTCGCGATAGCAGAGCTCGATCGAATCGGCCAGACGGGCGCGGATTTCCGGACTCACTGCCAGGCGATCCGCCACGACCCAGATCGGTTCGTCCAGACGGAGATCGAGCAGGGACTCCGGCTCGCGAAAATCAAACAGGCGGTCTGCCTGCCAGAGGCGGCTGAACCCGCGTTTTTCGAGTGCGCCGGCCAGCGACTGCAGAAGAGCGCCGGCGGAAGGCCTGCCGCCGCGGCGCTTGCTGCTGTATCCAAAAGGATCCCACCGCAGGGGAAACAGGACGAGGAAGCGTCGGCCGATCGGCTCGGCAAGGATACGCGCCAGGACTTCGTCCACCGTATCGCGGGCGACGGGCTCGCCGCAGCGGATGCAATGAACACGCCCGATGCGCGCAAAGAGCAGACGGAGATAATCGTAGATTTCCGTCACTGTGGCGACCGTCGAACGCGGATTGCGCACCGTGGCCTTCTGCCGGATGGCGATAGCCGGAGCGATCCCTTCAATCTCGTCCACGTCGGGCCGTTCGATGCGTTCGAGGAACTGGCGCGCATAGGCGCTGAGAGATTCGATGTAGCGACGCTGGCCCTCCGCGTAGAGCGTGTCAAAGGCCAAACTGGATTTGCCCGAGCCGCTGACCCCCGTGATGACCGTCAGGCGGTTGACCGGGATGTCCACGTGCAGGTTCTGGAGATTGTGCACGCGGGCGCCGCGGACAGCGATCACCGCCTGCTGTTCGTCCGGCAGACTGGTCAGCACAGAGGTCGACGATTCCATTGGACGCGACGGGTCTCGGCTTCATTATAGAGGAGACACTTTCCGGCTCGCGGAGAAGGCGAAGCCGCCTACAATGCAGGCAGGGAGGTGGGTATGCACCAGGCGCGTTGGCTGTTGCTGCTGCTAGGAGTGTCCCTGGCGAATGCTCAGGAGCCGGCCACTCCGGCTCGACCCCGTGCCCGGGACATTGGCATCCGACCTGGCGTTTACGAACCCGGCCCCTTGAATGCCATCACCGATGTCGCCGGCGTGAAGGTGGGCCAAGTCACCATGATCCGGGGCGAGAACGTGCGCACGGGCGTGACGGTCATTGTCCCGCACGCAGGGAATCTGTTTCAGGATCGGGTCGCCGCCGCGATCTATGTGGCCAACGGATTCGGCAAGCTGGTCGGATCCACGCAGGTCAACGAGCTGGGGCAACTCGAAACGCCGATCATGCTGACCAACACACTCAGTGTCTGGGATGCGGCAGCCGCACTGGCGGATTGGGTTCTGAAACTGCCGGGGAATGAAACGGTCCTTTCGGTCAATCCTGTTGTGGGGGAGACCAACGATGGCTGGCTGAACGATATTCGCGGTCGGCACGTGACGGCCGACGACGTTCGGAAGGCGCTGGCGGCGGCGAGCCCGGGGCCTGTGGAGGAAGGTTCGGTCGGGGCCGGCACGGGGACGGTCGCGTTCGGATGGAAGGGGGGCATCGGAACGAGCTCGCGGCGATTACCGATTAGCCTCAACGGTTATACGGTCGGCGTGCTCGTACAGACGAACTTCGGAGGGCGCCTCACGATTGCAGGCGTTCCGGTCTGGAAGGAATTGCAGGCACCGGGGGAGCGCTCACGACAGGCAGACGGCTCCTGCATGATCGTGGTCGCTACCGATGCGCCGCTCAGCCACCGCCAGCTCGAGCGCCTGGCACGGAGGGCGGTGTTTGGCATGGTGCGGACGGGCAGCACGGGAAGCCATGGTAGCGGGGACTACGTCATCGCCTTTTCGACGACCAACCGAATCCCCGCCGGCCGTCCTCGTCCTGCGGTAACGCTTCCTCCAGATGAAGCGCTTTCGCCCCTTTTTGAGGCTGTGGCTGATGCCACCGAAGAAGCGATTTATAACTCACTGCTGCGAGCCACTTCGATTCTGGGCCGGGACAATCACGTGGCATACGCCCTGCCGGTCGATCGCGTGCGTGAAATCCTGGCCGAACACCGACCCTAAGGGCTCTGCTAAGCTATGGCCCCATGCAGCGGCCGGTTTTTGAACGGGTGCTCTGGATTGTGCTGGATAGCGTCGGCATTGGCGCACTGCCCGATGCCGATCTCTACGGCGACGCGGGCCGAGATACGCTGGGACATATTGCGCGTTCGCGCCCTCTGGCCCTGCCCAACCTGACACGGCTCGGGCTGGCCAACATCAAGCCGCTGGCATTTCTGAAGCCTCCACCGGACCCTCTGGCATGTTACGGGCAGGCTGCTACGCGGTCCCCAGGGAAGGATACGACCACCGGGCACTGGGAAATGGCCGGCGTCTGGCTGGAGAGGCCTTTCCCGGTTTACCCAAACGGGTTTCCGCCGGAAATTATCGAGGCCTTCGAGAAGGCGATCGGGCGCAAGACGCTGGGCAATCGGCCTGCCTCCGGGACAGAGATCATTCGCGAGCTCGGGGAAGAGCACATGCGCACAGGCTGGCCGATTGTCTACACCTCAGCCGACAGTGTCTTCCAGATTGCTGCCCACGAAGACGTCATTCCGGTCGAAGAGCTCTATCGGATGTGCGAGATTGCGCGCGGGCTACTGGTCGGAGAACATCAGGTCGGCCGCGTGATTGCGCGTCCTTTTACGGGGCCGCCCGGCAATTTCCGGCGTACCGAGCGGCGCCACGATTATGCCGTCGAGCCACCGCGGCCCATGCTGCTTGATGTCCTGGCCGATGCGGGGGTGCCTGTGGTGGGCATCGGCAAGATTGCCGATATCTACTGCGGTCGCGGGATCGCCGAAAGTGTTCGGACGCGCAACAATGCGCACGGCATGGAAGAAATCGAGCGGGCGCTGGAGCGAGCCGACCGCGGCTTGATTTTCGCCAACCTTGTGGACTTCGACATGCTCTACGGGCACCGGAAAGATGTCGAAGGTTTCGCCCGGGCGCTCGAAGAATTCGATCGCGGACTGGCCGCCATCCTGGAGAAACTGGGAGCGGAGGATCTGCTGCTTTTAACAGCCGATCACGGTTGCGACCCGGATGATTGCTCACCCTCGACCGACCATTCGCGCGAATATGTTCCAGTGCTGGCCTATGCGCCGCGATTTGCTCGCAGTGCCAGCCTGGGAACCCGGGAGACGCTGGCCGATCTCGGACAAACGGTCGCCGATAACTTCGGAGTCTCCATCCCTCACGGCACTAGCTTCCTGGCGTGCGTGATGGGTAGGGCGGCTGCTCGCTAGTGCCCGGCGGCGACTGTGGCCGGAGGTTGCGCGAAGTATCCGGGCCGGGTCCTCACGATCAGTTTCCCCAGTCCGTGCGGTAGGTTCACGAGACGTACGGCCACCCGGCGGAAACCGGTTGTGCCCGCGGCCGAGGGGTAGTAGCCCAGGAGGTACTGATTGCGGATGTCCTGGGCGACTTCCAGGCAGATCTGGTGCACCTGGGCGACGTCACGCGGGAAAAAGGCCAGTCCACCCGAAGCCTCGGCCAGGGCAGTCAGCGCCCGGCGCGCACGCCGTGCCGCCCGCCGGTCTTCCTGCGTCAGCAAGCCGATCGCATAAATGACGGCATCGGTTTTCTGCACGGCGCGGATGGTTTCCTCCAGGCTATGGCGGCTGGCATTGTCCTCACCGTCTGTCACCACCAGCAGCACTTTCTTGTCGCGGTGCCCTTTTTGGAGGTGATCCAGCGACGCGAGCACGGCGTCGTAGAGGGCAGTTGAGCCGCGGGCGTCGATGCGCTGCAGTGCTTCGCGCAGAATCGAGAGATCGTTGGTGAAATCCGAGGGCTGGTCCAAGTAATAATCCTCGTTGAAATTGACGACGAAGACCTCGTCGTCCCGATTGCTACTCTGGACCAGGGTGAGCGCGGCCTCGTTCACCCGGGCCCGCTTGTCACTCATGCTGCCGCTGTTGTCGATCACCAGACCCATGGTGACGGGAATATCCTCGCGCCGGAATACAGCCAGTTGTTGCTCGACCCCGTCCTCGTAAACGCGGAAGTTGGACTGCTGGAGCGAATTCACGAACTGGCCCTTTTGATCGACCACCGTCACGGGCAAGACCACCAGGTTTACATCGCGGCGGATCTGAGGCGCTGGGGCCTGCGCGGGCAACAGCGGGCCACGGCCGGAGGGGACATCGCGGGTCGTTTGGGCCCACACGGCCGCTGCACCCACCAGCAGCCATCCTATGAGAGCCCCGCAAACGCGCAGCTTAAAGGCCCGGTGCCATATAACCATGACGGAAGTAAACAGTGAGCGGGGGCAGTCCTCTCGGCGGTCGTAGCTGGACTTTGATTTTGCGCCATTTCCCATCGCGGCGACGGTTGCTCGGCTTGTAGCCCACCACATACTGGTTCCTCAGCTCCATGCTGATTTTCGTGGCGATATCCGGCAGCTCGTTCAAATTGGTGACCGGAAACACCCGTCCGCCGGACATTTCCGCGAGCTCTTCCAGCAGTGCGGGTCCCTGCCCTTCCTCGGGCGTTCGCCAGCGGGAGCTGAGCGGTTCGTAGATGCCAATGGCATACAGTTGAACATCCGCCTCGCGCAAGAACTCGCGCAGGTCGCGCTCCGAGTACCGGCTGTGATTCTCGCCACCATCAGATATGATGAGCAAAGCCTTCCGACTGTTGTGTGCCCCCCGCATTTCGCTGAGGCCGAGATAGATCCCATCGAACAGCGCCGTGCGACCGCCGGGGCGGCGGCCGAAGAGCATTCGATTGCGCAGCAGATCGATGTCGGAGGTAAACGGGCTGACCAGTTGTGCGCGGTCGTTGAAATCCACCAGGAAGAATTCATCCTGCGGATTGGCCGTTCTAAAAAACTGCAGCGCGGCCAGGCGGGATTTGTCGATCTTATCGGACATGCTCCCGCTCAGATCGAAGATAACCCCGATGGAGATGGGCACATCCTGCTCGGCGAAATAGACAACCTCCTGCTCGATGCCGTCTTCAAAAATGCGGAAGTTGCTTTGGTCCAGCCCGGTCACCAAGCGCCCATAGGGGTCGACGACGGTGACCGGCACCAGCACCATATCCACGTCCATGCGAATGGGACGGTTGGGCTGGCGGGATAAGGTGGGCAGCGGAGGAAGTTTCAACGGCCCCTGCTGGGCTCTCGTGGACAGAGCAAATGCAAGGAGAATGCCGCACCCAAGGACCACGCGGCGCAGCCCAGCACGCCTGTGCGCGATGACCGCCTTGCTGGGCAAGATTCCCCCCGGCCGAGCGATCAACCTACTCCGGGGTCATTCTACCACTGCGGGGAGGCAGCCCCAATATGCCACGTCATGGGCGATCCAGCGTCGGGTGCTTTGCTTTAGATCCGAAGGTCGCCGATTCTCGCAGCGGTTTGCTATAAAGGAGATTCTCTACGTCGGCCCGATAGACGCTGCAGAAGGAGCAGGCCGTGATTGAGGTACAGAACCTGACGAAGGTGTATGGCAACCTGACGGCCGTGGACCATATCTCGTTTCGAGTCAATCGAGGAGAGATTCTCGGGTTTCTGGGGCCGAACGGTGCAGGCAAAACGACCACCATGCGGATTCTGGCCGGCTACCTGCCCGCCACCTCGGGAACCGCTCGTATCGCCGGCTACGATGTGGCCGAGCAGTCTATGGAAGTCCGTCGGCGAGTCGGCTACCTGCCCGAGGTGCCGCCGCTCTATCCGGATATGACAGTGGAGGGCTATCTGGATTTCGTGGCACGGCTCAAGCGCGTACCGGCTGCACAGCGCCGTTCCCGAGTCACGGCGGCCATGGAGCTGGCCCGTGTGGCCGACCGCCGTCGCGAGCTCATCCGCAGGCTGTCCCGAGGCTACCGGCAGCGCGTCGGCCTTGCCCAGGCCATCGTGCATGACCCCGACGTTTTGATTCTCGATGAACCCACGGCGGGTCTGGACCCCCGTCAGATCATCGAAGTGCGACAGTTGATTCGCAGCCTGGCCGGCAACCATACGGTCGTGCTCTCGACACACATTCTGCCCGAGGTGAGCATGACGTGTACACGTGTGGTGATCATCAACCGCGGGCGCGTGGTGGCCGAGGACACTCCGGAAAATCTCACGCTGCAGTTGCGCGGAGCCGAACGCCTGCGCCTGCTTGTCCGCGGCCCCGACGCCGAGCTACGGCGATTGCTGCAGGGCTTGGACGGGATTCGGCCAGTTTCCATCACCCCGGTAGATGGTGGCCAGCGCCTGAGTCTGGTTCTGGAGGTGACCGCAGGCAGCGATGTGCGGCCGCTGCTGGCCAAGCGCCTTGTTCAGAACGGATTTGAACTGTATGAGTTACGGAGCGAGCGCATGAGCCTCGAGGAAGTTTTCGTGCAACTCACCACCGAAGAGCCGGTGGAAGCAGCCGGGAGGCGGCCATGAAGGCCACCTGGGCCATCTATCGGCGTGAACTGGGCCACTACTTCGTCTCGCCCATTGCCTACATCGTCGGCGGCATCTTTCTGTTGCTGGCGGGCTATTTCTTCAACGGGATCACCGTGTTTATGGTCAATGCGGGGCTGCAGGCCAGCCAGTTCGGTCAACCCGTGGATGTGCCCGGCCTGATCGTTCGCAATTTCTTTGAAATTATGGGGACACTGACTCTGTTTTTGGTGCCCATGCTCACCATGGGCGTTTTTGCCGAAGAAAAAAAGCGCGGCACGATCGAGCTGCTGATGACGTCCCCGGTGCACGAAGTCGAAATCGTTCTGGGAAAGTTTCTGGCCACGCTGACGTTCTATGCAGTGCTTCTAATCCCCACGCTGGCCTATCTAGTGTTCCTCTACCGCTACAGCGAACCCCGTCCGGGATGGAAGGTCTTGCTGGCGGGTTATGCCGGGGTCCTGCTGCTGGCAGCGGCCTTGATCGCACTCGGCGTGTTTCTGTCCTCGCTGACGGAAAACCAGATCGTCGCAGCGGTGCTTACCTTCGGCGTGTTTTTGATTCTCTGGGTCCTCGACATTGGCTCGCGCGACTCCGATACGGGATTCAGTGGCTTGCTCCGCCAGCTTTCCGTGCTCCGCCATTACGAAGACTTCACCATGGGGGTCGTGGATCTGGCCGGGCTGGTCTACTTCCTGAGCTTTGCCGTGTTCATGGTCTTTCTGACGCTGCGGTCGCTGGATTCGATGCGCTGGAGGGGAGCCTAGAGCATGAAGATCGACCGCGGGGAATGGCTGAAGACGATCGGCTATGCCGGTGCGGCCCTGGCATTGGCCGGGGCACTTCGTTACGCCCTGCAGGGTTTGCTCACTCCGCTTAACCTGGGGTTGGTGATTGGCGGCGGCGCCCTGCTGATGGTGGCGCTGGCATTCAATTTTGGGGCGATCCGCGCTTTTCTGACTCGCCGCTCGGCGCGTCTGGGTGCCAACACGATTGTCCTTTCTGTAGCTGTGTTGGCGATTCTGGTGGCGGTCAATGTGCTGACGTTTCGCCATGATCGGCGCTTCGATTTCACCACCGACCAGCTGTATACTCTGTCGGACCAGAGCCAGCGCATTGCCCGCAGTGTGGATCATGACGTTCGGTTCATTTTCTTCAGCAGCCGTCCCGATCCCCAGCTTCAGCAGCTGCTGGAGCAGTATGCGGCCGTCAATCACCGTATTCACTTCGAGCGCGTCGATCCGGAGACCCGGCCCGAACTGGCCCGACAGTTTCAGGTACGGCGCGATGGTGAACTGGTAGCAACCGCACAAGGGCGCACTGTTCACCTGGAAGCCAATGACGAGGCCAGCCTCACCAACGCGCTATTGCAGCTCACGCACGAAACACGGGAGACGGTGTGCTTCACGGAGGGGCACGGCGAGCATGACGTGGACTCCACCGACGGGGATGGTTACAGCAGCGTCCGACAGGAACTGGAGCGCGAAACCTACCAGGTGAAATCGGTAAACCTGGTGACTGCTGGAAGTGTGCCTGCCGATTGCTCGGTCCTGGTCATTGCAGGACCCCGCAAGCCTCTGTTCCCGCAAGAAGAGGCGATGGTGGGTAAGTACCTGGACGGCGGGGGAAAAGTTTTCGTTCTGACCGACCCGCAAACCGATTCCGGCCTGAAGCCGATCTTTCAGGCCTGGAACATTCGGGTCGGCGACGACATCGTGATTGACGCCAGCGGTCTCGGACGCCTGTTCGGGGCAGGGCCGGCTGTGCCGCTGGTGGTGGACTACGGCACGCACCCGATCACCGATCATTTCGATCACACCATGACGTTTTTCCCGCTGGCGCGGACCGTCAGCCAGGCCGACCGGTCCCGGTTCGAGCCCGAAGTCACTGAGCTGCTGAAGACCTCGCCGGCGAGCTTTGCCACCCCCAAGATTGTCGGCAGCACGGTGTCGTTCAACCCGGCGCGCGATCGTCGTGGCCCTCTCTCGCTGGGAGTGGCGGCACAGCGGAAAGTGGGCGATCGTGATGCCCGCCTGGTGGTGATCGGGAACTCCACCTTTGCGACCAACCGCTGGGTGGGCTTACAGCGCAACGGGGATCTGTTTTTCAATGCTGTCAACTGGCTTTCTCACGAAGAGAATCTCATTTCGATTCGGCCGAAGAACCCGGCCAACCGCCGGTTGACCATGACGGCCGGCCAGCAGAGAGTGCTGGCCCTGGTCAGCATCATTTTGCTGCCCGGACTGGTCGTGGTCGGCGGCATCTGGATCTGGTGGCGGAGGCGGTAATCGGGCATGAAGAAAAGCACGCTGGTGGTGGTGTTGCTGGCGGCAGCCCTGGGGGCGTTCGTGTACTGGCACGAGTTTCGGCATCCGCCGGCCGCCGGCGGCCAGGCACACCCCCAGGTCTTTCAGTTTCAGCCCGAGGATGTGATGGCCATCGTCGTCGCACGTCAGGGGCAGACGGTGACGATCGAACGACAGGGCAACCTCTGGCAGGTCACCTCGCCGGTGCACACTCGAGCTGACCAGAATGCTGTCAGCAGCCTGCTGGATGGTGTGACACTCGCCCGGGCGACGCGCACGCTCGAGGCTTCCGCTGACGAGCTGAAGAATTTCGGACTCTCCTCCCCCGCAGTTGTGCTGACGTTTCGCCTGAAGTCAGGCGTGCAGCATACGCTCCGCCTCGGCGGCACGGACTATTCGGGGACCTCCGTCTATGCGCAGGCGGACGGCAAGCCGCAAGTTCTGCTGATTCCACAGAATATCCTGCAACAGGCCGACCGCTCGGCCGACGACTGGCGGGACAACTCCGTTCTGGGGATTTCCGACTGGGACGTGAAGTCGTTCACGCTGAAGACCCCCGCCGGCCAGTGGTCGCTGGCCCGCACTGACGGGGACTGGGCAATCGAAGCGCCGGTTCATCTGCGGGCGGACACGACGACAGTCAACCAGATGCTGAGCCAGGTGGCACAGGCACGACTCGTCAAGGTCGTCGCGGATGCGGCCACCAACCTGGCGCAGTACGGATTGAATCAGCCCGCCATCCGCCTCGAGACGGTGCTGAATTCGGGCGAGCACCGAGCGCTGGAACTGGGCCGCCGGAATGGAGGCAACTACTATGCGCGCGATAGCTCGCGTCCGATGGTTTTTCTGGTACCCCAAAGCCTGTATGATCAGTTAAATCGCCGGTTGTTCGATCTGCGCGACAAGAAACTCCTGCACGCATTCCCCGAGGACTTTTCCCGTGTGGACTACCGCTCGGGAACGCTCCACTTTGTCTGGACCGTTGACAAGGACGGAAAGTGGGTGGTGGAGCAGCCGGCCGAACAGCGGAACAAAGAAGTGGCCAACTGGAAAATCTTCGATCCTTTGAGCAGCGCCAGCGCGACGGACATTCTGGATCATCCGCCGGCCAGCGTCCTGGCTCTGTTGAAAAAGCCCGCCATCGTGATCGAGCTGACGCGGAAGGACGGGAGCAAAAAAGTGATCTCGCTCTCGCAGGCGGCGGGCGACAACGTGTATGCCACCAGCAGCGACACGCCCGGCGTGTATCGGCTGGGTAAACAGACTCTCGAGGATCTGACCTTCCACGGCCTCAGCGATGTTCTCCGCTAGGCCACCTCGATTCGGTGTACAATAAAACCGAAAGGCGCGGGTCAGAGGGCTGGCCTCGGCCCGCGCAGGCTTGATCGCTTTCTCACGAGGAGGCTCTTCCCATGCGTTCCCTAAAACTCATTCCCGTTGTTCTGGCAGCCTTCCTGCTGAGCATGCCGGCTTATGTCGGAGCGACAACAGCATCTGCCCAGCAGGAAGCAACAAAAACGCAGAAAGCCGAAAAGACAACCCGTCGAACCGCTAAAGCGGCCGCGCCGACTCGACATCAGGCGACGGGAGAGGTCACGTCAGTCTCCGATACAAGTCTGACAATTACCCAGGCACGGACCAAGAAAGAACTCACCTTTTCGATCACCCCCGAAACCAAGAAGCACGGCGAGATTGCTCAGGGCAAGCGCGTGCGTGTGTATTACACCGAAGCTAATGGACAGCTCACCGCAACCGCGATTCGCGTACTTGAAGCCCGCAAGCCAGCACCAGCCAAAGCGCCCAAGAAAAAGGCCTCTTCCTGAGGTCTTGCGAGTAGCCTTTTGGAACCCGGGATTTTGTTCCTCCCAGGGGCAGGATCCCGGGTTTGTTTTTTCTGCGCCGCCTTGATTGTTACATAGCTAGGTATCGTCTGACCCGTAACTTCTTACCGATTTTGCACTTGCGCGCTCTGGGCTCTCTGTGCACAATCAAGCCTCCGGTCGTGAAACGGAAAGCGGCGAAAAAAGATAAAAAGCGCAAAGAGCGGGTTACCCGGAGGCGACGGAAGGTGAGAGCCCGCAATCGGCAACGAGGCAAGCGGTTGACGCACCGGACCTCGGGGCGACGATTGTGGCGCGACCGCCGGCGCCGGCATCGCCACTGGGAAGTCATGATTATTTATCACGATGGGAAGCACTTTGCCCGGATCTACACGGATCGGCGGCGTGCCGAGCGCTTCGCGATGCGGCAGAAGCGGTCGCCGGTGGTTCGTGGCGCACGCATTCGTGAAGTAAACCGTGACCGCTAGCTGTGACTCAACGAGCAGACATGCTTTTGCGCTACTCTGTCCACGCCTCCGGCTTTCCCGGGTTGCGAGTGCAGTCTGAGATGCGGAGTGGGCCCGAGTTGTGCTAAACTTGAGATGGGTGCGACCGTAGTTTAGGGGTAGAACGGCAGCTTGCCAAGCTGCAGGCGGGAGTTCGAGTCTCCTCGGTCGCTCCATTTTTATTCCCTTCTTTCTCTGCGATTGCCCCTGCCGCTCATGCCAATCGCTGGCAGAGTCCGTTCACGTCTCCTCTGAGTTCGTGCTAGCCTGTGGCTGGAGTCTTGCAATGGATGTGCTTCAAGTGGCTGTGGCCACGAGGCGGCGTCCCAAACTCAACGCAGTCTGGGAAGCGCTCACGGTGATTGTGCCCTTGCTGGATCCTGCCGCGCGATTTGAGGTGATTTCAATCGAGACGCGCAGTCCGGTACGCCCCACTCCGCTCTCGCGGCAGGAAACCATGGAAGGAGCCTGGGGGCGTGCCGAGCAGTTGCGGCGCCAGGCTTTAAAAGACGGGCATCGTTGGCAGTATTTCGTGGGGCTGGAGGGCGGCCTCGATGTCTGGGAGAACCGCGCCAAGCGTCTGGTGTTTTTGGAGAACTGGGCCTGTGTGCTCAATCGTAGCGGTGAGGAGGGCTGGGGACACTCGGGTGGCATTTTATTGCCGGAGGCTCTGGCCGAGATGGTGATCGAGCAGGGCATCGAGCTGGCCGATGCCATTGACCGGTTCGCAGGTGGCTGCAACCTGCGAGACACGCAAGGGGCCTGGGGCGTTCTGTCGGCCAATCTCATTACACGCCAGGATGCATTTCGTCTGGCCGTGCTGAGTGCCTTTGCACCCTTTTACAACGCGACGGTCTATGTACGGCTCCGGACAGCCCTGGGGCAGGGGAGTTAAGGGAGGGCGGCCGTGGACATTGTGCGCGGCAATATGGGGTGGATCGAGGTCATTGTCGGGCCCATGTTTTCCGGCAAAAGCGAGGAGTTGATTCGGCGTCTCCGCCGTGCCGAGATTGCACGGCAGCGAGTGCAAATTTTCAAGCCGGTCATTGACCAGCGGTATTCGCGCGTGGAGATTGTGTCGCATTCCGGGCTGGGTATTCCCTCCGAACCGGTGGCCAGTGCCGAAGAAATTCTCGAGAAGCTGAATCCCCGGACCGAAGTCGTGGGGATTGACGAAGCCCAATTTCTCGGTGAGGGTCTGGTCGGTGTCTGCACACGTTTGGCGGATTTAGGCAAGCGCGTCATTGTGGCTGGCCTGGACACGGACTTCCTGGGTCGTCCCTTCGAGCCCATGCCGCGGTTGCTCGCCGTAGCCGAAGAGATCACGAAATTGCTGGCCATCTGCATGCGCTGCGGCAACCCGGCCGTCCATACGCAGCGGCTGGTACCGTCGGAGGATTTGTTCGTCGTAGGCGCCGTAGGCATGTACGAGGCGCGGTGCCGGCGGTGCTTCGATCCGCAACTCCCGCTGCAGGCTCAGGCCGAACCCGGTGGGGAAGGCGATGCGGGCAAGGGTTAGAGCAGCGAACTCAGAGCTGCGGGGGTTCATCTAAAAAAGCAGCACGGCGAAGACACGCCGAGGGCTGCGTGAGCGGTCAGGCTCGAACGATGGGGTCGGGGAGAGGGCATGGCAGGGTTGGTTTTGCGGTCGCGACGGCCGTGCTGTTGTTGTCGCTGCCCCTGCTGGCCGACCGCACGCATCTGAAGCCCGGCTGGAACGTGTTCACGCCGCAGCAGGATATCGAGATCGGCCAGCGGCTTTCGGTGCAGGCTGAACGGCAACTGCCCCTGCTCCGAAACGCACGGGTGGAGGCCTACATTGGGCGTCTGGGGCATCGGCTGGCAGCGCACGCGCCTGGCTATCGGTTCCCCTATCGCTATCAGGTGATCAACGATGCCTCCATCAATGCGTTTGCCTTGCCGGGTGGCTTCGTGTACGTGAATCGGGGTGCGATAGAAGCGGCGGACACCGAAGCCCAGCTTGCCAGCGTGCTGGCGCACGAAACCGCGCACGTCGCTCTGCGCCACGGTACCAATCAGGCCACCAAGGCATATGCCTGGCAGATTCCCGCGGCCCTGCTGGGCGGGCTGCTCGGTCAAGGAGCCGGGGCTGCTTCCGTGATCGCACAGCTCACTGCCGGCTTTGCGCTCAACTCGGTTTTTCTCCACTATTCGCGCGAAGACGAAACCCAGGCGGATGTTCTGGGGGCACAGATTCTCTACGATGCCGGATACGACCCCCGCGCCATGGCGCAGTTTTTTGAAAAGATTCAGGTGTTGAATCAGTCGCGGCCGATCGAATTTTTCAGTGATCACCCCAGCCCGGAGCACCGCGTGGAGCGGGTGCAGGAAGAAGTGGAGCGCCTTGGAGGCCCCCCTCTGAACGCACAGGAGGATTCGGCGGCATTTCATGACCTCCGGGCTTACCTGAAGGCATTGCCGCCGGCGCCGGTGCGACGGCGCAGTGGCTAACGCTCTGTGCTGTAGGCCGGCTGCCAGCGCAGGATAGGCTGGCGAGCTGCGCGCGCCTCGTCGAGGCGGGCGACCCGCGTCGTGTGCGGCGCGGTTCTCACGAGTTCGGGATCGGTGGCAGCCTCCTCCGCGATGGCCCGCATCGCCTCGATGAATAGATCGCATTCCTCGCGCGATTCCGATTCGGTTGGCTCGATCATCAGGGCACCGGGAACAATCAGTGGGAACGCAGTCGTGTAGGGGTGAAAGCCGTAATCAATGAGCCGTTTGGCGATATCAATCGTGGTCACACCGTAACGGCGTTGCCGGGCATCGCTGAAGACCACTTCGTGCAGGGTCGGCGTGGGGTACGGCAGCTCATAAACTCCCTCGAGTCCTTTACGGACGTAGTTGGCGTTGAGAACGGCGTCTTCACTGGCCTGCCGGATCAGAGGGCCGTAGGCCAGGATGTAGGCTAAAGCGCGAACCAAGACCCCAAAATTTCCCCCGAAGGCTTTCAGCCGGCCAATCGTTTTCGGACGGACCTGCTCGTAGACGAGCGACCCGTCTTCACGCTCGACCAGCACGGGCACAGGCAGATAGGGTTCGAGATGCTTGCGCACCAGCACGGGTCCGGCACCCGGTCCGCCGCCGCCGTGGGGCGTCGAAAAGGTTTTATGCAGGTTCAGGTGCATCACGTCCACGCCGAAGTCGGCCGGGCGGGCAATCCCCGCCAGCGCGTTCATATTGGCCCCGTCCATATAGAGCAGGGCGCCCCGCTCGTGCAGCAGGGCGGCGATATCGGCGATTCGCTCTTCGAAAATGCCCAGGGTGTTGGGATTGGTGAGCATCAGTGCGGCGACGTCGTCGTTGATCGCTGCCTCAAGCGCAGCGAAGTCCACCTGCCCGGCGCGGTCGGAAGGGACACTTTGGACGTGATAGCCGGCGATGGCCGCACTGGCCGGGTTGGTGCCGTGGGCCGAATCAGGAATCAGCACGGTCCGCCGTGGCCGCCCCTGTGTGTCCTGCAGGTAGGCCCGGATCATCAGCAGCCCGGCCAATTCGCCCTGTGCGCCGGCGGCCGGTACCAGTGAGACCGCGTCAAAGCCAGTGATTTCAAGCAGAGCCTTCTCAAGTTCGCGCAAAATCCGCAGACACCCCTGCGCCAGTTGCGCCGGCTGGTAGGGGTGCTCTGTGGCCAGACCATCGAGCCGCGCCACATATTCGTTGACGCGTGGGTTGTATTTCATGGTGCACGAACCCAGCGGGTACATGCCCAGCTCGATGGCATAGTTCCAGCTTGCCAGGCGGGTGAAGTGGCGAATGACTTCCAGCTCGCTGACCTGCGGAAAATCGGCAACCTCTTCGCGCACCAGATGGGGTCCCAGCAACGTCCGCGCATCGACCCGAGGCACGTCGAGCGGCGGCAACGCCATACCCTGTTTGCCTTCGGCGGATTTCTCGAAGATCAGGTCTTCGTTCTGCGTGACATGCGGGCGCGCCTTGCGAATGCGTTCGTTCATCGGCGGGCCTCCCCCGAAACGGCTGTTCCCGGTGCCGGGCTCTGTCCAAGGCGCTGCAGCGCCTTCTGCAGGGCTTCTGCCAGGCGCTCGATTTCTGTCCGAGATGTGACCTCGGTCACCGCCACCAGACCGCATTTGGTGAGCTCGGGATAGAAGACGCCCAACGGCAACGGTCCGATGATGCGGTGGGCCAGCAGCAGGTCATTGACGCGCCGGACGGAAACAGGCAGGCGAATGACGAATTCATTGAACGTCGGGCCGCAGAAGGCCGGTTCCACGCCGGGGATCTGGGTGAGAATCTGCCGAGCGTAATGGGCCTTGGCCAGATTTTGCTCGGCGAGTTCGCGGACCCCGTCACGTCCGAGCAAACACAGGTAGATGGTCACGGCCAGCGCACACAGCGCCTGGTTGGTGCAGATGTTCGAGGTCGCCTTTTCCCGTCGGATATGCTGTTCGCGTGTGGCCAGCGTCAGCACAAACCCCCTGCGTCCCAGCCGGTCCACCGTCTGACCGACTAGGCGGCCGGGCATCTGCCGCACATAGCGCTCGCGCGTGGCCAGCACGCCAACGAATGGGCCGCCAAACGAAGGCGGCAGCCCAAAGCTCTGCCCCTCGATGGCAACGATATCGGCGGCCGCTGGAGGCCGCAGCAGGCCGAGGGAAACGGCTTCAGTGACCACGACAATCAGCAGTGCCCCGCTTTTGTGCACTTCCTCGGCAATGGCGTCGAGCGATTCGACGACACCAAAGAAGTTCGGTGACTGGATAACTACGGCTGCCGTCGTGGTGTCCAGCAGCCCGGCCAGCTGGGCTGTGTCCACCTGACCCGTGGCGGTGTAATTCAGGCTGACGACTTCCAGCCCGGTGTTCTGGGCGTATGTTTCGAGGACCTGCCGGTACTCGGGATGGACCGAGCGAGCTGCCAGAATGCGGCTGCGCCGGGTGAGTCGCTGGGCCATCAGCGCGGCTTCGGCCAGAGCTGTAGAGCCGTCGTACATGGACGCATTGGCGATCTCCTGCCCGGTGAGCTGGCAGATCAGAGTCTGAAACTCGAACGTCCACTGCAGAGTTCCCTGGCTGATTTCCGCCTGGTAGGGCGTGTAAACCGTCAGGAACTCCGCCCGTTGCAGCAGCGTGTCAACGACCACGGAACGCAGATGGCGGTAGACGCCGGCGCCGAGGAACGAGCTGTAGCCGTGCGCGTTTTCCCGGGCGCGCTGCTGGAAGTAGTCGAGAATTTCAGCCTCCGATAGCGGTCCGGGCAGCCGCAGCGGCTCGCGGAGGCGAAATGGCTCGGGAATCGGCTGGAACAGTTCCTCGATCGAATCCGCACCAATGGCGCGGAGCATCGCCTGCCGGTCGGCCGGGCTTTTAGGCAGGTAGCGCATCAGGCCGTCGTGTCCTTTTGTTGTTGAGCAATATAGGCCTGGTAGCCAGCGGCGTCCATGAGGGTATCGAGTTCGTCGGGATTTTCCATCTCCACGCGGATCAGCCAGGCTGTGCCGTGGGGATCCTGGTTGATACGCTCGGGAGCATTGGTCAGCGCAGAGTTGACTTCGATCACGCGACCCGTCACCGGGCTAAAGACTTCGCTGACCGACTTCACCGACTCCACCGTGCCGAAAGGCTGTCCGGCTTCAACGCGCGTGCCCACTGCGGGGAGCTCGACATAGACAATGTCACCGAGCTCATGTTGCGCATAATCGGTGATGCCTACCGTGGCCACCTTGCCGTTCACGCTCACCCATTCGTGTTCCCGCGTATAGCGGTAGTCGACAGGATACATGCGCTGCTCCTTGCGGTATGGAAGTGCTTCAACGCCGCCGCCGGTAAAACGGCAGCGGTACGACCCGGGCGCGGGCCTGACGGTTGCGAATGCCGATGGTCAGTTCCGCACCCGGTTCCGCCAGCGACGGCGGCACATAGGCTAGCCCGATGTTTTTCTTCAGATAGGGCGCCGGCGCGCCGCTCGTGACCCGTCCGACCTGGTGCGAGTCTGCCAGCACGGGATAGCCCTCGCGGGCGATGGCAGCCTCCACCATTTCGAACCCTACCAGGCGCCGGCTGAGGCCCTGCTGCTTTTGTCGGACAATGGCGTCGCGCCCCAAAAAGTCGCCTTTATCGAGTTTGCAAATCCACTCCAGGCCTGCCTCGAGCGGTGTAGTGGTCTCGTCAATATCGTTGCCGTAGAGCATCATGCCGGCTTCCAGGCGGAGCGTGTTCCGGGCGCCCAGTCCGCACGGAAGCAGGCGGTGGGGACGGCCGGCCTCGAGCAGCTCGTTCCAGAGCTTTTCAGTGTGCTCCGGGCTGAAGTACAGCTCGAAGCCGTCCTCGCCCGTGTAGCCGGTGCGGGCGACCAGACAGGAGACGCCGCATACCGGAGCGAAGGCGAAATGGTAGTAGCGGAGCGATTCCAGCGACAGGGAAGTCAACGGCTGAAGAATCGAGGCAGCCCGCGGCCCCTGCAGTGCGAGCTGGCTATAACGCTCGCCGGTATTTTCCACGCTGGCCCCGAAGCGGTTCTGGTTGCGAATGTGCTCCCAGTCGCGGTCCTGCGTGGCGGCATTGACGCACAGGAGGTAGTGATCTTCAGCCAGGCGGTGCACCAGCAGGTCGTCCACAAAACCGCCGCGCTCGTTCATCAATCCCGAGTATTGTGCCTGCCCGATGGACAGCCGCGCTGCGTTGTTGCAGGTGACCCACTGCAGCAGTTCCAGGGCGCCAGGGCCGCGGAGCTCGATCTCGCCCATGTGGCTGACATCGAACAACCCTGCTGCCGTGCGGACGGCAAGATGTTCGGCGACGATGCCCGTGTACTCGAGCGGCATCTCCCAGCCGCCGAAATTGACCATTCGGGCACCCATCTGCCGGTGCACCCGGTTCAGGGCTGTGCGTCGCAGGGTCGTGGTGGGGCTCGTCACTGCAATCCGCTGCAGGCGTTCGAGAAGCACTCGAACCTAACATGCGCATTTCAGGGGTGTCAAGCCGGAGCGGGCCCGGCTTGACGTGCCTGGTCGGGGCCGACTACGCTCGCAGCGGAGTGTTTCCAGATCCCATGCAGGCAGCACCGCAGATTTCGGCACCCCGTTCGGCCGGCCGGACGGAGTCCTTTCGCTCGGCGGTCAACGAGAGGTTCAAGCGCGTGGTTCTCTCCGTTCAGGAGTACACGCTGCTTGCCGCTGCATCCCTCGCGAACCTGTTCACGCCACCGCTGTATCTGCGTGATCTGGTCGAGCAGATGGACGTGATCGGTGTCGGCTCGCTGCCCATTATCATCCTCACCGGTTTTTTCATCGGCGCGGTCCTAGTGCTGCAGACCGCCTCGCAGTTCGCCCGGTTTGGTACGACCTCGTTGACGGCCGACGCCGTTTCCATCGCCCTGCTACGCGAGCTGGGACCTACGATTACCGCCCTGCTGGTGGCCGGACGCAGTTCGTCGGGCATGGCCTCCGAACTGGGCTCAATGGTGGTCACCGAGCAGGTGGACGCCATGCGGGCAATGGGGATTGATCCGGGCCGCAAGCTGGTAACGCCGCGCGTCATTGCTTCGATCGTGGTGCTTCCGCTGCTGGTCGGCGTCGCCGATTTTTTCGGTCTGCTCGGCGGATTCGCCATTGCGCACATCACGCTGGGATTAAGCGGACCGGAATTCTGGCACCGGGCCATTCAGGCCCCCGACGTGAACGATCTCGCGCAGGGCTTGATCAAGCCGCTCGTATTCGCCTACATTCTCTCCACGGTGGGATGCTTCAAAGGCCTGACCGTACAGGGCGGCACGCAGGGGGTGGGCCGGGCGACAACGAGCGCGGTTGTCATCGCCTCGGTCTCGATTCTCGTCGTGGACTTCTTCCTGAATAAAATCTTGTTGTTCTTGCTGCCCTGAGGCTCCAGGGTGGAGGCGGCAGTTCGTGAGCCGGCCACGGGGAGAACGCATGCGAAGACCATGCCCAGCGAGCGTGCTGATGTGAAGAAACCAGTCATTGTTTTCGAGGGCGTCCGCATCGGCTTCGAGCACGGAGATGTGCTGGCCGATGTGTCCTTTACCGTGGGCCCGCAGGAGACCAAGGTGCTGCTTGGCGAAACGGGCTCCGGCAAGACGCTACTGCTAAAGATAGCCGCCGGATTGATCCGTCCGGATGCCGGGCGCTTGAATGTTCTCGGTCATTGCCTCGACGAACTGAGCGAGCGCGAACTGCTTGCCTTTCGCCGTCAGGTGGGATTTGTCTTTCAGGAAGGCGCCCTGTTTGATTCCTTAAGTGTGCGCGAGAACGTTGGGTTCCGGTTGCACGAAGAGGGCATGGGAGAAGAGGAAATCGAAGATCGAGTGCGCCAGGCGCTGCGCTTCGTCGAAATGGAGGATGCCATTGACAAGCTGCCGGCGGAGCTGTCGGGAGGGATGCGCCGTCGGGTGGCCATCGCGCGGGCCATCATTCACCGGCCCCCGGTGGTTCTCTACGATTCCCCGACGGCCGGGCTGGACCCGGTCACCGCGCAGACGATCATTGCGTTGATTCTGCGACTGCGCGACCGCAGTGGCGTCACGGCCCTGCTGGCCACGCACCGCGTCCAGGATGCGTTCGCGCTGGCCTGTTTCCGCTACGATCCGGAGGAAAATCGTGTGGTGCGGATTGATGGTAAAGCCGAAGCGCCCCGCACGCGTGTGCTGGTGCTCCGCGATGGCCACGTGTACTTTGAAGACGAGGCGGAAGCACTGCTCCGCACGCAGGATGCCTATCTGCGACGCTTTCTGGTCTCATCGGAAGCCGTTGGGTAAAGGGAGAAGGAGGCAACGATGCCGCGCAGACAGCTCACCTATACCGATCTCCGCGTAGGCCTATTCGTGCTGCTGGGCACAGGCCTGTTGATCGTCGGGATTTTCTACGTCACCGGTGCAGGTGCCTTCGAGTCCAAGTACGTTGTGCGCACGTATGTTCCAGAGGCGGAAGGGCTCGTCACCGGCGCGCCGGTGACCCTGGGCGGCGTGCAGGTCGGAACCGTGCAGGCCATTCGCATTAACGAGCACGCCGTGAGCCCGGCTGAGAACATCGAGATCCAAATGCTCATTTTCCGTCGCTACCGGGAGTGGATCCGTGCCAATTCGACAGCGAGTCTGGTGACGCAGGGATTGCTCGGCAGCCGCTACGTGACGATCACCCGCGGGGTGCCGCCTGCTCCTGTGGTGCCGCCTGGGGGCGTCGTCACGGGGCGACAGGAAACGACAACCCAGGCTGTCGTCGAGCGCAGCGCCGCTCTGCTGAGCAATCTGAACGAGTTGACCACCGAGATCCGCTCGCTCGTGACCAGCCTCCATCAGGGGCAGGGCACGCTCGGCAAGCTGCTCAACGACCCTTCCCTTTATAACCGTCTCAATGGCACGGTTGCCCGGGCCGATCGCCTCGTAGGCCGCATCGAACAGGGACAGGGCACGCTGGGAAAACTCGTCACTTCGGACGAACTCTATGCCCGCGTGCGTTCGGTCGCTGGTCGGATGGATGATCTGCTCGCCGGTGTCCAGAACGGGCAGGGAACCGTGGGGCGCCTGCTGCAGGACCCGAGCCTGTATCACAACGCCAACACCTTCCTCAGCCATGGCAATGCGGTGCTCTCCCGGATTGATAGCGGCGAGGGCAGTCTGGGCCAGCTGGTACGCGACCCGACACTCTATAACAACCTGCGGGACACGTCGGCCAATCTGCGTGTGCTGACCGGAAAACTCGCGCAGGGTGAAGGATCAGCCGGGCAGCTTCTGACCAATCCCGATCTGTACCAGAACTTGACGGCACTGACCGGCGATCTGCGACTGCTGATTGACGATTTCCGGCGCAACCCGAAGAAATATCTCCACATCCGTGTCACGATTTTCTGATTTGGGAGCACTCGGCATCGCAGGTCAGCGTGGAAGTCGGCTCGGAGCGGATCTGGAAAGGGATGTAGCGATGGGCCTCGGAATGGCCGCGCCACGAGGCGGCTCGGAGACGGGATGGCATCAGGAAAGGATCGGCAGCGTGGTAGCGGTAGAAGATTGCGTGGGGGCCTGGAGCGAGGTGGAAGAGTTACGACGCGGATACCGTGTGGCCACGTAGCTTTCGATGAGGCCGCGGAAGGCAGCAGCCAGTTCTTCGTAGCTGCCGCGCAGCGTGGTGACCTTTTGCCCGTCAATGTAAACCGGGCAGGCAGGCTCTTCGCCGGTGCCCGGCAGGCTGATCCCAATGTTGGCGGCACGCGATTCACCGGGACCGTTGACAATGCAGCCCATGACAGCCACCTTCAGGTTTTCGACCCCCTCATACATCTGCTTCCACACGGGCAGCCGCTCGCGCACATAGCCCTGGATCCGTTCGGCCAGCTCCTGGAAGGTGGTGCTGGTCGTGCGCCCGCAGCCGGGGCAGGCCGTCACGGAGGGGGCGAAGCTGCGGAGGCCAAGAGCCTGCAACAGTTCGCAGGCGGCATAGACTTCCTCGCGCCGGTCGCCGCCGGGTCGCGGCGTGAGCGAGACGCGAATGGTGTCGCCGATGCCCTCGGCCAGCAGAATCGCCATGGAGGCGGCCGACCACACCAGACCCTTGATGCCCATCCCCGCTTCGGTCAGACCCAGGTGGAGCGGTTGCGCGGTGCGGGCGGCCAGCTCGCGGTAGATCGCAATCAAATCGAGCGGCCGTGAAATCTTGCACGAAATGATGATCTGGTCCTCCCGCAGGCCGCACGCCAGAGCCAGTTCGGTGGACTGCAGTGCGGAGAGAACCATGCACTCATTGATAATCTCCTGCGAGCTACGTCCCAGATTGCGCTCGGTGTTCTCCTGCATCTTCTGCATGACGAGTTCCTGGTTGAGCGAGCCGGCGTTGACGCCAATGCGGATGGGCTTGCCGTTGTCCCGCGCAACTTTGCAGATGGTGGCGAACTGTTCGTCGCGCCGGGCGCCCTTGCCCACATTGCCGGGATTGATGCGATATTTGTCGAGAGCCCGCGCGCAATCAGGATAGCGCACCAGAAGGACGTGCCCGTTATAGTGAAAATCGCCGATCAGAGGCACGTTACAGCCTGCATCCAGAAGCCGTTGCTTGATTTCCGGCACAGCCGCGGCCGCCTCGGGAACGTTGACGGTCACGCGGACCATTTCCGCACCCGCGCGGGCCAGCTCGAGGCACTGCGCGGCCGTCTGGCGGGCATCGGCCGTGTCGGTGTTGGTCATGGCCTGCACGACGATGGGCGCATCCCCGCCGACTTGTACGCTTCCAACGCGGACACCAATGGTTTTGCGGCGCGGTCGCAGGGGCGTCTGGCGAAAGGTTTCCAGCAGTGAGTTCTCCATGACTGCCTCTGATTGTAGTCGAACCGGCCACGCTTCGGCTAGCACCGAGGCTGTGTGACCATGGCTGCTCGCGCAGGACGACCAAGTTTGACGCTGAAAGAACCGGATGATTTACTAGGCCCATCGCGGGAGAGCCTGCGTCAGTGCAAGCGATGGAACCTCAGGTTACGGCGGCACTGCCGACCTTCGAATGGAACGGATTGCAGGGACCGGGCCGCCCGGCAACGCTCCGCCTGGTCAACGCCGCGCAGATTCTCTGGCTGATTCGTCAGAAAGGGCAGTGCTCGCGCATGGAGCTGGCGCGGGCCTGCGGGTTGAGTCCTCCGGCCGTCGCGAGTAGTGTGGAGTATCTCAAGCGCCAGGGGCTGATTAAGACAGCTGGCCGCGGCCGGTCGCACGGGGGTCGTCCCCCTGAATTAATCACTTTCCACCCGAGGCGCGGCTATGTCGTCGGGATCGAACTTGAGCGCACGGGTCTGCGCTTGGCACTGGCCGATTTGAACGGAACCGTGGCCCACACCGAGGCCTACAGTCTCGGTGCGCAGAGCCACCCCGAACAGGTGGTTGCCCGGGTGACCGAGGGTATCGAGGCGCTCCTCAGGCGAACGGGTATTGCCCGCAGGCGCGTTTTGGCTGTGGGCGTGGCTGTGCCCGGAGTGACCGACCCCCATGACGGTAGTGTCCGTTCTGCCCCACACCTGCGGGGGTGGCAGAACGTTCCACTCCGGGCCATGCTTGCCAGCCGACTGGGGATTTCGGTCGGCGTAGAAAACGACGTCAACCTCGGGGCCGTAGGGGAGAGCCTGGCGGGTCGAGCGCGCGGCGTGCGCAATTTTGTTTTCCTGGGTGTCGGAGCCGGGGTCGGCGCGGGGATTTATCTGGAGGGACGCCTCTATCGCGGCAGCCACTGTACCGGCGGAGAAATCGGCTACCTGCTGGTCCCTAAAGCGGGTGTCACGGCACTCGATTTTAACCGCCCCGGGCCACTTGAGTCGATCGTGGGGACGGTGGGGATCGAGCGAGCCTGGCGGCAGGCACGGGGGCGGCCGTTGCGGTTGACGGCCGTGGAGATTCTCGACCGGGCTGCCGCCGGGCACGCTCTGGCGGAGAAGATTGCCCGGCGTACGGCGCGGGTGCTGGCGGAAGCGGTCTTGAACCTGAGTGTGATCTTGGATCCCGAACTTGTCGTTTTTGGCGGGCCCCTTGGCCTGCACCCGTTTCTGTTCCAGTTGACGGTGCAGAGAGTCCAGCAGAGTCGGCTCAGTCGTCCGGTGCTGGCACCGAGCGCACTGGGTGCGGATTCTCAGCTCGTGGGTGCGGTCTGGATGGCAAGTCGTTTGGCCGAAGCTCAACTGCTTGGTTCGACAGGTCGGCCGGGCGTGCCACATCCGCAGCTTGACAGGGTCAACCGGAGTGCGTAGGCTGGGGCCGACTTTTGAAATGTTGATTAAGAACTCAGCAACCGGTCCCGGGGCTGAGAGAGGGAGGCAGCTCTGATGCACGCGAACACGCCGACGGGGGGTTTTCGATCCAAGCCGCTCCTGTACATCGTCACCGCGTGCCTTGCGATTCTGCTGCCTGCATTGCGCGCGCAGGTGGAGGCAGTCAACGGAAGCATTCGCGGTCGGGTTGTGGACCCCAGCGGTGCTCCGGTGGTCGGAGCCAGTGTCACCGCGCGCAATGACGCCACGGGTTACACACGCAGCGTCACGACCGGGCCCGAGGGTTACTTCGTTCTCCCCAATCTGCCGCTGGGTTCGTACACGGTGACAGTTCGTCAGGAGGGGTTTGCCACCCTGAATTTCCCCGGGGTAATCCTTCAGGCGGGCACCGAGGCGGTGCTCAATGCCACGCTGAAAATCGGGCCGGTCGCCACGACGGTCACGGTTTCCGGTGGCACACCGATCCTGGCGCCGTCGGCCGCCTACGTGGGGCGCACGATTACCGAGCGGGAGGTGAGCAATCTGCCGCTGACCTCCCGCAATCCCTATAATTTCATCCTCTTCCAGCCCGGTGTCAGTGGGCATCCCAATCCAGAGCTGGGAATTCCTCGCACGCTGAATACCAACGGCCAGATGGATCGCGTCAACTACCAGCTCGATGGGATGACCGATACCGAGAGCGACCGCTACGGACTGCGCCTGTTTCCGATTTCCAATACCTATGTGCGTGAAGTGGAAACCGTGGCCAACAGCTTTGCACCAGAGTTCGGCAACACGACAGGGATCATCTATAACGTGATCACCAATTCTGGGAGCAACGAGTTCCACGGCCAGTTTCAGTGGTTGCGTCGCCCGGTAAGCACCTCCTCACGGCCGATGCTGCTCAAGCCAACACAGCCTAAACCCGACCTCCAGCTTAACGACTATGCCGCCAATGGCGGAGGTCCGATTCTCAAAGACCGTCTGTTTTTCTTCGCAGGCTACGAACACCTGCGACGGGGGTTTCCCTCGCCCGTGACGATTGACCCTGCTGCCGCCACACAGATTGGCATCGCTCCCAACCTGCTGGCCACAGCACCCAGTATCTCGCATGCGCAATTCTTCAATGTGCGCGTGGACTGGAACATCAATGCCAAGAATCGCGCCTTTGTGCGCTATAACTATTTTCGGAACGATTTCCCGTTCAACACGAACGTCGGGGGCCTCTTCGCCCTGGATGCGGCCAGCGACTTCCGGGATCGAGCCCATGTAGCGGGCCTGCAACTTGTGACCACCTTTTCGGCACGCCTGTTGAACGAGCTGCGCTTTTCCTGGCCGTATCGCAACGAGAAGCATGTGCCCGATCCGCTCACGGGGCCCGGCCCGGCGATTCTGATTCAGGGGGTGGCCAACTTTAATGGCACGACGGCAGCCGGCGATGCCTTTCAGGAGAAGATCCCCGGATTCAATGACAACCTGACGTTCATCACCGGTCCGCACACGCTGAAGATCGGCGGATACGTCAATCACATCCTGGATAACAATTGTAGCGATACCTTTAGCCAGTATATCTTCCCATCCATTAGCGCTTACCTGCAGGCGAAATCCGGGGCCAATCCCTTCGCCTACTCCACCTATCGCGCTTCGATCGGCAATACGTGCGCCGGCTATCACAGCCTGTTCGGCGGGGCCTTCCTGCAGGATAGCTGGCAGGTGACGCCTCGGTTGATGCTGATCTACGGTCTGCGCTGGGACAAATACGTGCCTCCCAATGCGAATCCGAATGCGCCGTTTGTCTACTCGCGGCATTTTGCCAGCCCATCGGGCAACGTCCAGCCGCGCATTGGGCTGGCCTGGCAGGTGACGGAGAAAACCGTCGTACGGGCGTCGTTCGGGAAGTTCTACGACGCACCGCCAACGAATCTCTGGTTCAATGCACTATCGAACGACGGGTCGAACAAATCATTTATCGCCTCGATTCCCTCCAATTCGCCCTTTGCGCCGCCGTTCCCGACCGTCCTGACGACGGTTTCCGGCCTGCCGCTGCCGCCGCCCGATGTGACCACCATCACGCCATCGTTTCACAATCCCTATGCTCTGACGACCAGCCTGCAAATTTCGCGCCAGCTCAGCAGCAACGATTCGCTGACCGTGGGCTACGTGCTGACCGAAGGTCATCAGTTGCAGTTTCTGCACAATATTAACCTGATCAACCCCATTGGCAGGCTCGCCGACGGCCGGCCGATTTTCTCTTCGACGGTGAGCAGCAGTACCCGCATGGACCCTCGCTTCAACAACATCATCTTGCAGGACACAGGGGCCAACTCGAACTACAATGCCTTGCTGGTGAACTATCAGCATCGGTGGTCGTACGGGCTCGAGGTCAGTGCATCGTACACGTTTTCGCACACCATCAGCGATGCGCCCGATGTCAATAGCTTCGAGCAGAATTTGCCCATCGAGGACCTCACCAACCGGCAGCGGGACCGAGGCAACAGCTCGGTCAACCGGCCGCATGCCTTCACGCTGAGCGCGGTCTGGGGGCCGCACTGGGAGCTGCAGAACCAGGTGGCGCGCGCAATCGTAAACAACAATCTGTTTGCCGTCCTGGTCAATGCCTCATCGGGCGATGCCCAGAACATCCGTGCGAACAAGGTGCTCAACGGGGATAGCACGACCAGTGCAGTGACCCGACCCCTGTTTGTCGGCCGTAACACGGTGCGTGGGCCGAAGATCGTGCAGGTGGATCTGCGCTACACCCGTGATCTGTTCCGCCTCTGGGAGCGGGTGACACCGCAGTTTATTTTCGAGGCCAATAACCTGTTCAACCGTCACAGCAACATCACCACCCTCAATACAGTCGTCCCGGTGGATGCCAGCGGCGCCGCCGTTCTTCCGGCAACCTTCCCCTTTCAGTCCACCGTACTCGAAGCTCGCATTCTGCAGTTTGGTCTGGGTGTGCGCTGGTGAGCCGGTCACGCCCGCACCCTTCGGATCCTGTGGACGAGACGCGCGAGCAGGTGAGCGGTGGACCCGGCGGGGGGCAGGGGGAAGCCGCCTTCCGGCCCGCTGCGCCCTATGTCGAGGGCGTCTTGCAGCCCAACTTCGATTTTCAGCGCCGTCAGTTCTTTCCCTTCTTGCTCGAGATCCTGGCCGCGCACGCCGCGATGCTGCAGGCCGCGGGCCTGTTGACCCGCGAGGAAACCAGCTACTGCCTGCGACTGCTCGGGCAGGTGAACCGGAAGCGGCTGCAGGAGGCGAGCTACGACAGTCGCTTCGAGGATTTCTTCTTGTTCCTTCAGCATGAACTCGAGCAGGCGGGCGACCCCAGCATTGTGGGGAAGATGTTTCTGGCGCGCAGCCGCAATGACGTTGGGGCCACCCTCTACCGCATGGCGCTGCGCGAGGAGCTGCTTGCTTTGG
>Ga0070739_10001946_pt1 | contig 29156 bp, 24 predicted proteins | sample Coa_R1_7_FD_66445 | JGI IMG/M metagenome (GOLD analysis project Ga0070739, IMG submission 66445) | Surface soil microbial communities from Centralia Pennsylvania, which are recovering from an underground coalmine fire - Coalmine... | ecosystem: Environmental > Terrestrial > Soil > Unclassified ...
GACCATGTTCATCCGGCTGCTCAAGCTGCCCAAAGACGAGCGGGAGAGGTTCGACGTCTCCAGCCTGCGCTGCGCCATCCACGCCGCCGCCCCCTGCCCCGTTCCGGTCAAGGAGCAGATGATCGACTGGTGGGGCCCCATCATCCACGAGTACTACGCCGGCACCGAGGGCAACGGCTTCACCGCCATCAACTCCGAGGAGTGGCTGGCCCACAAGGGCTCGGTCGGCAAGGCGCTCATGAGCACCATCCACATCGTCGGCGAGGACGGCGAGGAGCTGCCCTCCGGGGAGGCCGGCACCATCTACTTCGAGAGCGCGAGCGCCTTCGAGTACCACAACGACCCGGCGAAGACGGCGTCCTCGCGCCACCCCAAGGGCTGGAGCACCCTGGGCGACGTCGGCTACCTCGACGACGAGGGCTACCTGTACCTCACCGACCGCAAGGCCTACATGATCATCTCCGGCGGGGTGAACATCTACCCCCAGGAGGCGGAGAACCTCCTCGTCACCCACCCCAAGGTGATGGACGTGGCCGTGTTCGGCGTCCCCAACGAGGAGATGGGCGAGGAGGTGAAGGCCGTCGTCCAGCCGGTGGACATGGCCGAGGCAGGCCCGGAGCTGGAGCGGGAGCTGATCGCCTTCTGCAAGGCGGAGCTGGCCTCCTACAAGTGCCCCCGCTCAATCGACTTCGAGGCCGAGCTGCCCCGCCACCCGACGGGCAAGCTCTACAAGCGCCTGCTGCGGGACCGCTACTGGGGAGGCCACTCCTCCCGCATCGTCTGAGAGCCAGTGGCCAGCCTCGCCCCCTTCGCCACCCGCTACGCCGTCAACGGCATGGTGTGCGCCGTCGACCACCTGGCGGCCGAGGCGGGGGTGTCGATGCTGCGGGCGGGCGGCTCGGCCGCCGACGCCGCCGTGGCCACCTCGGCCGTGCTGGCCGTCACCACCCAGCACATGTGCGGCATGGGCGGCGACCTCCAGGCGGTGGTGTGCGCTCCGGGGCGGGACCCGGTGGCCCTGGTGGGCTCGGGCCGGGCCGGCTCAGGCGCCGACGCCGACGCCCTGCGGGCCGAGGGCCACCGGCACATGCCGGTAAGGGGCGACATCCGCACCGTCACCGTCCCCGCCTGCGTCGACGGCTGGGTCGAGCTGCACGCCGCCTACGGCCGCTTGGCCCTGTCCGAGGTGCTCGAGCCCGCCCGGGCCTATGCCGCCGACGGCTTCCCCGCCTCCCAGACCCTGGCGCCCTCCTCGGCCCTGGTCGCCCGCCTGCCCGGCGCCCAGGACTACCCGGCCCACCTGGCCCCCGGTGGCATCGTGCGCCGGCCCGGGGTCGCCCGCACCCTGGCCGCCATCGGGTCCGGCGGGCGGCGGGCCTTCTACGAGGGCGAGTTCGGCGCCGGCCTGGTGGCCATGGCCGGGGGCTACATCACCCCCGCCGACCTCGAGGTGGTGCAGGCCGTCTGGTCCCTCCCGGTGACGGCCGAGGCCTGGGGCCTGGCGCTGTGGACCACCCCTCCCCCCACCCAGGGCTACCTGGCCCCGGCGGCGGCGTGGATCGCCTCCGGTCTCGACCTGCCCTCCGACTCCGCCGACCCGGCCTGGGCCCACCTGCTGATCGAGGCGGCGCGCCAGGCCGGCGCAGACCGGGTGGATGTCCTCCACGAGGCAGCCGACGGGACCGCCCTCGTCGACCCGGCCCGGCTGGGGCCCCGCCGGACGGCGGTGTCGCCGAAGCGGGCCGCCGAGCTGCCCGGAGGATGGGGCGAGGGGGGCACCATCGGCCTGTGCGCCGTCGACTCGGACCGGTTGGGGGTGGCCATGCTCCAGTCCAACGCCACCGGCTGGGGTGCCCACCTGGTGGAGGCATCCACCGGCATCTTCCTGCACAACCGGGGCCTGGGCTTCAGCCTGCAGCCCGGCCATCCGGCCGAGTACGGCCCCGGCCGCCGGCCGCCCCACACCCTGTCGCCGCTGGCCCTCACCACCGCCGACGGCGGCCTGCGGGGGGTGATGGCCTCCATGGGGGGAGACAGCCAGCCCCTCATCCTGCTGCAGCTGCTGGCCCGCCGGCAGGTGTGCGCCGAGGGCCCGGGCGACGCCGTGGCCGCCGGTCGCTGGAGCCTCGCCGGCCTCGACCCGGTGCCCGGGGCCGAGGGCTTCTCCACCTGGAACCAGCGGGGCCGGGTGGGCGTGGTGCTGGAGGGCCACTGCCCCCCGGGCTGGGCCGAGGCCCTCGCCGGACTCGGCCACCGGGTGAGCACGACCGCCCCGTTCGACCACGGATTCGGCCACGCCCATGTCATCGCGGTGGAGGACGACCATCTGGCCGGGGCGTCGGATCCCCGCCCGCTGGCCGGAGCGGCCGCCGGCTACTGAGAGCCAGCGCCGGCTGGCTCCCCCGGGCCGAGGCCGGCCAGCAGGGCGCCGATCTCCTCCACCACGGCGGCGGGGGCCTGCCAGGGCAGGAGATGCCCGGCGTCGGCCACCCAGCGCACCCGGGCGTCGGGCAGGCGGGCGGTCAGGGCGGCCACCATGGGCGGGCGCACGATCGGGTCCCGCCGACCGGCCAGCACCCGCACGGGCACGCCGATGGTGGGCAGGGCGTCCTCCACCCGGCCCATTTCGGCCACCAGGTAGCGCTGCTCCCCGGCGAAGGACCGCCACACGGTGCCGTTTCCCCAGGCCCGGGCCTGGGCGCCCAGGCGGTCCGACGGCACCCCCAGGGCCTGCCCGAGGCGGTCGAAGCGTAGGTCCTCGACCCGACGTCCGGCCCAACCGGCGATGCGCCCCAGGCCCCGCAGGCCGGCGAAGGCCACCACGCTGCCGACCCCGGAGAGAGCCAGCACGTGATCGAGCACCCCGAGGGCGGAGCGGGTGCCGACCGGGCAGACCAGGACCAGGCCGGCGACAGAGGCCGGATGGACCTCGGCCAGGGCCAGGGCCACGGTGGCGCCGTAGCTGTGGCCGACCACCACCGCCGGGGCCGCCCCCTCGGACTCGAGCAGCCGGGCGGCGAAGTCGGCGTTGCCGACCGGTCCCACCGCCGGGGCGGCGTTGGCGCCGTAGCCGGGCCGGTCGGGCACGATCACCCGCTCGTCCGGCACCAGCAGCCTGGTCACCGGCTCCCAGTCGGCCGCCTCCCCCGGCTGGCCGTGGAGCATGAGCACCGCCGGCCTGGCGGCGTCGGCGGCGGGCTCAGTCATGGCGGCCCCCCGGCGGCGGTGGTGGGCTGGGCCGGGGCGGGGACCATGGGCGAGGACCGGGCCAGGCCGGTGACGCCGAGGGCCATGAGGGCCATGCCGGCGACCTCGGCGGTTATGGCCAGCGGGCTGGAGGCGATGGCCTCCTGGAAGCCGATGGCGCCGATGATTATGGAGACCACCGGATCCACCACGGTGAGGGCGGGCAGGGACCACCCCAGGGGCCCGGCCTGGAAAGCGGTCTGGGCCAGCACCAGGCCCACCACCCCGGTGGCGATCAGGGCGTAGGACTGCCAGGCCGTCAGCACGGCCACCAGGGCGTGACCGGCGCCCGGGGCCCCGGTGACGGCGTGGGCCACCGTCTTGGTGTAGGCGGCCGACAGCCCGTAGATCACCCCGGCCGAGGCCGCCTGCAGGCTGGCCCGAACCGAGCCCCCGTAGTAGCGGGACAGGCTGAGCAGCACCACCACCGGGGCGGCGGTGCCGGCGGTGACCACCGACCAGCCGGTGGCCGTGGTGGTGGCCGATCCGGGCCTGGGGTCGGCCACCACGAGGAACAGGGCCAGCCCCACGACCACCTCGAGGGCGGCCACCCACTCCTGCCTGGTGATGCGACGATTGGCGCTGAGGGCCGCTCCGAGCGGCATGGCGAACAGAAGGCTGGAGACCAGGAGGGGCTGGACCAGGATGAGCGCGCCCCGCCCGAGGGCGATGAACTGGAGCACGAAGCCGGCCACGTCGGCCAGCACCCCGATCAGCCAGATCGGGCGGTGGGCCAGGCTCCACAGGAGCCGCAGGTGGAGGGCCTCCGACGGCGGCGCGTCGCGGGCCGCCCGCTGCTGGAACACCGCTGCCACGGCGTAGGCCAGGGCGGCGGCTAGGGCAGCGATGACGGCCACGACCATCCGAAGATACGGGCCCGGCCGCCGGCGGTGGTGCGGGGCGCGACCGCGGTGAGAGGACGGGCGCTGCTGGCGGCGGGGGCTGCGGCCGGTTCGGCCTGGCTCCTGAATGCGGCTCCGTCAGTGGTGGCGGTACCCGGTGTGCGCCTGCGCCTCACCCCGGTGCTGGCCGGTCTGGGCCGGTCCGACCACGTGGCCCTCACCTTCGACGACGGTCCCGATCCGGCGTCCACCCCGGCGGTGCTGGAGGCCCTCGACCGCCTTGGGTGGAAGGCGACCTTCTTCATGCTCGGGGCCATGGTCGAAGCTGCCCCCGGCCTGGCCGCCGAGGTGGCCGGGGCCGGCCACGAGGTGGCCGTGCACGGCCAGATCCACCTCTCCGAGCTGCGCCGGCCGCCCAGCCGGGTCATGAGCGACCTGCAGCGGGCCGCCGCCACGGTGGAGCGGGCCACCGGCGAGGGGGTGACGTGGTTCCGCCCCCCCTACGGGATCATGGCCGCCTCCGGCCTGTGGGCGTGCCGCCGGCTGGGCCTGCGCCCGGTGCTGTGGACCTGCTGGGGACGGGACTGGCGCCTCGAGGCCACCGCCGAGTCGGTGCTGGCCGACGTCGAGGCCGACCTGCGCCCGGGGGCGACCGTCCTGCTGCACGACTCGGACTGCACCTCGGATCCGGGGTCGTGGCACTCGACGGTGGAGGCGCTGCCCCAGCTGGCCGAGCGCTTCGCCGCCTCAGGTTGGCAGGTCGGACCGCTGCGGGACCACGGCCTGGGGCACCGAGCCCCGGCCTGAGAGGAGCCGGCGCAAACCCCAGCCGGTAACGAGGACGAGCGCCTCCACGATGGTGCGCATCGACATCTTGGACTGGCCCTCGACCCGGTCCACGAACCGGATGGGAACCTCCACCACCGTGGCCCCCGCCCGGGCGGCCCGGTAGGCCATCTCGATCTGGAAGCCGTAACCGTCGGCCCTGACCCGGCCCAGGTCTATCCGGCCCAGGGTGCCGGCGTCGTAGGCCCGGTAGCCGGAGGTGAGGTCCTTCACCTTCATGCCGAGCATGACCGCGGCGTAACGGTTGCCGGCCTCCGACAGCAGCCGCCGGTGCCAGGCCCACTGCGGAATCGAGCCCCCCGGGACATAGCGCGAGCCGATGACGAGGTTGGCCCGGCCGAGGCCCCCGAGGATGTCCGGCAGGGCGGCGGGGTCGTGGGAGAGATCGGAGTCCATCTCCACCAACGCCTGGTAGCCGTTGCGCAGGCCCCACTCGAACCCGGCCCGGTAGGCGTTGCCCAGACCGCCCTTGGCATTGCGCCGCATGACGGTGATCGACCCCAGCCGGCCGGCCACCGCCTCGGCCAGATCGGCGGTCCCGTCGGGGCTGCCGTCGTCGACCACCAGCACATGGGCCTCGGAGGCGGCGACCCGGACGGCGCTCAGGGCGGCCTCGATGTTGGCCGCCTCGTTGTAGGTCGGCATCACGACCAGGGCACGCACGGGCGGCAGTGTAGGTGGGCGAGGTTGCCAGCCCGCTACCCCGCCGGCCGGCGGCGTTGCCGGCCCGCTACCTTGCCGGGCCGTGAGCGACCGGGCGACCCCGCCGGCGCTCGCCCTCCACGGCGTGGTCGTGGTCCGGGGCGGCGCCGTGGTCCTGCAGGACGTGGACTGGGTGGTGGAGCCGGACCAGCGCTGGGTGGTGCTGGGATCGAACGGGTCGGGCAAGACGACCCTGCTCAACCTGGCCGCCGGCTACCTGCACCCGGCGGCGGGCACGGTGGACATCCTCGGGCGCCGCCTGGGGCGGGTCGACGTCCGCCAGCTGCGGGAGCGCCTCGGCCTCACCAGCGCCGAGCTGTCGAAGAAGATTCGGCCCGACCTGGCCGCCATCGACGTGGTCATGTCCGGCCTCCACGGCGCCCTGGAGACCTGGTGGCACCACTACTCCCCCGCCGACCGCCGGCGGGCGGCCGAGCTGATGGCCGCCGGCGGGGTGGGCGCCCTGGCCGACCACCCCTTCGCCACCCTGTCCGAGGGCGAGCGCCAGCAGGTGCAGCTGGCCCGCGCCCTGGTCGCCCGACCCGAGCTGGTCCTGCTGGACGAGCCCAACGCCGGGCTGGACCTGGGGGCCAGGGAGGCGCTGGCCTCCCGCCTGGGTGCCCTGGCCGCCGATGCCGGGTGCCCGCCCATGGTGCTGGTCACCCATCACGTGGAGGAGATACCAGGCGGTTTCACCCACCTGCTCCTCCTGCGCCGGGGCCGGGTGGTAGCTGGTGGTCCCCTGGCCGACACCCTCACCTCGGAGAACCTCAGCGCCACCTTCGGCCTGGCCCTCGAAGTGGTCGGCCACCGGGGCCGCTGGGCCTGCCACGCTGTCTGAACCGTGGTCCGGATCCCGTTGCCCAAGACCGTCCGCCGCCTGGTGAGCGTGCTGGTCCTGGCGGCCGTCGTCGAGTACCTGGTGCTGCCCCAGGTGGCCGGGGCCCGCAAGGCGGTCCACCTGGTGAGCCAGGCCAACCCCTTCTACGCCGCCGCCGGCGTGGTGGTCGAGGTGGCGTCGCTGGTGGCCTACTCCCTCCTCACCCGGTCGTTGCTGCCCCCCCATCGCCCACCCCTTCACGTCATCTTCCGCATCAACCTGGCCACCCTGTCGGTGAGCCACGTGGTGCCGGGGGGAACGGCGGCGGGAACCAGCCTGGGCTACCGGCTCTTCACCGCCAGCGGCATGGACCGGGCCGACACCGGTTTCGCCCTGGCCACCCAGGGCCTGGGCTCGGCGGTGGTGCTCAACATCATGTTGTGGCTGGGGCTGCTGGTCTCTATCCCGCTGCGGGGGTTCAACCCGGTGTACCTGATCGCCGCCATCCTGGGCGTGCTCCTCTTCGCCTTCTTCGCCGCCCTGATCATCGCCCTGACGAGGGGGGAGGACCGGGCCATCGGGGTGCTGCGGGCGGTGGCCCGGCGGATCCCCCGGCTGTCCCCCGACACGGTGGAGGCCCAGGTGCGCCGGCTGGCCGACCGGCTGCACAGCCTGGCCTCGGACCGCCTCCTGCTGCGCCGGGCCGTCGGGTGGGCCGCCGCCAACTGGCTGCTGGACGCCGCCTCCCTGTGGCTGTTCGTGGCCGCCTTCGGCCACCGGGTGGACCTCGACGGCCTGCTGGTGGCCTACGGGCTGGCCAACGTGCTGGCCGCCATCCCCATCACCCCGGGAGGGCTGGGGGTGGTCGAGGGCGTGCTGATCCCGTCCCTCACCGGCTTCGGCACCGCCCGGGGCGTCGCCGTGCTGGGGGTGCTGGCCTGGCGGCTGGTCAACTTCTGGCTGCCCATCCCGTCGGGGGCCGGGGCCTACCTCACCCTCAAGGTGGGACCGGGTGGCCTGCTGCGCCCGGAGGAGCTGGGCCTCGCCGGCCCCCAGTAGCCTCGGCAACCGATGCTGACGGCGAGGGCGCCTCTGACCCGCCGCACCACCGAGCTGGGACTGCTCCTGCTGGCCGACGTGGCCGTCGTGGGGGCCTACGTCCTCGCCTCGCTGGGGCGGACGGCGTCGATACCGGCGAACGCGGTGCCGTTCCTGGTGGCGGTGCTGGCCCTCACCATGGCCGCCCACCTCGGCACCCGCCGACTGGCCCCCGACGCCACCCCGATCCTCCTGCCGCTGGCCGCCCTCCTCAACGGGGTGGGATGGGTGTTCATCGCCCGGCTGGACTCGCATCTGGCCGCCCTGCAGGCCATGTGGACGGCCATCGGGGTGGCGGTCTACGTGGCGACCCTCGCCGTGATCCGTCCGCTGCAGGTCATCGAGCGGTACCGCTACCTGATCGCCCTGGCCGGTATCGCCCTCTTGCTGATGCCCTTGGCCCCCAAGCTGGGCCAGAACATCAACGGGGCCCGGCTGTGGGTCCGGCTGGGGCCGCTCACCTTCCAGCCGGTCGAGCTGGCGAAGATAGCCCTGGCGGTGTTCTTCGCCTCCTACCTGGTGGAGAAGAGGGATCTGCTGGCGGGCCCGTCGATGCGCATAGGGAACCGGCTGCTGCCCGACCCCAGGCCCTTCGGCCCGCTGGTTCTTATGTGGGCCATGTCGATGCTGGTGATGACGGCCGAGCGCGACGTGGGCTTCTCGCTGCTGATCTTCGTGCTGTTCATCGCCCTGCTCTGGATCGCCACCGGTCGGGCGGTCTACCTGGGGATAGGGGCGGTCCTGTTCGTGCTGGGATCGGTGGCCGCCTCCGAGCTGTTCTCCCACGTGCACCAGCGCATCGCGGTGTGGATCAACCCGTGGCCTCATGCCACCTCTTCCGGCTACCAGGCGGTGCAGGCCCTCTACGCCATGGGCACGGGCGGGGTGGCCGGCACCGGCCTGGGGCTGGGGCGGCCCCAGCTCATACCGGTGGTGGTGAGTGACTACATATTCGCCGCTATCGGCGAGGAGCTCGGCCTGATGGGGACGACAGCGGTGCTCATCGCCTTCGTCCTGCTGGTGGGCACCGGTCTGCGCATCGCCCTGCGGTCACGGGCGGAGTTCCCCAAGTTGCTGGCGGCCGGTCTCACCGCCATTGTCGGGTTCCAGGCCTTCTTCATCATGGCCGGTGTGGTCCGCCTCCTGCCGGTCACCGGGGTGACCCTGCCCTTCGTCGCCTACGGCGGCTCCTCGCTCATCTCCAACTACATCATCATCGCCCTGTTGGTGCGCCTCTCCCACGAGCAGGTCTCCGCCCCCGCCCCCGCCCGCCAGGTCGCCCTGGCCTGAGGGCCGGGTCTCCCCGGCCGGTCCCCCCGTGCCGTGGACCGACAGGACGTCCTCGAGGACGAGCAGCGGCACCGGGCCGGGCAGGCGCAGGGCCAGGGCGACGGCGTCGGAGGGCCGGCAGGTGACGGTGTGGCGGGCGTCGTCGGGGCCGAGCAGATCGAGGTGGGCGTAGAAGGTCCCCTGGCGCACGGCGGAAATCACCGCCCGCTCCACGGTCAGGCCGAAGCTGGTGAGGACGTCCACGAACAGGTCGTGGGTCATGGGCCGGGCGTAGGTGACGCCGCGCAGGGCGGCGGTGATGGCGGTGGCCTCGGGGAACCCGATGGGGATGTACAGGTACCGGCTGCCGCCCTTCTCTGCCAACACCATCACCGGGTGGGGCGAGGGGAGGTCGACCTGCACGCCGGCGACCTCGAGGGCGATCAAGCCCGCTCCCGACCCGCCGGCCCCGGCAAGGCAGTCAACGGAACCTGCGCATGCCGACGCTTAGCACCAGGCCGACGGCGGCGAAGGTGGCGATGGTGGAGGAGCCCCCGTAGCTCACCAGCGGCAGCGGTATGCCGGTGATCGGCATGATGCCCATCGTCATGCCGGCGTTCTGGAACACCGAGAAGGCCACGTAGCCCAGGACCCCGGCGCACAGCATGGCCCCGAAGGTGTCGTAGGCCAGCTGGGCGGTGCGCCACACCCTCCATACGATGACCCCGAACAGGGCGAGGAGGCTGGCGGCGCCGGCGAAACCGAGCTGCTCGCCGACGGCGGTGAAGATGAAGTCGGTCTGCTGCTCGGGCACGTACTGCAGGTTGGTCTGGGGGCCGTGGAACAGCCCCTTGCCGACCAGGCCGCCGGCCCCGATGGCGATCTTGGACTCCTTGAGGTTGTAGCCGGCCTGGCCCGAGGCGGCGTTCTGGTTGATGAAGGCGGTGAGTCGCTGGACCTGGTAGTGCTTGAGCAGCCCCAGGTGGACCCCGGCCAGCACGGCCAGGACCACCAGCACGGCCAGGGCGGCCAGGTACCGCCCCCTGACCCCGGCGATGACCAGGATGGTGCCAAGCACGCACCCCAGGGTGATGGCGGTGCCGAGGTCGGGCTGGATGACCACCAGCCCCACCGGCACCGCCCCCAGGACCAGCAGGCGGACCAGGGCGCGACCGTCGAGGGCCCCCTCGGTCCGGCGGATCACCGACGCCGCCGCCAGGATGAGGGCGAGGATGGCGAACGCCGACGGCTGCAGCTGGAACGAGCCGATCTGGAACCAGCGCTGCGAGCCCAGGGCCCGGCTGCCGATGGGCGACATGACCGCCAGCAGGAGGAACACCACCGCCCCGTAGGCGAGCAGCCCGAGCTCCTCGAAGTGGTGGTAGTCGACCGCCATGCACACGAGCATGGCCAGGATGCCCAGCACCACGAAAAGAGCCTGGTGCTTGAGGTACTGATGGGGGTCGAGACCCAGGGAGGCCAGCTTGGTCCGGGTGGCCGAGTACACCATGACCACCCCGATCAGCGACACCGTCACCGTCGCCCCCAGCAGCAGCACGTCGACGTGCTGCAGGTAGCGCCGGAAGGGGCTGGGGCGCGGGTCGAGGACCGAGGGCATGGCGGCGTTCAGGTTACGGGGAGCCGGCCGGCCGCCCGGCCCGGCGGCTCGCGGAGGGGGCCGGCGGGGTGTCCGGGTACGGTTCCCGGCCATGGCGACCGGCGTCCTGGGTGCTCCCCTGCTGGCCGTCACCGCGGCCGTGCACCCGGTGACCGAGTCCCAGGCCTGCGGGTCGGTCACCAACGGGGCCTGCGTGGTGGTCTTCCGCCTCACCCACAGCCAGACCCTCGCCCGGCTGGCCGACCTCATCGTCACCCGGCCGCTCAAGATCGTGGTGGTGATCGGGGTCGCCCTGGTCGCCCACCTGGCCGCCCGTCGGGCCATCAACCGCCTGGTGGCCGGCATGGAGTCCCCCGAGCTGCACCGGCTGCGGCTGCGTCGGCGGCGGGTCGAGGGACACCTGCCCGCCCCCCGCTCCGCTCAGCGGGCCGCCACCATCGGGTCCCTGCTGCGCAGCGTGGCCAGCTTCTCCATCTGGACCATCGCCGTGGCCACGCTGTTGGGCGAGATCGGCATCAGCCTGGGGCCCCTGCTGGCGGGGGCGGGCATCGCCGGGGTGGCGGTGGGCTTCGGCGCCCAGACCCTGGTGAAGGACTTCCTCACCGGCCTCTTCATGCTGGTCGAGGACCAGTACGGGGTGGGCGACGTGATCGACACCGGCCTGGCCACCGGAGTGGTCGAGGGCATCAGCCTGCGCATAACCCGACTGCGCGACGCGGAGGGCACGGTCTGGTACGTGCCCCACAGCTCGGTCCAGCGGGTGGGAAGGCGCACCGCGGCGGCCCCGGCCGCCAACGGTCAGGACCGGCCGGCGCTCTCCTGATCGCAGCAGGAGGCCGGTCTAGCCGGGCGGTTCCCCGACCCGCTCGAGGGCGAGGGCGCGCAGGCCGGCGTAGTCGAGCTTGCCCGACGGACTGCCGCCGAGCGATGCCAGTCGTACCAAGACAGGGTCGCCACCTTGGCCTGGCGGCCGAGGCCGGCCTCGAGGAGGTCGGCGGCGACGGCGTCTGCCTCCGGTCGAACTCGGACCAGCTCACGGTGTGCTCGGCGTGGAGCTGGCACGGCGGCTCCGGAAGGCGTTCGGCGATGACCTCGTAGACGTCGGCGAAGTTCCAGGCCGTCGTGAGGGCGTCATCCGGCCAGACCGGCCAGGCCCACCACCGGGCGTGACAGGTGGATGGCCCCGGTGGAACCGAAGAAGCGGGCGTCTCCGAAGGTGAATATCCCGCCGTCGGACGCGACCAGCCAGTAGCCGTTTCCGCTGCGGTCAGCTGCCATCCCGACGATGGGGCGGGAGAGCCTGATGCCGCCGGTCGAACCCAGGAAGCCGGCGTTTCCGTAGGTGAAGATCCCGCCGTCGGACGCGACCAGCCAGTAGCCGCCCCCGTCGGGGGTGGCGGCCATGCCCACGATGGGCCGGGCCAGGTGGATGGCCCCGGTGGAGCCGAAGAAGCGGGCGTCTCCGAAGCTGAAGATGCCCCCGTCGGACGCGACCAGCCAGTAGCCGCCTCCGTCGGGGGTGGCGGCCATGCCCACGATGGGCTGGGCCAGGTGGATGGCCCCGGTGGAGCCGAGGAAGCGGGCGTCTCCGAAGGTGAAGATCCCGCCGTCGGACGCGACCAGCCAGTAGCCCTCGGCATCAGGGGTGGCGGCCATGCCCACGATGGGCTGGGCCAGGTGGATGGCCCCGGTGGAGCCGAGGTAGGTGGCCGTCCCGAAGCTGAAGATTCCCCCGTCCGAGGCGACCAGCCAGTACCCGGGGCCAGTGGACATGGCTCGGGTCAGGGCGGAGTCCAGGCCCCGCCCGGTGGCGTTGGACGCCGCCACGGAGAACTGGACCGGCGCCGTGGTGGTGAGCCCGGTAACGAGGACCGACCCCTGTCCGGCCCCGACGGTCACCACCGGGCCCGACGGCCAGGTGGTGACGGTGTAGGACGTCACGTCCCCCTGGGGGTTCGGCGGTGGGGTCCAGTAGACCACCGCCGTTCCGGCCTGGGGCCCGGGCGTGGCGCTGACGGCCCCGGGCGGGCCCGGCACCGGCCCGTAGCCGAACTCGGCGCCAGGGTTGGGCGGGCTGGCCCCATTGGGGGTCAAGACGGTGACCGCCACGGTGCCGGGACCGGGGGCCGACGGCGTGACCGCCTGGATGAGGTTGGGGCTGACCACGTTCACCGAGGTCGCCGCCGCCGTCCCGAACTGGACGGCGGTCGCGCCGGCCACGAAGTCGGAGCCCTGGATGCTGACGGTGTCGCCCCCGCTCTGGTTGCCCTGGTCTGGCACCACCGCCGTCACCGTCGGGGCCCCCACCGTGACCTGGGCGATCGTCGTGCCCCACTGGGAGGTGTCGGTCGCCGACGCCTGGTACTCCCCCGCCACCCACACGTCGCTGGGGTCGGACGGATCGGGCACCGCGCTGCTGTAGTCGCCCCACCGGTCCCCGCTGTAGGGACCGGCGCCGGCGGCGATGGTGGTGGGACCGACCAGGGCGGTGGACCCTGCCGGCTCCTCGGCCACGTCGGTCTCGACGAAGGACGTGCCGGACGACTGGCTGAAGGTGATTATCACGTTGCCGTTTCCGTCGAGGGCCACGGCCGGGTAGAAGGCGTCGGAGCTGGAGCTCCCCAGGTCGAAGTCGCGACCCAACCCGGCAGCCGGATGGGCGGGATCCAGCTCGATCAGCCGAATGCAGGCGGTGCCCCCGCCCGGACAGGCGTCGCCCCCGGAGATCCACAGCTGCCCGGCCCGGTCCACCGCGCTCAGGAAGCGGTCGTCGCCTGAGTCCACTGCCTTGCTGGTACCGGCCTGGGCGGCGGGGGGAGGCGGCAGGGTGGGCGTGAAGGCGCCCCCGCCGGCATCGGAGGTGATCCGGGCCTCGGCCACGTTGGTGTTGGCCGCGCCCGGCGTTCCGGTGATGGTCATCAGCCCCACGTAGGCCGGCCCGGGAACCGGTCCGCTGCTCCCGTTGAAGACCACGTACAGTGTCGGCCCGGGCGGCTCGGAGGAGACCGGCACCAGGCCGAAGCGGCTGGTGTCGGGGGGACCGAAGCGCGACAGGGCGACATTGGTGACCCCGGCCAGCAGCTGGGCCTTGTCCAGCACAACCAGTTCCTGGCCGGTGTAGTTGCCGTTGGCGTCGAAGTCGTTCCATGCCACGCCGACCTTGTCCGAACCCACCGCCAGCTTGGGTTGGTCGTAGACCACCCCATTGCCCGTCTGCACCGTGTGCACGCTCCACGACCCGCTGGGGTCGCCTCCGGCGGACACCGCCAACATGACCCGGCTGTCCCCGGCGGGATCGAACAGCAAGGCGCAGAGCACGAAGCGGCCGGTCGACGTGTCGTAGCGCAGCTGGGCGTCCGTCTCGAGGAAGCTCGAGCCTGCGCTCACTCCGAGCATGGCGCGCATGTCCACGGTCTTGACCAACGTGCCCGACGCCGTGAACACCGCCCCGACGCTGTTGACCACCTCCAGCACTCCCCCCGGCCCGGCGGCCGCCTGGGTGTCGGGCGGCTCGGCGTCGAGACCGAAGCCGGCCTCCTCCCCGCTGCGGGTCATGCCGGCGAACTGGCGGAGTATCTCCAGCGACGTCCCGCTGGCGACCCGGGCGGACGGCCCCAGCTGGTGAACCGAGACCCGACGCTGGCCCTGGGCCGGGGCCCACGAAGGATGCTGCGCCGGCAGGCCTGCCGCTGCGGGGGGGCCGCCGACGTCAGGCAGCTGCCCGAGGATCACGTCCCAACCGGGCCCGGTCGTACCAGCCAGCATCGGGCGGGTGGGGGCGAAGGCCGACGGGCCCGCAGCCGCAGCGGGGGTGGCGGGCATTACGGCGGGCATCAGGACGAGCGGAAGGCACGCCAGGGCGACGGCGACCAGGCCCCGGGCAGTCTTCATCGTCAGCTTCGTCTCCCGCCATCGGGGCTGGCCCATTGGCCCGCCGGAGCCGACACTGTGCCATCATCGACGGCGTGCCTCCAGCCATGCTCACCGTGGCCGAGGTGACGGTCCGCTTCGGGGGCCTGACCGCCCTCGACCGGGTGTCGTTGTCCGCCGACACGGGTGAGGTGGTCGGCGTGATCGGTCCAAACGGAGCGGGCAAGACCACTCTGTTCAATGTGGTGTGCGGCTTCGTGCGTCCCCAGCTCGGTCATCTGGAGATCGACGGCCGGCGAGTGGCCCCCCGCCCGCACCAGCTAAAGAAGCTCGGCATATCGCGCACCCTCCAGGGCGTCGGGCTGTGGCACGGCCTCACCGTGGTGGAGAACGTCATGCAGGGCGTTCACAGGGAGAGCGGCCTCGCCTCCGCCATGCTGGCCGCACCGCCCTCGGACCGTTCGGAGCGCCGGGCCCGCCAGGCGGCCATGGAGGCGCTGGACAACCTGGGCATCGGGTCCTACGCCGACCACCTGGCCACGACGCTGCCTTATGCCATAGCCAAGCGGGCCTCCATCGCCCGGGCGATCGTCAGCCGGCCCCGGCTGCTGCTGCTCGACGAACCGGCCAGCGGGCTGTCCGACGCCGAGATGTCCGAAATGGCGGATCTGATCCGCCGGCTGCGCCTGACGATGGGCGTGATGCTGGTCGAGCACCACATGGATCTGGTGATGTCGGTCTGCGACCGCATAGTCGTGCTCGACTTCGGCGCCGTCATCGCCTCCGGATCCCCGGAGGACGTGCGCACCGACCCCCGGGTGACAGCCGCCTACCTCGGTCACGCCGTCGGCGCCGGGCACGACGGGGCCAGCGACTGATGCTGGAGGTCTCCGATCTCAAGGTGAGCTACGGCCCCGTGCAGGCGGTCGACGGGGTGTCCTTCACCGTGGAGGACGGCTCGATCACCGCCGTCCTGGGCGCCAACGGCGCCGGCAAGACCACCCTGCTGCGGGCGATGACGGGACTGGTCCGGTCGCGGGCCGGCTCGGTGCGCTACCAGGGCAAGGAACTGGTGGGCATGGCACCGGAGGACATCGTGCGCCTGGGCGTGGCGCACGTGCCGGAGGGCAGGGGGGTCATCCAGGACCTGAGCGTGGAGGAGAACCTGCGCCTCGGTGCGCTGTGGCGCTCCGACCGACCCGATCGGCGGCGGGCCCTCGACGAGGTCTTCTCGATCTTCCCTCCCCTGGCCGAGCGTCGGCGCCGGAGCGCCTACACCCTCTCCGGGGGCGAGCGCCAGATGTTGGTCGTCGGGCGGGCGCTGATGGCCCGGCCGCGCCTCTTGCTGCTGGACGAGCCGTCCCTCGGCCTCGCCCCGATGATCACCGCCCAGATCATGGAGCTGGTGGCGAGCCTGTCCTCCAACTCGGGGCTCACCGTGCTCCTGGTGGAGCAGAACGCCCGCAGCGCCCTGTCGATCGCCGCCCGGGCGGTGGTGCTGTCGCTCGGCAAGGTTGCGGTGCAGGCCGATGCCTCGGCGCTCGCCGGCGACGAGGAGCTCCGCCACCACTACCTCGGCTTCTAGAGGAGGAGTCAGCCTCAGAACATGACCAGGGTCCTCGACTACACGCTCAACGGGGTCACCTACGGGATGATCTACGCCGCCGTGGCCATGGCCCTGGTCCTCATCTGGCGCGCCACCCGCATCGTCAACTTCGCCCAGGGGGCGATGGCCATGCTCTCCACCTACGTGGCCGTCAGCGTCCTCGAGCGGGGTGCCAACTACTGGGAGGCCCTGCTGGCCGCCATGGCCTTCGGCCTGGTGGCCGGAGCCGTGGTGGAACGGGGGCTGATCCGTCCGGTGGAGAACAAGCCGCCCCTCAACGCCGTCATCGTCACCCTGGGACTGCTGATCCTGATCGAAGCGGCGGCGGGCATGATCTGGGGGGACAGCTTCCGGGCCTATCCGGCGCACTTCTCGGTCGTGGGGCTCAAGGTCGGAAGGAACCACATCGCCCTGTCCGACTTCGACCTCTACGTGATCGGCGCCGTGGTTGTGGTCATGTTCGCCCTGCTGGTGCTGTTCCGGTGGACCGGCATCGGCCTGCGGATGAGAGCGTCGGCCTTCGAGCCCGAGGTGGCCCGGCTGCTCGGGGTACGGGTGGGGCGGATGCTGACCCTGGGCTGGGCCCTGGCGGCCGTGGTCGGGGCCATCGCCGGTGTCCTGGTCGCCCCCAAGGTGTTCCTCGAGCCGAACAACATGGACAACGTCCTCATCTACGCCTTCACCGCCGCCATCCTGGGCGGCCTCGACAGCCCGGTCGGCGCCCTGGTCGGCGGGCTCGGCATGGGCCTGGCCCTCAGCTTCGTCGGCGGTTACCTGCGCTCGAGCCTCGAGACTCCGGGGGCGTTCGTGATCCTCATCGTCATCCTCATGATCCGCCCGACGGGCATCTTCTCCGGCGCCGTACCCAGGAGGGTCTGAAGCGATGGGCTTCCTCCGCTCGACGCTGGGCCGACACCTGCTCTACACCGTGGTGGCGGCCGTGCTGCTGTGGCTGCTGACCCTGGTCTTCTCCGACTACAACAACTTCCAGCTGGCCACCCTCGGCTCCTACGCCATCGCCATCGCCGGGCTCAGCCTGCTGACCGGGCTCAACGGCCAGATCTCCCTCGGGCACGGCGCCTTCATGATGGTGGGCGCCTACACCACCGCCCTGCTGGGCAAGCACTCGCACCTGCCCCTGGCCGTGGTCCTCATCCTGTCGGCCGTGGCCGCCGCCGCTGCCGGGCTCATAACCGGCATAGGCGCCGCCCGGTTGCGGGGCCCCTACCTCGCCGGGGTGACCCTGGCCCTGGCGGTCGGCCTGCCCGAGCTCACCATCAAGTACGCCAGCGCCCTGGGGGGCGAGCAGGGCGTTGCGGTCAACCCGCCGGTCCCGCCCGGGTTCATCTCCCAGACCAGCGCCAACCGCTACCTGGCCTGGATCGTGATCATCTGCGCCCTGGTCACCTTCCTGGTGCTGTCCAACCTGATCCGCAGCCGGTTCGGGCGGGACTTCCGGGCCGTGCGCGACGACGAGATCGCCGCCTCCCTTTCGGGCATCAACGTCGCCCGCAACCAGGTGCTGGCCTTCGTGGTCTCCGCCGCCTGCGCCGGCCTGGGCGGGGCCGTCTACGCCCTGGCCATTGGGATCGTCAACCCGGCCGGGTTCAGCCTGGTGCTGTCGATCGCCCTCCTCACCGGAGCGGTGATCGGCGGTCTGGGCAGCCTGGCCGGCGCCGTTTGGGGCGGTCTGCTCCTGGTCTACCTGCCGCGAGTCTCCGACTCGTTGTCGAGCCACCTGTCCCTGAGCAAGGCCGTGAGCTCGAACCTCTCCCTGGCCATCTACGGGGTGGTGCTCATCGCGGTGATGCTTTCGTTCCCTGGCGGGGTCCAGGCCGGGCTGCGCCTGGCGACCGGTGCCGTCCGGCGCCGCTTCGGCGGATCCCGCCGGCCCCGGGGGGCATAAGCGCGATCGGGCGTCCCAGTCGGTACGATGGCCGCCGCCGGCGTCAACTCGCCGGGCGAGCATCCCATCGGCGACCTGCTCGACAAGAGAGGGGGGTATCCCAACCTTGATTCTTCGCCCGCACCGGATACCGAGGGGGCTGAAGGTACTTGCCGTCAGCGCGACCGTCGCCATGGTGGCGGCAGCCTGCGGCGGCTCTTCCAGCTCATCCTCGAGTACCACCACCACTGGCTCCAGCGGCGGCACCAACCAGGCTTCGGCACCCGGCATCACCGCGACCACCGTCACCCTGGGAAGCCACCAGCCCCTCACCGGGCCGGCGGCACCCGGATACAGCGAGATCGCGCCGGCAGCCAGCGCCTTCTTCAAGTACGTCAACTCCAAGGGCGGCGTCTACGGCCGCTCGATCGTCTACAACTACCAGGACGACGGCTACAACCCGGCCAACACGGCCACGGTCGTGCGCAAGCTCGTCCTGCAGGACAACGTCTTCGCCATCTTCAACGGCCTGGGAACGCCCACGCACGAGGCGGTGCAGTCGTTCCTCAACACAGAGAAGGTCCCCGACCTGTTCGTGGCCTCGGGCTGCGACTGCTGGGACAATCCCAGCCAGGATCCGTACACCTTCGGATACCAGACGGACTACACCATCGAAGGCAAGATCCAGGGCAAGTACATCGCCGACCACTTCAAGGGCCAGAAGGTCGGCTACCTGTACCAGAACGACGACTTCGGCCAGGGTGGGGTGAAGGGTCTCGACCAGGAGATCCCCAGCTCGGCGGTTGTGTCACGCCAGACCTATGACGCCACCTCGGCCGGGCTGGCCAACGGCCTGGGCAACCAGATCACCGCCATCAAGAACGCCGGGGCGCAGGTCCTGGTGCTCTACACCATCCCGGTGGCCACCGCCCTGTCGCTGCTGGCGGCGGCCGGCATCGGCTGGCACCCGACCGTTGTGGTGTCCTCGGTGGGCTCCGATCCGCCCACCCTCAGCGGGCTGCTCTCGAGCATCTCCAAGGGCAAGGCCGGCGGCAACCTCGAGGACGGCGTGATCACCTCCTCCTACCTCCCGTCGGAGAGCGACGCGTCCAACCCGTGGATCGCCCTGTTCCACCAGGTGCACGACCAGTTCGACGCCAACGAACCGTGGGACGGCAACACCGTCTACGGCATGTCGGTGGCCTACACCTTCGTGCAGCTGCTCAGGGCGGCCGGCCGCAACCCGACGCGCCAGTCGCTGGTGAAGACACTGGAGCAGGACGGCGCCAGCTTCATGGGGCCGGAGCTGGTCCCCTTCGCCTTCTCCACCTCGCACCACAACGGCGCTCTGGGCGAGCAGATGGGCACGGTGAGCGGAGGGAACTTCACCCTTTCCGGCTCGATATTCACGACCCGCGACCCCTCGGGAACGCCGGTGAGCACCTACTCCGGCACCCAACCCACCCCGCCCACCAGCTTCTAGACGACCTCCGGGTCGGACCGGAAGCCTGATCGTGAAGAGGGCCCGCCCCACGGGGCGGGCCCTCTTCTTTCTCCGGTCCTCGGACGGACGGGACCACGCCGGGGCGGTCAGGACGGCGTGCGCTTGACGAGCCACACCGCCACCCCGACCAACGCCAGGGCGGCGCCCAGGAACAGGGCCGTCTCCAGCCACTGCATGGTCGAGTACCTGGCCGGGGCGATGTAGGCCACCGTCTGGTGGTATACGGAGGCGAGGCGGTCGATGCAGGCGTTGAAGACGGCGGGATCAGCCGGGCCTCGGGTGACGGGGCCGGGCGCCCCCGGCAGGATCGGGGCCTGGGCTATGCCAGGGCAGCTCTGCAGCAGGAACTGGTGCAGAGCCGGCCCGCTCACAGGGTGCCAGGACCGGTCCACCAGCTGGGCGGAAAGGACATAGGCGTTGGCCATGTTGGGGGCGTCGCTCTGGAGGCTGACGGTGGCACCGCCGGGCTGCAGGGCGACCCGAGGTGGGCGGCGTCGCGCAGGCTGGTGGCGGCGTGGCTCGCCGCCACCAGGTGCGGGCGGACCCAGCGCTCGACGGCATAGCGGCTGACCACGAAGGCGGCCAGGGTGGTGGCCAGCGCCGGCAGGACCCGGCGGACGAGGAGGCCGACCACGACGCCAAGGGCGAAGGCGAAGGCGGCATAACCCACCGGGACGATGTCGCGCTGGTCGAAGTACCGGAACTGGTCGGCCTTGGCCAGGTCTATCGAGCGCGCCGACCAGCTGACGGCCAGGCTCAGGAGGCCGGCCGAAGCCACGCTGGCCAGGCCGACCACGGCCAGCCTGGTCGCCAACCACCGCCGCCGCCCCACGCTCTGGGTCCAGGCCAGGCGGTAGGTCCCCGTCTCCAGCTCGCGGGCGACCAGAGGCGCCCCCCAGAACAGGCCGCCAGTCCGGGCAGCACGACCACCAGCGCTCCCAGGGCGCCGTAGAGGGCATAGTCGTTGTCGCTGAAGGGGTTGAGGCGGCCGACGCAGTCGTGGTTGGCCCGGCAGGCCCCCACGGCGGCGGCGTAGAGGTGGCCGAGGTGCGGACCCATGATGGCGGCGAGGATGGCGACCAAGGCCACCCCGGTGCCGAGCACCACCGTCTGGGTGCGGGCCTGCAGCCAGGCGAAGCGGATCACGCCACCACCCCCAGACCGCTGGTCCTGGGGACGCCGGCGGGCCCGGTTGCGCCTCGGCGCATGTAGGCCAACACCAGGTCCTCAAGGCTACTGGCCCATGGCCAGGTGCTGGGCGACGGTCAGGTTGGATTACGTCGGCGTCTCCTGAGCCACGAAGCCGACCCGAGCCAGCTGAGCGTCGTCCTCCGCCGGGGCCCGCCCCAGCACCCGGATCGAGCCCGAGGTGGGCTCGAGCAGGCCGACCGCCAGATGCAGGAGCGTGGTCTTTCCGCGCCGTTGGGGCCGACCAGGCCGACGACCCGTCCGGCCGGCAGCGACATGTCGCAGTCGGACAGGGCCGGGTGCCTCCCGTAGCGCTTGGAGAGGCCCTCGGCTTCGAGCAGCGCGGTCATGCCACTCCCTCCGAACCGCCGGAGAAGGCGTTGCGGACGGCGGTGCGGTAGATGGCCTCGATCTCGTCGGCATCGAGGCCGGCGGCACGGGCGTCGGCCAGCCATCTGGTCATGGAGGCCAGGAAGCGGGCCTGAGCCTTGGGGTCGCTCGGGGGCAGGGTGGCGATGACGAAGGTGCCCCGGCCGGGCCGGGCCCTGACCAGGCCCTCCCGCTCGAGGTCGCGGTAGGCCTTGAGGACCGTGTTCGGGTTGATGGCCAGGGCGGCGACCACCTGCTGGGCGGTGGGAAGCTGGTCCCCCGTGCTGAGCATGCCGAGCCGGATGGCCTGGCGGACCTGCTGCACCAGCTGCAGGTAGGTGGCCACGCCCGAGGTGCCGTCCAGGTGGAACTCGATAATACCACCCTTCCACTATTCAGATAGTGGAAGTGTACAAAGGGATGGGCAGGTGTCAAGGGGGTGGCACTGGCGCCGCCCGGTCGCGCCGGCCCTTCGCCTCAGGGGGCCCAACCATGCCGAGTAGGCGGCGGCGCCGGGCTGGTCGTGGCGCCGGAGGCGCCTTCAGGGCCGGGTGGTCGGCTGGATCACGGCGGGGAGGAGGGTCGATCCCATGAGGAACTCGTCCACCGCGGCTGCCGCCGCCCGGCCCTCCGATATGGCCCAGACGATGAGGCTCTGGCCCCGGCCCATGTCTCCACAGACGAATACGCCCGACTCGCTGGTCATCCACCGATCGTCGCGGGCGACGTTGCCGCGTGGGTCCAGCGCCAGGCCGAGCTGGCCGACGATCCCGTCGGGCTCGGGACCGACGAAGCCCATGGCCAACAGGACAAGCTCGCACGGCAGTACGAACTCCGAGCCCTCGACCTTGTCGAAGCGAACCCCGCCGCCGTCGGCAGGAACAGCGATGACCTCGTGTCCCCGGAGGGCGGCGACGGCACCGGTGCCGTCGTCGACGAACTCCGTGGTGGTGACCGAGTAGAGGCGCTCGCATCCCTCCTCGTGGGCCGAGGAGATCCGGAAGATGACAGGGTAGGTCGGCCACGGGTGGTCGCCGGAACGCTCGTCCGGCGGCCGGGGCAGAATCTCGAGCTGGTGCACCGAGGTCGCCCCCTGGCGGATCGCCGTGCCCAGGCAGTCGGCCCCGGTGTCGCCGCCGCCGATGATGACCACCCGCTTGCCCTCGGCGGTGATCGGGGGTTCGGCGAGGTCGCCCTCCTGAACCCGGTTCGCCCAGGGTAGGTACTCCATGGCCTGGTGGACGCCGGCCAGGTGACGGCCCGGCACGGGTAGGTCGCGAGGAACGGTGGATCCCCCGGCGAGCACGACGGCGTCGAAACCGCTCCGCAGATCGTCGGCGCTGAGGTCGCGTCCCACGTCGACGCCAGTGCGCAGCTCGGTGCCCTCGGCCCGCATCTGGTCGAGCCGGCGCTCGAGAACGCGCTTTTCCATCTTGAACTCGGGTATCCCGTAGCGGAGCAGGCCGCCGGCCCGGTCGGCCCGCTCGAAGACCACAACGGCATGGCCGGCCCGGGTCAGCTGCTGGGCGGCCGCCAGCCCGGCGGGACCGGATCCGACCACGGCCACCCGCCTGCCCGTCGGGGCAGTGGCCGGGACCGGTGGGACCCAGCCCTCGGCGAAGGCACGGTCGATGATCTCGACCTCGATCTGCTTGATCGTCACCGGGTCGGAGTTGATCCCGAGCACGCACGCTGCCTCGCACGGGGCCGGGCACAGCCGGCCGGTGAACTCGGGGAAGTTGTTGGTGGCGTGCAGCCGCTCGATCGCCCGGGCCCAGTCGTCGCGGTAGACGAGGTCGTTCCAGTCGGGGATCAGGTTTCCGAGCGGACAGCCGTTGTTGCAGAAGGGGATGCCGCAGTCCATGCAGCGGGCCCCCTGCTCGCGGGCGTCCTCCACCGGGAACGGCTCGTAGACCTCGCGCCAGTCACGGACGCGGAGCTCGACCGGGCGCCGCTTCGGCGTCCGGCGGGGGTAGGTCATGAACCCGGTGATCTCACCCATGGGCCGCCTCCATGACCGCCTCGTCCACCGACCGACCCTCGAGCTCGGCGCGGTGGGCCGCCTCCAGGACCCGCTTGTAGTCCTGCGGCATGACCTTCACGAACCGGCCCACCTCGATGGCCCAACCGGCGAGTAGGCGCTCGGCCACCGTCGAACCGGTGGCGGCATGATGACACTCGACCAGCTCCCGCAGGCGGGACCGGTCGTCGTCGTCCAGCGGGTCCAGATCGACCATTTCGGTGTTGAGTCGGGAGGCAAAGGTCGCATCGCGGTCATACACATAGGCGACACCGCCGGACATACCTGCGCCGAAGTTGCGCCCGGTGGCTCCGAGCACCACGACGGCGCCGCCGGTCATGTACTCGCAGCCGTGGTCACCGACCCCCTCGACGACAGCGGCGGCGCCGGAGTTGCGGACGCAGAACCGCTCCCCCACCACCCCGCGGATGAAGGCCTCACCGCCGGTTGCTCCGTAGAGGATGACGTTGCCAGCGATCACGTTCGCCTCCGCCACGAACGGCGAAGTCCGGGGCGGATAGACGATGAGCCTGCCTCCCGAGAGCCCCTTTCCGAGGTAGTCGTTGGCGTCGCCTTCGAGCTCGAGGGTGATGCCCGAGGGGAGGAAGGCGCCGAAGCTCTGACCGGCCGACCCGCTCAGGTGGACATGGATGGTGTCGGGTGGCAGTCCCACCCCCCCGTAGCGACGGGTCACCTCATAGCCCAGCATGGTGCCGACCGTCCGGTCGACGTTGCGGACGGGAACGGCGAAGGCCACCGGTCGTCCGTCCTCCAGGGCCGGCGCCGCCTGGGCGATTAGCTCCTTGTCGAGGGAGGCGTCGAGGTCGTGGTCCTGCTCGGAGACGCACAGGCGGGCGAGCTCGGCTGGCACGTCGGGCACCTCGAGGATCGGAGACAGGTCCAGCCCCGACGCCTTCCAGTGCTCCACCGCCCTCCGGGTGTCGAGCATCTCCACGTGGCCGACCGCCTCGGCGATCGACCGGAAGCCGAGGGCGGCCAGGTGCTCGCGCACCTCCTCGGCGATGTATTCGAAGAAGGTGGTGACGAACTCCGGCTTGCCCGAGAACCTGGCCCTGAGCTCAGGGTTCTGGGTGGCGATCCCGACCGGGCAGGTGTCGAGGTGGCAGACCCGCATCATTATGCAGCCGGACACCACCAGCGGAGCGGTGGCGAAGCCGAACTCCTCTGCCCCAAGCAAGGCTGCTATCACAACGTCGCGCCCGGTCTTCATCTGCCCGTCCACCTGGACCACGATGCGGTCGCGGAGGCCGTTGAGCAGCAGGGTCTGCTGGGTCTCCGCCAGGCCGAGCTCCCACGGGGCGCCGGCGTGCTTGAGGGACGTGAGAGGTGAGGCACCCGTCCCGCCGTCATGGCCGGAGATCAGGACCACGTCGGCCTTCGCCTTGCAGACCCCGGCGGCCACCGTGCCGACCCCGACCTCGGCCACCAGCTTTACGTGCACTCGGGCGCGGGGGTTGGAGCACTTCAGATCGTGGATCAGCTGCTTGATGTCCTCGATCGAATAGATGTCGTGGTGGGGCGGAGGGGAGATCAGGCCGACGCCCGGCGTCGAGTACCGGGTGCGAGCGATCCAGGGGTACACCTTGTAGCCGGGCAGCTGGCCGCCCTCGCCCGGCTTGGCTCCCTGAGCGATCTTGATCTGGAGGTCGTCGGCGTTGACGAGGTACTCGCTGGTCACCCCGAACCGCCCCGAGGCGACCTGCTTGATCGCGCTGCGGCGGAGATCCCCGTTGGGGTCCGGCGTGAAGCGATCCGGGTCCTCGCCGCCCTCCCCCGTGTTGGAGCGGGCACCCAGACGGTTCATCGCCACCGCTAGGGTCTCATGGGCCTCGGCTGATATCGACCCGTAGGACATGGCGCCGGTGGAGAACCGCTTTACGATCTCCGCCACCGGCTCCACCTCATCGATCGGCACCGGCGGCCGCTCGCCGGATCGGAAGCTGAACAGCCCTCGCAGGGTGGCCAGCCGGGAGGCCTGGCCGTCCACCGAGGCGGTGTACTGCTTGAAGATCTCGTAGCGGCGGCTGCGGGTGGAGTGCTGCAGCTTGTGCACCGTCTCCGGGTTGAAGAGGTGGAACTCGCCCTCCCTCCGCCACTGGTACTCCCCGCCCACCTCCAGTGGTCGGTAGGCGATCTCCTCGGGATGGCTCGGGTAGGCCCGCCGGTGACGGGCGGCCACCTCGGCGGCGATCTCGTCGAGGCCGATGCCACCCAGGCGGCTGACCGTGCCTGTGAAGTACTCCTCGACCAACGGCTGGCCCAGGCCTATCGCCTCGAAGACCTGGGCGCCGGTGTAGGAGGCGACGGTGGAGATGCCCATCTTCGACATCACCTTGAGGACGCCCTTGCCCAGGGCCTTGACATAGTTGTGCACGGCGTCGCGCCTCGACAGGCCCCGGATCACCCCGTCGTTGATCATGTCCTCGATGGACTCGAAGGCGAGATACGGGTTGACGGCGGCGGCCCCGAAACCGACCAGCAGGGCGACGTGGTGCACCTCGCGGGCGTCGCCGGCCTCGACCACCAGCCCGACCCGGGTCCTAGTGCGCCGGCGAACCAGGTGGTGGTGCACCGCCGAGGTCAGCAGCAGCGACGGGATCGGAGCCAGCGTCTCGCTGCTGAACCGGTCCGACAGGATGATGATGTTCGCCCCCCTCGCGATGGCCTCGTCCACCCGGGCCCGGACCTGATCGATGGCCCGCCGCATGCCCTCGCCGCCATCGGCCACCTCGTAGAGACCGTCGACGGCGACCGCCTTGAAGCCGGGGGTCTCCCCGTGCTCGTTGATATACCGGAGCTTGGCCAGCTCCTCGTTGTCTATGACAGGGAAGGGCAGCACCACCTGGCGGCACGAGGCGGCGTCGGGCGCGAGGAGGTTGCCCTCGGGACCGATGGTTGCCGACAGCGACGTGACCAGCTCCTCCCGAATGGCGTCGAGGGGCGGGTTGGTGACCTGGGCGAAGAGCTGGGAGAAATAGTCGAACAGGAGCCGGGGGCGGTCGGACAGAACTGCGATCGGGGTGTCGGTGCCCATCGAGCCGAGGGGCTCGGCCCCGTTGCGGGCCATGGGCGACACCAGGATCTTGAGCTCCTCCTGGGTGTATCCGAAAACCCGCTGGTGCCGCACGACCGAGGCGTGCTGGGGCACCAGCATGTGCCGGGGCGGCAGCTCGTCCATGTGGACCAGGCCAGCGTCGAGCCACTCCTGGTAGGGGTGCTCGGCAGCCAGCTCGGCCTTGATCTCGTCGTCGGAGACGATGCGACCCTTGTCCGTGTCGACGAGGAACATGCGGCCCGGCTGCAGGCGTCCCTTCTCGACCACAGTGGACGGGTCGATGTCGAGCACCCCGACCTCCGACGCCATGACCACCAGGCCGTCGCTGGTCACCCAGTAGCGCAGCGGCCGGAGCCCGTTGCGGTCGAGCACGGCCCCGATGACGGTGCCGTCGGTGAACGCAACCGCTGCCGGCCCGTCCCACGGCTCCATCAGCGAGGCGTGGAACTGGTAGAAGGCCCTTCGGGCCGGATCCATCGAGCGGTGGTTCTCCCACGCCTCGGGCACCATCATGAGCACGGCGTGGGGCAGGGTCCGTCCCCCCAGGTGCAGGAGCTCGAGCACCTCGTCGAAAGACGCCGAGTCGCTGGCACCCGGCGTGCACACCGGGAAGATGCGCTCGAGGTCACCGGGCAGGCCGGCGCTCGCCACCAGCGCCTCCCGGGCCCGCATCCAGTTGCGATTGCCCTGCAGGGTGTTGATCTCGCCGTTGTGGGCGGTGAGCCGGTAGGGATGGGCCAGGGGCCACGACGGGAAGGTGTTGGTCGAAAAGCGCGAGTGCACCAGGGCCAGGGCGCTGGCGAAGCTGTCGTCGGACAGGTCGGCGAAGAATGGCCCCAGCTGCGGGGCGCTGAGCATCCCCTTGTAGACGATGGTCCGGCCCGAAAGGCTGGGAAAGTAGGTGCTGGGGACCTGGTGGCCGATGCGCTTGCGCAGCATGAACGCCCGCCGCTCGAGGGCGAGGCCCGACTCGTCCGGGTGGTCGACGAACAGCTGGCGGAAGACGGGCTCGACCGAGCGGGCGCTCTCGCCGATCATCGAGTCGTCGATCGGCACCTCCCGCCAACCGAGCACCCTGAAGCCCTCCGCGGCGGCGATGGCCTCGATGGCGGCCACGTCGTCCTCGGTTCCCTGCCGGGGGAGGAAGGCCATGCCGGCCGCATAGCACCCGGCCGGGGGCAACTCGAAGCCCACCGCCCGGCGCAGGAACGCGTCTGGCATCTGGACCAGGATTCCGGCGCCGTCACCGGTGTTGACCTCGCTGCCGGTGGCGCCCCGATGCTCGAGGTTGACCAGGGCGGCGAGGCCCCGTGCCACGATCTGGTGGCTGGGGCGGCCGGCCATGTCGACCACGAACGCCACCCCGCAGGCATCGTGCTCGAAGCGGGGGTCGTAGAGGCCGTTGGCGGTCGGCACCGAGGCCGGGCGGCGCCCGGAGGCAGGGGTGTACGTCATCGTCATCCCGTCTAGATCGATATAACGCCTGGGCGGAGCTGCTCGGGACGACGTTGGCCCTGCCGCTGATCCGTTGGGCATCATACCGCGGCGGTAGGTTGGGGCATGGACTTCTCCGAGTCCCCTGAGCAGGCCCTTCTCCGCCAGTCGGTGGCCGGGGTGGCCTCGGGCTTCGGGCACTCGTACTTCGTGCGGCAGGCCCGGGCGGGCCAGAAGTCCGACGAGCTGTGGGACGCCCTGGCAGGACCGGGCTATCTGGGGGTGAGCGTGCCCGAGGCCTACGGCGGAGGCGGCATGGGCATCTCCGAGCTCGCCATCGTGTGCGAGGAGCTCGCCGCCGCCGGCACCCCTCTCCTGCTGCTGGTCGTCTCACCGGCCATCTGCGCCACCGTCATCGAGAGGCACGGCACCGAGGAGCAGCGCCAGCAGTGGCTGCCCCGCTTCGCCACCGGCGAGTGCAAGATGGCCTTCGCCATCACCGAGCCCGACGCCGGGTCCAACTCCCACCGCATCTCGACCGTGGCCTCTCCTCAGGGGGAGGGCTACCGGCTGCGGGGGACCAAGTACTACATATCGGGCGTCGACGAGGCCGAGGCGGTCATGGTGGTGGCCCGCACCGGCACCGACGAGCGCACCGGCCATGCCAGGCTGTCCCTCTTCATCGTCGACCGCGACGCACCCGGCCTGCAGGCGTCGGTCATCCCGGTGGAGATCGTCGCCCCCGAAAAGCAGTTCACCGTCTTCCTCGACGACGTCGAGGTGGGCCCGGACCGTCTGGTGGGCACCGAGGGCGCCGGCCTCCATCAGGTTTTCTCCGGGCTCAACCCGGAGCGGATAACCGGGGCGGCCATCGCCAACGGGGTGGCCCGCTACGCCTTGGACCGGGCGGCCGACTACGCCCGCCAGCGCCAGGTCTGGGGTGTCCCGATCGGCGCCCACCAGGGCCTGGCCCACCCCCTCGCCAAGGCCAAGGTCGAGAACGAGCTGGCCCGGCTGATGACGCAGAAGGCGGCATGGCTCCACGACAACGGCCTGGATGCTGGCGAGGCGGCCAACATGGCCAAGTACGCGGCGGCGGAGGCGGCCCTGGCCGCCCTCGACCAGGCGATACAGGTTCACGGCGGCAACGGCCTCTCCGCCGAGTTCGGCCTGGCCGACATGTGGGGCTTCGCCCGGCTCCTGCGCACGGCCCCGATCAGCCGCGAGATGATCCTCAACTTCGTGGCCCAGCACTCCCTGGGCCTGCCGAGGTCCTACTGACCGACTCCCGCCGTGGTGCCGGCGGCTCCGTCGGGGTCGAGAACCGCCCACACCAGGGAGCCCGCCGCCCAGGCCAGGGCGGCGGTCGCCGCCAGCAGGCGGGGCCACCCGGCCACGCCGGCCGCCGGCAGCACCAGCGCCAGCACCGGTCCGATGAGCCAGGACAGACGGGTCCGCTGCCCGGGGGCCGGCCGGGAGCGCCGGACCGGGACCGGGCGGCCCGGGTGGCCCAAGTCCCTCGGGTGGCCCATGCCGCTCGGGTGGCCCATCTCCTTCGGGTGGCCCAGGTCGATGGTCGCGTGCATGGTGACAGCATGAACCCGGCCTGTGACAGGGGTCCGGGGACCACGGACAGTGAGGCCCGGGACCTTCGTCCTTTAGTGTGCCGCTCCCCGGTGCGACCGGGCCCCCCCTGTATCGCGGCCTCGCTCCCCCACCCGCAACAGGACCGGGCCCCGCTGGGTGAGAGCGCCCGCTGCAGA
>Ga0070739_10001949_pt1 | contig 29149 bp, 27 predicted proteins | sample Coa_R1_7_FD_66445 | JGI IMG/M metagenome (GOLD analysis project Ga0070739, IMG submission 66445) | Surface soil microbial communities from Centralia Pennsylvania, which are recovering from an underground coalmine fire - Coalmine... | ecosystem: Environmental > Terrestrial > Soil > Unclassified ...
TGAGGGCTTCGAGCGGGCCGCCGACGACGGAGGCGTCGCCCTCCACGGCGACCACCAGCTGCTCCGGCCGCAGCGCCGCCCGGACAGCCGCGTTGGCCTCGTCCAGCGTCACCTCCAGCATCCGGGCATGCTCTGTGGTCACGTAATCCGTAGGCAGGCCGTGGCGCACCATCTCGACCAGCCGCGAGCCGACCGCGCCGGCGGTCTGCAAACCGATCGGCGTGGCTCCGGTCAGATACGCGCGGGTCTTTTCCAGCTCCACGCTCGTCGCGCCGCCGTCGAGATACTCGTCGATCACGCGCAGCGTGTCGGCCACCGCGTTGGCGGTGGCGTCCGTGCGCACCTCGGCCGAGAACGAGAACAGGCCGACCGGACGGCCGAGGTCGAAGCCCGCGTGCGCGCCGTACGTGTAGCCCTTCACCTCGCGCAGCTCGTGGTTGACGCGCGAGGTGAACGTGCCGCCGAGGATCGTCGCGGCGATGCGCAGCGCCACCACGTCGATCCCGTGCTGCGCCGCCTCGGCCCGCGTCACGGTCGGGTGACCGATCCGCAGCGTGGACTGCACGGCGCCGGGCCGGTCGGCGATCGTCAGCCGCGGCGGCTGCGACAACGCGACCGGGGCGGCCGGCCGCGTGGCGGTGGACGCCGGGAAGTCGCCGAAGACGGTGCGGCCGAGCGCCTCCACGTCCAGCCGGTCGAGGTCGCCGGCGATCAGCAGCGTTCCCGCGTGCCGCAGCCAGGTCGCGTGGAAGGCGCGCACCGCCTCGGCGTCGAGCGCGGCGACCGACTCGGGATCGCCGCCGGTCAGCCGGCCGAAGCGGGAGTCGGCGCCGTACAGCGCGGAACGCAGCGCCAGCTGCGCGCGCGGGCCGGGTCGCGCGAAGGACTCCCGCTTGGCCGCCACCAGGTCCGACAGGTACCGCTCTACGTCCGTGTCCGTGAACGCCGGGGTGCGCACCGCCTCGGCCAGCAGATCCGCTCCAGCCGCGGCCTCGCGGATCGGCAGATCGAGCGAGATGCGCGCGGTCTCCCAGCCGGTGTCCACGGACCAGCTGCCGCCCAGCGACTCGACCGCGGTACCGAAGTCGTCCGCGCTGCGCTTGAGCGTGCCCTCGTCGAGCAGCCCGGCGGTCGCCTTGGCCAGACCGTCGAGGCCGGCCGGTTCGTGCAGTGCTCCGCCGTCGAGCAGCACCGACAGCCAGGCGATCGGCTGGCCGGGCAGGTGCGCGGCGACGACGCGGCCCGCGCCGACGGCCGCGGTACGCACTTCCGGGAAGACGTAAGGGCGCGGCGGGAATACTTTGGGGCGCGCGGCGAGCGTGACGGGGGCGCTTGAGTTCGCCGACGTCGCAGAGGTCTCAGTCACGGTCTCAGGCCTCCGCGCTCTCGTCGTTGCGTCCGGTCGTAGGTTCATATGCCAGCGTGATCCGGTTGTCCGGGGCGAACACGCGCACGGCCGCCTCCTGAACCTGCGCCGCGCTGACCTCGAGCAGTTCGGGCAGCCGATCGGTGACCCTCAGCGCGTCGCCGAACAGCGTCGCGTGCTTCCCGAGCTGATCGGCCCGGGAGCCGACCGTGGCCAGCTCGCGTGACCAGTCCGCGGCCAGCATCGAGCGGGCCCGGCTCAGCTCCTCCTCGGTGACGCCGTCGGCCGCGACCTGCTCACAGACCTCGAAGAACGCCGCCTCCAGCTGAGGCAGCGTCACCCCCTCGCGCGGTGTCGCCATGCCGGTGATCATCGAGGCGTGCCAGGCCCGCTGCCAGGTGCCGAGGTACCCGCCCTCGGCCTGCGCCAGCCGCCGCTCGGTGACCAGCTCGCGGAACAGCCGGCTGCCGCGGCCCCGGCCGAGCACGACGCTGAGCACGTCGTCGGCCGCCGAGCCCGGCTCGGCGAAGCGGGCGGAGCGGAACGCGAAGAAGACCCGCGGCAGCGGCACCGGCTCGGCGAGCTCGACCCGCTCGGCCTTGCCGAACACGGGCGGCAGTTCCTCCACCTGCGCCAGCGCCGGCCGTGGCCGCGGGGCCAGCGCGCCGAAGTACCGCTCGGCGAGCTCGCGCACCTCCTCGGCGGTGGTGTCGCCGACCACGGTGAGCACCGCGTTGTCGGGGGAGTAGTAGGACTCGTAGAAGGCGGTGAAGTCGGATAGCTGCGCGCTGTCCAGCTCCGCCATCGAGCCGATCGTCGAGTGGTGGTACGGATGCCCTTCCGGATACGCCAGCTCGCCGAGCACCTCGTGCCAGCGGCCGTAGGGCACATTGTCGTACCGCTGCCGTCGCTCGTTCTTGACCACCTCGCGCTGGTTGTCCAGCGTCTCCTGGGTCAGCGCCAGCGCGCCCATCCGGTCCGCCTCCAGCCACAGCACGGTGGCCAGCGCGGCGGACGGCACGGTCTGGAAGTAGTTGGTGCGATCCGAGCTGGTCGTCGCGTTGATCGCGGCGCCGCCGACCTCCTGCAGCACGCCGAAGTGCTCGCCCTTGGCGACCTGCGCCGAGCCCTCGAACATCAGGTGCTCGAAGAGGTGCGCGAAGCCGTGTTTACCGGGCGGCTCGTGCCGGGAGCCCACGTTGTACCAGAGGTTCACCGCGACGATCGGCGCCGAATGGTCCGGGGCCACCACGACCCGCAGCCCGTTGCCCAGGGAGAACTGCTCGACCGGCCAACTGAACCCGCCCGCGGACGCCGTCTGCGCCGCGCCGTCGCTCGTCGTGGTCGTGTGCGCCGAGTTCGCCACCCGGACCCCCATTCCAAGGTCGCTGAGGCCTGCTTGGGCCGTGTCAGGTCAGCATAAGGGGCGGGACGTGGGCAACGGTGGCCGAAGAGCGGGTTGCCGCGGGCCCTCGGCGGGAAGGCGCCCCTTTTGCCGGCGCGGTACGAGCGAGGAAAGCGGTGAGACCGGTGGCGGCACGCGGGAGCGGGGCAAGAGCGGGGCGCTCGGAGCGCGAGCGGCGGGACGCGGCGGAGCTGCGGCGCACCCGGCTGCTGCCGACCTGGGTCGAGTGGTTCTTCGTCGGCGGCGCGGTGGTGCTGATCCCGTGGATCGTGTTCCTGTTCACCACCACCGAACAGGGCGTGGTGGGCAAGCACTCGCGGCTGGTCTGGGGCGGTTTCGACTGCTTCCTGGTGATCGCGTTCGCGCTGACCGCCTACCGGATCGCCAGGCGTTCCCCGCGCGGGGCGATCACCGCCACGGCGACGGGGACGATGCTGTTCATCGACGCCTGGTTCGACGTGCTCACCGCGCGGCACGCCAGCGCCCAGCTGATCGCCGTGCTGCTGGCGGTGTTCGCGGAGATCCCGTGCGGGCTGATCTGCTTCTACGTGGCGCGCCGGATCATCGGGCTGTTCGAGTCCTCGATCCCGGTGCTGCGCGAGGCCGGCTTCCGGCTGTCCGGCGGGCGGCTCGTGCCGCCCGCCGACTCCGAGCTGTCAGAACGCTGACTTCGCGGACCAGTACGCGAGCAGCGAGCGGTCGCCGAGCACTTCGAGCTCAGGCTCGCCCACCTTGCGCCGGCCGTAGACGAACAGCGCCAGGTCCTGCGCCTTACCGCGTACCGCGGCCGCGCCCTTGACGTGCGCGTGTGACCAGCGGAAGCCCTCCGGCTCCAGGGTGATCAGCCACTCCCCGTTCAAATCGCCCGAGGGCAGTTCGCCGCCGTCCAGGTCGGTGGCGTGCAGGTGGATCGTCTCGCCGTCGCCGCGCAGGTCGCGGATGTGCGGGTTGAAGATCGCGGCGTACGGCAGCAGCTCGAGCAGCTCGTCGACCGCGTCGACGGCCACCGCGGGCTCGATCCGGCTCGCCACGCCCGCCGCGGCCTCGGCGTCGGTGCGGTGGATGGTGGTCTCGTGCAGCATCCGGCGGATCCAGAAGCTCACGTGCTTGTCCGCGGCCCAGGAGTACATCGGCGACTCCGGGTCGGCGGCCCGCAGCGTGGCGACCAGTTCGGCGCCGTTGCGGGAGAACCAGGCCGGGACCGCGGACCAGTCCTCCGGCATCCCGGAGGTCATAGGCCGCCGGTCGATGCGCTCAGGGGTCAGCTTCTCGACCATCGTGCGCACCCACAGGTGGATCAGTCCGACGTGGTCGATCAGGTCGGAGAGGGTCCAGTCCCCGCAACCCGGAACCGGGGTGGACGGCGAGGTGTCCGCGGCCAGCTCGGCAATGCGGCGGATCTCGCCGTCCAGCAGGTCTATCGCGGTCTCGTGGCGGACGGTCCGACGGCGGGGCGACGGGGCGAGGGTGGGCACCGGAGGCTCCTTTGGGATCGTTCGTGCTGGGGTGACGCGGGTACGACGACGCCCTCGCACGGCGTCGTCGACGGTTTTGCTCCCTGGGCCCCCGCAGGGGCGTTCGGCAGCGCGAAAGGGTGGTAAGGCTGTTTGTCCCCTGAGTCGGGGGCTGGCATGCCTTCCGAGCGCTATTCCTTAAAGCTTGAGGCCAACGACCGCTGAACGCCACGTGACATCCGTCTCGTAGTGGCGCGTCCCTCACTAAGGCAACAGCCTTGACCGTGTATCGCGCCGCTAGGCACGCTAAGGCGCCCCCGCGTGGCCGGTATGTTCCCGCCCACATCTCCCATAGGGTGGATAGGCGGTTCAGGTGATCTTAAGCTTGCCGTTCCGGTCAGGCGCGAGCTAAGGAGGGTTCCAGTGGGATGGGGCCTGATGGCTGCGCTGGTGGCCTCGCTGTGTTACGGCGTCGCCTCTGTGCTCCAGGCCGTCGGGGCGCGGCGGGTCGAGCGTACCGAGCAGATCGACCACCGGCTGTTGGTACGTGTCCTCAGCTCATTGCCATTCCTCGCGGGCACGGCGCTTGATGCAGTAGGTCTCTGCTTTAACCTGTTCGCCCTTCGCAACCTGACGTTGTTCACGGTGCAGGCCCTGGTGAACACGAACCTTGCGGTAACAGCGGTGACCGCGGTTCTGCTGCTCCACGCACGCATGAGCCGCCGCGACAAGCTGGCGGTGGCCGCTGTTATCTGCGGACTCGTCCTGCTCTGCCTTGCCGCAGGTCCGGAGGGTAGCGGTACATTCGACACCGGGGCGCGTTACGGGCTGCTGGTCGCCTCGGCGGCGCTCGCGGCGGTCGCAATGGTGGTCGCGAACGTGTTCAAGCAGGTGCACCCGGCGGTCCTCGGCGCGCTGGCCGGATTCCTGTTCGGCATCTTCGGGATCTCGGTGCGGGTCATACCGTCGCTGCGGGTCGAGCACCTGGTCACCGATCCGGCGGCTTACGCCGCGATCATCGCCTCGGTGACCGGCTTCATGTTCTTCGCCGGCGCGCTACAGCGCGGCTCGGTCACGGCGACGACGGCCGCGCTGGTCGTCGGCGAGACCACGATCCCGGCTCTGGTGGGCCTCATCGCGCTCGGGGACACCACGCGCCGCGGTTTCGCGCCGGTCGGCGTGGTCGGCTTCCTCCTGGCGGTCGGGGGTGCGCTGGCGCTCTCCAGGTACGGCGAGCTGGTCGATGCCAAGCCCGCCGACCGTGCGATCGTCGAGTACGCCACACCGGCGTCGACCAGCGGCCGGCCGGTCGAGCCCAACGAGCACCGGGATGGGTGAGGCGCGGTCAGCTGCGGCGAGTCTGGGCCGATTCGGACTCCGGCTCTGCTTCTGACTGCAACTCTGCCTCTGACTGCAACTCTGCCGCTGGCTCCGAATCGGACTCCGCCGCCATCTCGGCCTCGGTCTCGACGTCCTTCTCGTGCTGCCGGTGCCGGTTCCACAGGACGATCCCGATGACCAGGACCAGCGCCGCGCCGAACAGCGCGTAGCTGGCCACGTTGGTGTAGTGCTCGATGCGTTGCCACGCCGTGCCGGCGAGGTAGCCGATCAGGATGAATGCGGTCGCCCAGGTCACTCCGCCGAGCGCGTTCCACAGCAGGAAGCTGCGGTACCGCATCCGTGCCGTACCGCACAGGCTCGGCACCAGTGCGCGCAGTACCGCAGTCCACCGGCCGATGAACACCGCACGGCCGCCGAGCCGGTTGATCAGATCCTTGCCCTGCTTGACGTGCGCCGGCTTCACGAACCGCTTCGGCGCCTTGTCGAGCAGCGCGTCGCCCCACCTGTGGCCGACCTCGTACCCGGCCGAGTCGCCCAGGATCGCGCCCGCGATCGCGGCCAGGAATACCGCGTACAGCGGGATCTTGTGCTCGTAGGCGAGGAAGCCGCCGACCACGACCGCGGTCTCGCCGGGCAGGACGAATCCGAGGAAGATCGAGGCCTCAAGTCCAGGCAGCAGGAACACCAGCGTCAGGGCAACCCAGGGGTTGAGTTTGAGCAGCTGGTCGACGATCCAGGTGACCATCCGTCAATCCCCCAGGTGCGCCAGCAGTGCGTCGTGCAGCAAGCCGTTGGAAGTGCAGGCTGAGCCGGCGGCGGGGGAGGGGTCGCCGTCGGTGGCGGTGAACTGGCCGCCGGCCTCGGTGACGATGACCGCGATCGCGGCCATGTCCCACAGCGAGACCTCCGGCTCCGCGGCCAGGTCCACGCTGCCCTCGGCCACCATCATGTGCGACCAGAAGTCCCCGTAGGCGCGGGTGCGCCAGCAGGCCCGGGAGAGGGTGAGGAAGCCGTCCAGCTTGCCGTCCTCCTCCCAGGAGATGACCGAGGAGTAGGCGAACGAGGCGTCTTCGAGGACCTTGACCTTCGAGACCGACAGCCGCGTCGCCGAGGAGAGCGAGCGGCCCGAGTACGCCCCGCCGGACTTGGAGGCCCACCAGCGCCGGCCGAGCGCCGGCGCGGACACCACGCCGACCACCGGCGTCGGGCCCTCCATCAGCGCGATCAGCGTCGCCCACACCGGTACGCCGCGCACGTAGTTCTTGGTCCCGTCGATCGGGTCGATGACCCAGCGCCGCCGGGTGGCCCCGCTGTTGCCGGGCGTGTCCCCGTACTCTTCCCCTATCACCGCGTCGCGCGGGCGCGATCGGCTCAGCGTGGTGCGCAGCAGCTCCTCGGTGGCCTTGTCCGCGTCGCTGACCGGGGTGAGGTCCGGCTTGGTCTCCACCTTCAGGTCCAGCGCCTTGAAGCGCTGCATGGTCAGCGAGTCGGCCTGGTCCGCAAGGACGTGCGCCAGCCGCAAGTCGTCGTCGTAGCCCGTCACGTCCCCAACCTACCGTTTCGGCGGCGTCAGGGGCTGAATCGCGGCGCGGCGACTCTCGGGCCCTGCCGGAGTGGCCGGCATTGACGCGGGTACTCGGAGCGGCGAGACTTAAACCGAACGTTCGGTCGGGAGGTGTGGCGAGTGTCCGTCGTCGACGCGGGATCGGTAGCCCAGGAGGCGCGGCCCGTCGATCCGCAGGTGGGTTTCGACGCGCTGCTGGCCGCTGACGAGCGGGTCGAGCCGCGCGACTGGATGCCCGACGCCTACCGAGCCACGCTCATCCGGCAGATCGCTCAGCACGCGCACTCCGAGATCATCGGCATGCAGCCGGAGGGCAACTGGCTCACCCGCGCGCCGTCCCTGCGGCGCAAGGCGATCCTGCTGGCGAAGGTGCAGGACGAGGCCGGCCACGGCCTGTACCTCTACGCCGCCGCCGAAACGCTCGGCGTCACCCGTGAGGAACTGATCGACGCCCTGCACGCAGGGCGCCAACGCTACTCGTCGATCTTCAACTATCCGACGCTGACCTGGGCCGATGTCGGCGCGATCGGCTGGCTCGTGGACGGCGCCGCGATCGTCAACCAGATCCCGCTGACCCGCTGCTCGTACGGTCCGTACGCGCGCGCGATGGTGCGCATCTGCAAGGAGGAGTCGTTCCACCAGCGTCAGGGCTACGAATCGCTCTACACCCTGGCGCACGGCAGCCCCGAGCAGCGCGCGATGGCGCAGGACGCGGTGAACCGCTGGTGGTGGCCCTCGCTGATGATGTTCGGCCCGCCGGACAGCGCCTCGGCGCACACCGCGCGGTCCAGCCAGTGGAAGATCAAGCGGCACTCCAACGACGAGTTGCGCCAGCGTTTCGTGGACATCACCGTCCCGCAGGCCGAAGTGCTCGGGCTCACCCTTCCCGACCCGCAGCTGTCGTGGAATCCTGAAACCGGGCACTACGACTACGGACCGATCGACTGGTCCGAATTCGAGGCCGTACTCGCCGGCAACGGCCCGTGCAACCGGCAGCGGATCGCCCGCAAGGTCGCCGCCCACGAGGACGGCGCCTGGGTGCGCGCCGCCGCGGCCGCGTACGCGCAGAAGCATGGAGCCCGACAGTGAGCAGCCCGCCCGCCGCAGATTCGACAGCACCGAGCACCGTGTGGGAGGTCTTCGTGCGCCCGCGCCGCGGCCTGTCGCACCAGCATGTCGGCTCGGTGCACGCCGCCGACGCCGAACTCGCATTGCGCCGCGCCCGCGATCTGTACACCCGTCGCGGCGAGGGCGTCTCGATCTGGGTCGTGCCCGGCGCTGCCATCAGTGCTTCGTGCCCTGATGAGAAGGACCCTTATTTCGCGCCGGCCGCCGACAAGGCGTATCGGCACCCGACCTTCTACCGGCTGCCGGAGGGGGTGAAGAACCTGTGACCGAGACGCATCTGACCGTCCGGCCGGTGGAGAAGCCCGTCGAGGAGTACGCGCTGCGGCTCGGCGACGACGCGCTGCTGCTGTCCCACCGGCTGACCGAATGGCTCACCCGCGCGCCGGACCTCGAAGAAGAGGTCGCGCTCGCCAACATCGCCCTCGACCTGCTCGGCCAGGCTCGTTACCTGCTGTCTCGCGCGGGCCAGTCCACCGCCCAGGACGAGGACGTGCTCGCCTTCCGCCGCTCCGACCGCGAGTACCGCAACGCGCTGATCGTCGAGCTGCCGAACGGTGACTTCGCGCACACGATCATCAGGCTGCTGTTCTTCTCCACCTATCAGCGCGCGCTCTACCGCGCGCTCGAGCACAGCGCGGACGCGACCCTGGCCGCCTTCGCCGGCAAGGCGCTCAGCGAGGTCGAATACCACGTCGAATACGCGGCGGGCTGGACCGTGCGGCTCGGCGACGGCACGGAGGAAAGCCACGACCGCGCGGCCGCCGCAGTCGCGGAGCTCTGGCCCTATACCGCGGAACTGTTCGCCGACGACGACCTTGTCAGCGCCCTCTGCAACGAAGGCGTCGCCGCGGACCCGGCCGTGCTGCACGCGGAATGGAGCGAGCAGATCGAGGCGGTCCTCGCGCAGGCCACGCTTGGCGTCGAACCGACCGGCGCGTGGCGGCCCGGCGGCGGCCGCAACGGTCTGCACACCGAAGCGCTCAGCTACCTGCTGGCCGAGATGCAGTCGGTGTACCGTGCACACCCCGGTGCCGCCTGGTGATCGCGATGCACAAGCCCACGGGGCTGCTCACCGCTCGGGACGTCGTATCCGCTGTTCCCGACCCGGAAATGCCGTATGTCACGCTCGGCGATCTCGGGGTCGTGGGCGCCGTGCGCGTCGATGAGGACACGCGATCGGTGCATGTGGAACTGACGCCGACCTACCTCGGCTGCCCGGCGACAGAGGTCATCCAACAGGACGTCGAGACCGCGCTGCTCGACGCCGGCTGGCAATCGGTCGCGATCGAGCTGCGCTTCGACCCACCGTGGACCCCTGAGCGGATCACACGGCAGGGCCGGGCGAAGCTCGCGGCGGAAGGGATCGCGCCGCCCTCGGCCCGCACCGGATCGAAGCGGACTGATTCGGCGCCGGTCTTCGTCCCGCTCGGCCGCGCGCCCGCCGAGGTGCGCTGCCCGCACTGCGGCGCCGCGCAGACCGACCTGATCAGCGCGTTCGGGCCCGCGCCCTGCCAAGAGCTGCGCCGCTGCGCCGCCTGCCGCGAACCGTTCCCGGCGATCAAGCGGGCGAGCCGATGACCGTGCAGTTCCACCAGCTCACCGTCGACGCGGTCGAGCCACTGACCGAAGACGCGGTCCGCATCGTGCTCGCCGTCCCCGAGCCGCTGCGCGAGGCCTACCACTACACCGCCGGCCAGCACCTGACCATCCGTTACACCGCTCCCGGCACCGGCGAGCAGCTGCGCCGCTCCTACTCGATCTGCGCGCCCCCGCCGCCCGACGGACCGCCCTCCCGGCTCGCCGTCGCGGTCAAGCGGCACGGTCCCGGCGGCTTCGCCGACTACGCGGTCCGCAAGCTGGCGCCGGGCGAGATACTCGACGTGCTCACGCCGGTCGGCGGCTTCCACGCGCAGCCCGGCGAGCTGCAGACCGGGCGCGTGCGGGTCATCGCGATCGCGGCGGGCAGCGGCATCACCCCGGTCCTCGCCATCCTCCAGGACGCGCTGCGCACGAACCCCGAGAGCACCGCGGCGCTGCTGTACGGCAACCGCACCAGCGCCGACGTGATGTTCCTCGACGAGCTCGCCGACCTCAAGGACCGGTACGGCCCCCGCTTCGAGGCGCTGCACATCCTCTCCCGCGAGGACCACGGCTCGCCGCTGCTCACCGGCCGGATCGACCGGGAGAAGCTGCCGCTGCTGCTCGACGCGATCGCGGCCGCGCCCGAAGACGCGTACTACCTGTGCGGGCCCATCGGCATGGTTGAGGACTGCCGGCAGGTGCTGACCGAGCGCGGCGCGACGCATGTCAGGTTCGAGCTCTTCGACACCGGCGGCGGGCGCAAGCACAAGCCCGCGGCGCAGGACGGTGCCGCGGCGGCGGTGGCCGGAAAGGGCGCGCGGATCACCGTCACGCTCGGCGGTCGCACGACCCGCTGCGAGCTGCGGCCCGAGGATGACAGCCTGCTCGCCGCGGTGATGCGCGATCGGCCGGAGGTGCCGTATGCGTGCACTGACGGCGTGTGCGGCACCTGCCGCGCGAAGCTGGTCTCCGGTACTGCGCAGATGGCCCGCGACTATGCCCTCGAACCCGACGAGAAGATCGGCGGCTTCGTGCTGACCTGCCAGTCGCTGCCCACCTCGGACGAGGTCGCGCTCGACTTCGACGCCTGACGCCACACCTGCGGCTGCGGCACGCGTGCGGTCGGCGGCAGCCGCCGGGGGAGTGGCTGCGGCGTCCGCTGCGGGAGCCGTGGCTCGCCGGAGGAAAGCACCTTGCGCCCGCCGACCGGCTCCTCCCGCTGGAAGCCCTGATCGACATCGCGCTGCCGCCCGAAGGCGTCGAACCTGATGCGCTCCGCGGGAATCTCCAGCTCCGACAGCTGCTTCAGCGTCATCCGCATCATCTCGGCGGAACCGGAGACGTACACGTCGTGCTCGGCCCAGTTGAAACGATCGGCGCCGTGCCTGGCCAGCACGTCCGGCAGCAGCCCGCGCTCGCCGGAGTACCAGGCGTCGTGTGAGACGCAGGGCACGACGGTCAGCCACGGAGCGTGGGCCCGCAGCGCCTCAAGAGCGTCCAACGCATACAAGTCAGCTGACTTACGCGCGCCGTAGTAGACGGTGACCCGCCGGTTCGTGTTCCAGCGGACCATGTCCTCGACGATCGCCATGATCGGCGCGATGCCGGTCCCGCCGCCGATCATCAGCACGTCCCGGTTCGACAGCGAGTTGCACACCATGGTGCCGACCGCCGGGCCGAGCCGTACCGTGTCGCCGAGCTGGGTGTGATTCACCAGCGCCGAGGAAACCCAGCCGCCGTCCACGGCGCGCACGTGGAACGTGAGCAGGCCGTCGGCCCGTGGCGCGTTCGCTATCGAGTACGGGCGCCACACGCGCGGCCAGCGCAGCGTTTCGATCGCCGCGGCCTGCCCGGGGCGAAACGGGTAGGGATGGTCGGTCTGCACCGTCAGCAGCGCCACCGAGGCGTTCGGCCGGTGATGCGCGACGACCCGGCCGCTCCAGTAGGCGGGGGTGCTCTTCGCGGCGTCCTGCGCCGCGGTGACCATCGTCTGCGAGGCGAATTCGAAGGCTGACAGCCACGCCGCCTCCATCGGCGCGGTCCAGCCCGAGCCGGCGAAATGCCGCAGCGCCCCGAGGAAGCTTCGGGCCATCGCGTCGTAATGCTGCGGCCGCACGCCGTGCTTGCGGTGATCGCGGCCGAGCTGCCGCAGATACTCGATCAGGCTCTGCGGCTCGTGCGCCTGGTTCACGAAGTGGACCAGCGCCGCGACGAGCCGCTCGCGCTGAACGTCCATCATCGGCGGGAACATGTCGCGCATCCCCGGATTCTCAAGGAAGAGCAGCGCGTAAAAGTGGCCGGCGACCTCGTCCGCGCGGTCTTTCACCAGAGCGAAGGACTCCTTGATCAGCCGTGGATCAAAAGGCATACAGGCGGTCCTTCTCACGTCGGGGACAGGACCCGCGGCCGCGCACGACCGGCGGAGCCTTTACGCTATGGCATGAGAGGGTCACTCAAGGTAGAAGTCCGGTAGAAGTCCGCCGGTTCGGTAAAGGTATCGACGAAGACTCCGGCTATTCGGTCCCCTCAGTTACTTGTGCCACGCTCGCTCAGAGCCGTGAGCAGCCGCCGAACCGAGTCGACCCGGGCTAAGGCGACGGCGAGTTCGGGCGAGTCCGGCGGCAGTTCGGCCAACCACTCATCGAGCGCGCAGTCCGGCGCGTCGGCCGCGTGCGTGCAGCCGCGCGGGCATTCGGCGATGACCTGAGCCAGATCGGGAAAGGCTTCCAGCACCCGGTCGGGGCTCACGTGCGCCAGGCCGAAGGAACGCACACCAGGGGTGTCGATCACCCAGCCCTCGGGCAGCACGCGCGGCTGCGCGTCGCGCTCGCGCAGGGCGTCGAGATCCTCGTCGTCGAAAAGTATCGGCTGGGTCCACGGATTGGCCTGTCGCGCGCTCGCCGCCGCCTTGCGGGCCCGGCGCGAAGGTTTGGGCGCCGCGGGCTCCCCGGCGGCTTGATCCGCCGTGTTCTGCTCTGCCGTGTTTTTGTGCGCTGTGTCTTGGTCCGCAGCGCTCGGCTCCGGCCGCGGCGGAATGTACTGCGGCAGGCGCAGCGCCACCGCCGAGGTCGAGGTGTGCCGGCCGCGCCCGGTGACGTCGTTCACGTGCCCGATCGCCCGATCCGCGTCCGGGACCAGCGCGTTGACGAGCGTTGACTTGCCGACTCCGGAATGGCCCACCAGGACGCTGACCCGCCCGGCCAGCGCCTCGTGCAACTGCTCCAGGCTCCCGCCGCGCCGGGTCACTATCGCCGGAACGCCCAACGCCTCATACGCCGACAGCAGCGGCGCCGGATCGGCGAGGTCTGCTTTGGTCAGGCACAGCAGCGGTGACAACCCGGCGTCGTAGGCCGCGACGAGGCAGCGGTCGATCATCCGCGGACGCGGTTCCGGGTCGGCCAGCGCGGTCACGATGACCAGTTGATCGGCATTGGCGACGATGACCCGCTCCACGGGATCGGTGTCGTCGGCGGTGCGGCGCAGCACGTGCTCACGCGCATGCACGCGCACCACCCGGGCCAACGCGTCCGGCCCGCCGCGCAAGTCGCCGACCAGCGAGACCCGGTCCCCGACCACAACGCCCTTACGGCCGAGCTCGCGCGCCTTCATCGCGACGACCTCGCGGGTGTTCGGGCTTCGATCGGCGCGGATTCCAGCCGCCTTCGCCGACTTCGCGGTATTCGACTGCTTCGCGGTGCTCGACGGCTTCGCGGTGTTCCTGCCCCGGCCCTTCTGCGCCGACCGGTCCGCGCGCCCGCGCCCCGGACCGTCGGCTCCAGCCTCCGCGTCCGCGTCGGTCTCGTGGACTGTGTCCAGATCGATCAGGCAGGTGTACCGGCCGCGATCGACCGCGATCACCATGCCCTCGGCGGCGTCCTCGTGATCCGGCCGCAGCCGGGAGCGCGGTCGCGAGCCACGCGGATTCGCCCGGATCCGGACGTCTTCCTCGTCGAAGTCCCGGCCGCGCCTCACCACGCGGCGTCCACCGTCACCGCTATCGGCGTCCTGGTCGTCGGCGTGCTCCTCATCGCCCTTGCCGATACCCGGTGGGCCGCCGCCATCACCCCTGATACTCCGTTCCGGCGAGCAACGCGGCCCACCGGCCGGTGAAGTCGGGCAGCGTCTTGCCGGTGGTCGCCACGTTCTCCACCTGGATGCCCGGCACGACGAGGCCGAGCACCGCGGCGGCGGTGGCCAGCCGGTGGTCGTCGTAGGTCGCGAACACCCCCGCGTGCAGCGGCCGCGGCTTGATCAGCAGCTCGTCTGCGCCCTCGATGACCTCGCCGCCGAGGTTGTTGATCTCCTTGGCCAGCGCCGCGACCCGGTCCGTCTCATGCAGTCGGATGTGGCCGATGCCGTGCAGCCGGGACGGCCCGTCCGCCAGCGCGGCCACCGCGGCGATCGTCGGAGTCAGCTCGGCCTCGTCGGAAAGGTCGAGGTCGACGCCGTGCACGCCGCCGTCTCCGGTCACCGTAAGGCCGTCGGGGCCCAGCTCGCAGCGCGCGCCCATCAGCGTGAAGATCTCGCGCAGCCGGTCGCCGGGCTGCGTCGTGTGCTCCGGCCAGTCGGCCACGGTCACCCGGCCCCCGGTCACCAGCGCGGCCGCGAGGAACGGCGCCGCGTTGGACAGGTCCGGCTCGATGGTCGTCTCCCGGCCGCGGATCGACCCGGGGGCCACCGCCCAGCGCTCCGGCTCGGCGTCGTCCACCGCGACCCCGGCCTCGCGCAGCATCTCGACCGTCATCCGGATGTGCGGCAGGCTCGGCAGCCGCTCGCCGACGTGCCGCACCTCGACCCCGCGCTCGAACCGGGTCCCGGCCAGCAGCAGCGCGGAGACGAACTGGGAGGAGGCTGAGGAGTCGATCTCGACAAGGCCGCCGGCCAGCGCCCCGGCGCCGCGCACGGTCAGCGGGAAGTGCCCGGGACGCGCGGAGTCGTCGATGTCCGCGCCTAGCGCTCGCAGCGCCTCGATCAGCGCTCCGATCGGCCGTTCGTGCGAGCGCGGGTCCCCGTCGAAGCGCACCGGGCCCTCGGCCAGCGCGGCGATCGGCAGCGCGAACCGCATGACCGTGCCCGCGTTGCCGACGTCCACGCTTACATCGCCGTGCAGCGCCTTCGGCGGCGTGACCCGCCACGAGCCGTCCGGCAGGTCCTCGATCTCGACGCCGAGCGCGCGCAGCGCCCCGGTCATCAGCAGGCTGTCACGGCTGCGCAGCGGGCGGCGCAGCGTGGAGGGCGCGTCGGCCAGCGCCGCGAGCAACAGCGCGCGGTTGGTCGCGGACTTCGAACCGGGGACAGTCACCCGGGCGGTCACCGGCCCGGCGCTGGTGGGGGCGGTCCAGAGCTCGGAAGTCGTCATGGCCCAAGCCTAGTCGCGCGGGCGAGCGGAATTCCGTCCCGCGTTCACGCCCGAGAGTGGATCGCGCGCTCGCGGCCGCCGCGGAATCACCCCGGCCGGTTCACCCCCGCCGAACCGCGCCGGTGCCGGACTTGAGCCGAATGTCAGCGCCGCGTGGCAGGCTTCGTTACATGTGTGGTCGTTATGTCGTCAACACGCCGCCGCAGCAGTTGGCCATCGACTTCGGCGCGGATCTCCAGATCCAGGAGTACCCGCCGGACTACAACGTCGCGCCGACCAAGCCGATCCCGGCGGTGCTCGTGCGCCACGGGCAGCGCACGCTGTCCACGCTGCGCTGGGGTCTGATCCCGTTCTGGGCGAAGGACCCGTCCATCGGCGCGAAGATGATCAACGCCAGGATCGAGTCGGCCGCCGAGAAGTCCGCCTTCAAGCAGTCCTTCGCGCGTCGCCGCTGCCTGCTGCCCGCCGATGGGTATTACGAGTGGCTCGTCCTGCCGCCCGACCCGGCCGCGGCTGCCGCCGCGAGCTCCAAGGCCAAGCCGAAGCCGCGCAAGCAGCCCTACTACGTGCGGCCGGTCGCCGGCGGCCCGCTCGCCTTCGCGGGCCTCTACGAGCGCTGGCGGGACGCGGAGGGTAACGAGCTGTGGTCCGCGTCCATCCTGACCGGCGCCGCCACCGACCGGATGGCCTGGCTGCACGACCGCATGCCGCTCACCGTGCCGCACGACGCGTGGACCGCCTGGCTCGACCCGCGGCTCGAAGATCCGCATCAGGCGCGCGAGCTGCTCGATGTCTCCCCGGACTGGGTCGCCCTCGCCGTCTCGGATCAGGTCAACTCGGTGCGCAACAACGGCCCGAAGCTGATCGAACCGATCCCAGAACCGGTGCCCCGATCGGGAATGGGGGAGGCCGAACCGCTGTTCTGACGGATTGTGATGGCCACGATCCCCACTCCCACAGAACGCGAGTTCACCGAGTTTGCCGAGTTCGCCCGGTCCGTGCCGCGGCAGACGCCTGCCCGAATCGGTGATCAGGTTCCCCGGCGGCTATTCTCGGGGGAAGTCCGGCTTGTTCTCGAGCCGGATCCGATCACGGAGGTGGGTATCACGGTGGGCACTGCCGCCGGAGCGCAGCCCGCGCACGAGGCGGACACGCAGACCTCGCCGCAGCCGGTCGACGAGACCGACGCGGCGCTGGGGGCTGCCCAACAGCTTGACCAGGAGACCCCGGCCGAGCGGGACGCGCGGTTCGAGCGCGACGCCATGCCCTTCCTGGACGCGCTCTACTCGGCCGCGCTGCGGATGACCCGCAACCCGGCCGACGCGGAGGACCTGGTCCAGGAGACCTACGCGAAGGCGTACGCGTCGTTCCACCAGTTCAAGCCGGGTACGAACCTGAAGGCGTGGATGTACCGCATCCTCACCAACACGTTCATCAACGGGTACCGCAAGCGGCAGCGCGAACCCCTCGCCTCCGGCACGGACGAGATCGAGGACTGGCAGCTGCACCGGGCCGAGTCGCACAGCTCGACCGGCCTGCGTTCGGCCGAGGCCGAGGCGCTCGACCACCTGCCGGACTCGGACGTCAAGGAGGCGCTGCAGTCGATCGGCGAGGACTTCCGCATGGCGGTCTACCTCGCGGACGTCGAGGGCTTCCCCTACAAGGAGATCGCCGACATCATGGGCACGCCCATCGGCACGGTGATGTCCAGGCTGCACCGCGGCCGCAGGCAGCTACGGGAGCTGCTGGCCGACTACGCCGAACAGCGCGGGTTCGCCGGGGCGGTGGCCGGCGCCAACGGCAAGGACGGGGCCGACGGTCACAGCGGGGACGCTGGAAAGGCGGCGACGGCATGAGCTGCGGGCACCCGCACGAGATCGACTGTTCGTCGGTGCTCGACCGGGTCTACGAGTACATCGACCACGAGATGGCCGAGGACGACTGCGCGACGGTCAAGAAGCACCTGGACGAGTGCGCGCCCTGCCTGGCCGAGTTCGGCCTCGAGCAGGCGGTCAAGTCCCTGGTCCACCGCAGCTGCGGCTGCGACACGGCGCCCGAGCAGCTGCGGTTGAAGGTGCTGTCCAAGATCCGCCAGGTGCAGCAGGACCTCGCGGCCGACAGCGCGGAGCCGGTCCAGTCGAGCTGAGCGCAGCCCGGCGCCGCGACGTCCCCTGAGACACCCGCAGCGGCGCCGCTGGCTGCGCCGAAGCGTCGTCGCTCTCGAAGTCGCTTCGCGGCGCCACAAGTCACGCCTCGTACACGCTCGATCGCCACAGGTTGCGATCTCTCACGTCCGGCTGATCCGGTTTTAGATGTAACGCCGTTAATGCGGACGCGCCTTGCTGACGCTCGGTAGTTTATCCGTCACTGCCCGTCTGAACTGGCCCGATATTCGCCGGAGTTTTCCACTCAGTCGATTGAATCGTGTTCCGTATGGCGTGACAGGTGGCACCATCGTGTCGTTAGGCCATCGAGTCGGGAGTGCGGAACCGGCTCGGGGCTGAGGAGTGCCCCGGTGCGGAGGGGTGGCGACGTGACGGTGCTGGAGTTTCGCAAAACTCATCCAGGGACTGCCGCGCACTTGGCGCGCAGGCTTCGTAGGATGGCTCGGGGGACGGAGCCGAGCAGGGCTGGGTCGCCCGTCGGAGCGCGTCCGACCCCCCACACCCGTCCGGTCTACCCGGACCGGGAGGGCGAGGATGGGCCGATGCCGAGGACGCCGAGGCTGTACGTAGCCGCCATGGCCGCGGCCGCAGTCGTGGTCGCTGCCGTCGTCCTGCCGATGACCCGCTGGGACCGGGTGGATCTGCTGCTGTTCTTCGCCCTCGCGGTGATCCAGGGCCTGATCGTGCTCACCACCCCGTTCCCGAAGTTCACGGAGAGCCCCGGGGTGCCCGCCTCGGTCGCGCTCCAGCTCGCCGCCGTGGTCCTGCTCACCCCGGGCGCCGCCGCGGCCAGCGTCGCGCTCGGCGGGCTGTGCATCTGCCTGCGGCCGGGCACCCCGCGAGACCGGATGGTCTTCGTCGTCTCCGGCATCTTCCTCACCCCGGTAGCCGGGGACGCGGTCTACATCGCGATGCACGGCTCGAGGACGCTGATGCGGCCCGAGATGCCGGGCGCGCTAGTGCCGATAGTGGTCGCCGCGCTCGCGCTCTCCGCCGTGCCCGCGCTCCTGGTCGGGACGATGACCGTACTCGGCGGCAGGGTCCGCGCGCGGGCAGCGGTCCGCGACGCGCTGCGGCACGTCCTGCCGCGTAACGTCGCCTACAGCTTCGCCGGCCTGCTCGCCGCGGTCCTGTGGCGCAACCACGCTCAGGTGATGGCCAGCATGGTGATGCTCGGCCCGCTGCTGGTGACCCGCTGGGCTTACGCCCAGTACTCCGAGCAGCGCGCCGCACACGACGCCACCGTGCGCGCCCTCGTCCAGGCGGTCGAGATCAAGGACCTCTACACCCGCGGGCACAGCGAGCGGGTCGCCAAGGCCAGCGAGATGATCGCGCGCCGCCTCGGCATGGAGGAGGAGCGCATCTCGATACTGCACTACGCGGCGATCCTGCACGACGTCGGCAAGCTCGGCGTGCCGACCCGGCTGCTGCAGAAGGACGGCAAGTTCGACGAGGCGGAGCTGCAGGCCATAAGAGTGCACCCGGTGCGCGGCGTGGACGTCGTGCGCGACATCGCGTTCCTCAACGAGGCGTACACCGCGATCCTGCACCACCATGAGCGCATGGACGGCCGCGGCTATCCGACCGGCCTTGCCGGGGAGCGCATCCCGCGCTTCGCCCGGATCATCGCGGTCGCCGACGCCTTCGACTCGATGACCTCGACCCGCTCCTACCGGCCGGCCCGCTCGGTACCCGAGGCGATGGCCGAGCTGCGGGCCTGCGCCGGCAGCCAGTTCGACCCGGTGATGGTGGACGCGATGCAGGAGGCGCTGACCGAGGCCGAGGGCGAGGGGCGGCCGTGGCTGGGGGACGGCACCATGCCGGACTTCGCCGGATTCCAGGAGGAGCCCGGCCTGGCGACCCGCGTCATCAGCGGCACGTCGGTCCCCGCCCAGGCGAGAGAGCCCGCCGAGATGGACGCCGGGGCGCTCAACGCCGGTCCCGCGGTAGGCGTGTCCGTCAACGGAGCCGCGAACGGCTCCACTCACGGCTCCGCCAACGGAGCCGCGAACGGCGCGAGCCACACTGTCGATACCGGCAATGGCAACGGCACCTATCCCGGCGCCACGTTCGGCGAGCGCGCCATTCCGCGGCCCACCGTGCCCGAATCCGCCGCGAACGGCTTCGACCACGACGACCCGGCCTTCGTGGTGCCCTCGCCCATGGGCGACCGCCCGGAGTCGGATGCAGCGCAGGCGGACGAACAGCGCGGTGACCGGGAGCAGTCCGGGACGGCGTCCCGCGCGGCGCGCTGGGGGCGCCGGTGAGGGGTGAGCGCCACCCGTGACCGGTACCGGAGCCCCGGCCAGGCTGTACGGCTCGCTGACCGCGCCCGCGCTGCTGACCTGCTTCGCCCTAGTCATCGCGGGCGCGGCGGTGCTCGACGTGCTGCTGCACGGGCCGCGCCAGCCGGGCATCGCCGCCGCGTTCGGCGTGACCATCGCGCTGGGTGAGGCCATCCGCATCGAGCTGCCGCACGGCCGCGACTCCGCGCCGCTCGCCTCGACCGCGGCGCTCGCGTTCGCGCTGTGCTACTCGGTCAACGGTGCCCGCACGACCTACGGCGCGACCGAGGTCATCGCGGTCACCGCGGTGGCGGCGGTGTGCGGCGTCTCGATCCAGGCCTACGCCGGGCGCCATCCCCGCCCCGGCTATCTGGCCCGGCGCATCGTCGTCACCGGCTTCGCCGCGGTGCTCTTCCGCGGCTGGCTGATGCCCGGCCCGGCCAGCGGGCTGCTCGCCCGGCACAGCATGCCCGCGAACGGCGCGCTGCTGGCCGGGGTGGCGATCGCCGCGCTGTTCCTGGACAACCTGCTGGCCTCGCTGCTCACGCTGCTCGAGCCCGGCCGCACCCCGTCGGTGACCGCCGGCCCCTCGCGCTGGGACCCGGTCGGCCTGACCGCGCGGCCGAGCCCGTCGCTGCGCCGCCTGCTCTCCAGCTTCCGCGACGACTGCATGGCCACCGCCTGGGTGTGCCCGACGGTGATCCTTTTCGCCGTCGCGATCGCGCTGACCGCGCGGCCGCTCGGGCTGTGGGTGCTGCCGATCGCGGCCGCGCCGATCCTGGTGGTGCAGCGCGCGCTGCGCCGCTACGCCGAGATCAGCGCCACCTATCAGCAGACGATCAGGGCCCTGTCGCGGGTCACCGAGCTCGCCGACTACACCGAGCCCGGCCACGCCCGCCGGGTCTGCCACCTGGCCCTCGCGATCGGCCGCGACCTGTCGCTGCCCGACGCGCAGCTGCTCGACCTCGAATACGCCGCGCTGCTGCACGACATCGGCCAGCTCTCGCTCACCGACCCGATCCCCGGCGGGGCCACCGTCCTCATCGGGCCGGAGCGGGCCGCCTCGGTGGCCGCCCTCGGCGCGGACGTGGTGCGCCAGACCGGCGTGCTCGACCAGGTGGCGGACATCCTCGAGCACCAGTGGCATCCGTTCTGCCCCGAGCACGCGGACGAGCCGAAGACCCTGGCCGGGGCGATCATCCGGGCCGCGAACGCCTATGACGACCTGGTCGGCGGCGCGCTCGACCCGGACCGCAGGCTGGCCGCGTTGCAGCGGATCAGGCTCGGCATGGCGACCGAGTACGACCCGCGCGTGGTCGAGTCACTCACCCGTATCGTCGAATCCGCCGAGCCGTATCCCGGCTGACCTCTTGCTGTGCGAGGATTCGGGCATGTCCGAAGTGGTGCGCGCGGAGATGGTGGCCAACGTGGCCGAGGTGGACGTCAAGGTGGGGGACCGGGTGGCGGCCGGGACCGCGCTGGTGCTGCTGGAGTCGATGAAGATGGAGATCCCGGTGCTGTGCGAGGCGGGCGGCACGGTCACCGAGATCCACGTCGTACCCGGCGACGTCATTCAGGAGGGTGACGTCATCGCGGTGCTCGAGTAGCCGCCTCGCCGCCGACGGTGCCGTGCACCGAGCACCGAGCCGTCCAACCGTTCGGCAACACTTGAACCACCATCCGGCGCGCGCACTGTCCGCAATAGCGCGGCGGTTCGAGTTCCAGCCGGGCCGCGCACGCCTGGTGGTCAGCCTCAGCGACAGGCTTACCGCACTGTCCGCAGTACGTCTCCGTCATCGCACCCATCACGAAAGCTCCATCGCGTATGACAGCAGCGTGATGCCCGGCCGCAGCAGCCAGTCACGCTCCGGCCTGCGCTCGAACCCGAGCCGCGCATAGAGCCGCTGTGCGGCCTGCATCTCCGGCTCCGTGCAAAGCACGAGCCGCGGCGAGCCTTCCGCCTTGGCCCGGGCGATGCACGCCTTCACCAGCGCCTCGCCGACGCCGCGTCCGCGGGCCGCGGCGAGCACGCCGAGCATCCGGACCTCGCATTCCTCGCCGTCGCCGAGGTTGCGCCACGGCGAGCCCGGCGCGGCGTACACCACCGTGCCGAGCAGTCCGTCGGTCCCGTCGTCGAGCGCGACGAAGGTCGTCGTGGCCGCGGCCTCCCAGCGCGACCGCGCATCCCGCACGATCTTCAGATACTCCGGGCTGACCAGACCGTCGTACACGGTTGCGGTCACCGCGCCGACCTCATCCAGCTCGCTCTCGCGCGCTTCCCGCACCAAAACGTCCATGGCTCCCCATCCTCGCATCGCACGAGGACGGGGAGCCACGGAAGGTCCCGGCAGAACGGTGCGCCTACAAGACGGCCGGCACGGATTCCGGAGCCGCGCCCTGCTCAGCCTCTTCGAACTCGTAGTCCGCAGGTGCGGTCGAGTCGGTCCCGGCCGGCGCCTTGACCACCTTGAGCACGAGGTTCGTGACGATCAGCACCACCAGGTTGACCACGAGCGCGGTGACCGCGATGTACGCCTTCTGATGCGTCCACGGGATCAGCGCGACCTGGGAGCCGAAGTGATGCTGCGTCGGGGAGGTCTGCCACCAGGCCACCAGTCCGCCGTACACGATGCCGGCCGCCCAGCCGAGCAGCAGCGCCCAGCGGTGGAAGTACCGCGTGTACAGCCCGAACACGATCGCCGGGAAGGTCTGCAGGATCAGCACCCCGCCCAGCAGCTGGAAGTTGATCGCGCTGGTCGCGTCCAGGCCCAGCACGAAGGCCAGCGCGCCGAACTTGACCAGCAGCGAGACCAGCTGCGAGACCTGGGTCTGCTCCTGCGGCGAGGCTTGCGGCCGCAGGAAGTCCACCCACACGTTGCGGGTGAACAGGTTCGCCGCCGCGATCGACATGATCGCCGCCGGGACCAGCGCCCCGATGGCGACCGCGGCGAAGGCCACCCCGGCGAACCAGGACGGGAACGCCCAGTCGAACAGGGCGGGCACCGCGTGCTGGTTGTTGCCGTTGAGCGTGGCGGTGGTGAAGTGCGCGGCGATGGCCATGTAGCCGAGCAGCGCGATCACGCCGAGCATCAGCGAGTACGCGGTCAGCGCGGCGAGGTTGCGACGCACGGTGCTGCGGGCCTTGGTGGCCAGCACGCCGACCTGCGCGTGCGGATACATGAACAGCGCCATCGCCGACCCGATCGCGAGCGTGGCGTATGGCAGCGAGTTGCCCTTGGCCAGCAGGATCGATCCTGAGGGCTTGCCGGTCTTCGGGTTCACCGCGGTCAACTTCGTCTGCGCGGCGTCGAAGATGTGCGACCAGCCGCCCGGAATCCGGGTCGGGATGTAGATGACCGCGACGATCACCGTGATGTAGATCAGCGTGTCCTTGACGAACGCGATCAGCGCGGGGGCGCGCAGACCCGATGTGTACGTGTAGGCGGCCAGCACGATGAAGGCGATGAAGAGCGGCAGGTCCTTCTGGAAGGTCGAGCCGTTACTGCCGATGCCGATCACGTCAAGGCACGCCTGGATGCCTACGAGCTGAAGGCCGATGTAAGGCATCGTCGCGACGATCCCGGTCAACGCGACCGCCAGCGACAGCGCCCGCGAGTCGTGCCGTCCCTTAACGAAGTCGGCAGGCGTTACGTAGCCGTGCTTTCGGGAAACCGACCAGAGCCGTGGCAGGAAGATGAAGACCATCGGCCAGACCAGGATCGTGTAGGGCACCGCGAAGAAGCCCAACGCGCCGCCGGCGAAGATCGCGGCCGGCACGGCGACGAAGGTGTACGCGGTATACAGGTCGCCGCCGAGCAGGAACCAGGTGACCCAGCCGCCGAACGACCGGCCGCCGAGCCCCCATTCGTGCAGGTGCCGGTGATCGCCGACCCGCCGCCAGCGCGCGGCGAGGAAGCCCAGCACCGCGACCGCGACGAAGAAGAAGATCAGGACGCCCAGCTCGGTGCCGTTGACCGCCTTCCCGGCGGCGAGCGGCACGGTGGCCGTATGCACAACGGTGCTTGTCACTGCCCGGCCTCCGTCCCGTCGCGACCCTCACGTACGCCGGCCGCTGAAGCCGACGAGGCCCCGCGGCGCTGCGCCCGATCGCGATTCACCGCGGTGAACGCGACGATCATCAGCACCGCGGTGATGATCACCCACAGCAGCTGATACCAGTAGAAGAACGGGAACCCGAGCAGCTTCGGGCTCGTTTTGTTGTACGAAGGGATCCAGAGCATCGCGACGAACGGCGCGATGAGGCAAACCGCCGCGACCACACGCAGCGGGGAGAGGATCGACCGGCCCGGGGCAGTCGGACTCGGCTGATCTGAACCCGTACTCATCTCAACCTCCTGGCGACGGCGTCCGCATTGACGCCGCAGGGAGGTTATTGCCGTGCCAGCACGGTTGCACGGATTCGTGATGTTGCGATTCGGTTAATGTGGCGTCCGGTGCGCCTAGTGGCGCGGTGATGGCGCGGTCGTGGTGCGGGCCAACCCCTGAAGATGCGGCCGGTGCCGTCCCGAGTCGGCGGCGCTGATCCGCCGGTTCAGCGGGAGCGCACCGAGTGGGTCAGCTTGAGCGCGCCCAACGCCAGCACCAGCAGCAGGGTCAGCGCATTGGCGGCGATCACCGCCGGAGCCGCGGCCAGGAAGCCGTAGATCAGCCACGCCCCGACCCCGGTACCGAACATCGCGAACCACTCCCACGCGAAGTCCTTGGTCGAGCGGGTGCGGAACGCCTTGAGCACCTGCGGCAGCCAGGCCAGCGTGGTGAGCGAGCCCGCGACCAGGCCGATCAGTGTCGCCGTCGTCATCGTCCGTCCTTTCCCCCTCCGCGCCCGCGTGGCTCTCCCGCGGGCCTCATTTTGTGCAGACGTTGTACAAATACATAATCGTGGAGTGACCCCGGATCTGTCCACTCCGATCGGCGGTACGCCGGGCAACGACTCGGCGAACAACGCCACGAGGCTGCTGACCGCCCTGCACCGCCGCGGCGGAGCCGCCACGCGCGCGGAACTGACCGCCGAGCTCGACTGCGGCCGCTCGGCGATCAGTTACGCGCTGTCCGACCTGGTTGAACGCGGTCTGGTCAGCGTCGATGAGCACCCGCAGCAGCCCGCGGCCGGAGCGGCGGCGGGGGCGGGCACCGGTCGCGGCCGGCCTTCCCACCTGGTCAGCGTCGCGCCGACGTCCCCGATCGTGATCGCCGTCCACCTGCGCGTGGACACCCTCGACGTGAGCGCGTTCGAGCTGGGCGGCACGATGCTGCGGATCGAGCGCGAGGCCGTCGAGCCCTCGCCCGACGTCGAGATGACAATGCACCGGATCGGGCGATTGGTCCGCATCATCGCCGAGGAGGCACGCCGACCGTGCATCGGCGTCGGAGTGTCACTGCCCTCACCGGTGCGCGCGACCGACGGCTACGCGCTCGCGCCCCGGCACATGAACTGGCCCGGCATTCCAGCCCGCGACCTGGTGACCGCGGAGCTCGCCGACGTACCCGCGCTGCGCGACCTGCCGGTCCACGTCGGCAACGACGCGAACCTGGCCGCACTCGCTGAGCATGTCCACGGAGCCGGCAAGGACGCCCGCAACATGCTGTTCGTCACGACCGAGCACATCGGCATCGGTGGCGGATTGATCAGCGCGGGCCGGCTCTTCATCGGCGCGAGCGGTTACGCGATGGAGGTCGGCCACACCACGGCGAACCCGGGAGGCGAGCCGTGCCGGTGCGGTGCGCGCGGCTGCCTGGAAACCGAGGCCGACCCACGCGCCCTGCTTCGGGCCGCCGGGCGCCTGGACACGCCGACCACAGGGCTCGAATACCGGGCGCGGGTCGTCCTGGTCGACGCGGCGGCAGGCGACCCGGTCGCGCGCAAGGCGGCCGACACCGTCTCCGGCCGGGTCGGCGCGGGCCTCGCGGTGCTGGTCAACCTGCTGGACCCGGACCGCATCGTGCTCGGCGGGCTGCTGGCCAGGCTGCTCGCGGTGGCGCCGGAGCCGCTGTCCAACGCGCTGCACGAGGGCTCGTTCCTCGAGCGTGCCGTTGCCGTCCCGGTGGTCCCGGCGGCGCTGCCCGCACCGGCGCTCGTCGGAGCCGCGGAGCTGGCGCTGGCTCCGCTGCTTGCCTGATGGCGCACGCGCCGTTCACGGTCAGAGCGTTGCGGACAGCGCCTTCACCGGCATCGACAGCCGATCGAGCAACTCGAGGTCCTGCGTCGCCGGCCGCCCCAGGGTGGTGAGGTAGTTGCCGACGATCACCGCGTTGATCCCGCCGAGCAGTCCCCGCTCGGTGCCCAGGTCCCCGAGCGTGATCTCCCGGCCGCCCGCGTACCGCAGGATCGTGCGCGGCAGGGCCAGGCGGAACGCGGCGATCGTACGCAGCGCCTCGCGGCCCTCAAGCGGCTCGCGATCGCCGAACGGGGTGCCCGGGCGCGGATTGAGGAAGTTCAGCGGCACCTCGTCCGGCTCCAGCTCGGCCAGCTGCGCGGCGAACTCGGCGCGCTGCTCGCGGGTCTCGCCCATCCCGACGATGCCGCCGCAGCACACCTCCATGCCCGCGTCGCGCACCATCGTGAGCGTGTCCCACCGCTCCTCCCACGTGTGTGTGGTGACCACGTTCGGGAAGTAGGAGCGGGCGGTCTCCAGATTGTGGTTGTACCGGTGCACGCCCATCTCGGCCAGCTCGTCGACCTGTTGCTGCGTCAGCATGCCGAGGGACGCGGCGACATTGATGTCCACCGCCGCCTTGATCGCCGCGACGCCTTCGCGCATCTGTGCCATCAGGCGCTCGTCGGGGCCGCGCACGGCTGCCACGATGCAGAACTCGGTCGCGCCGGTCGCCGCCGTCTCCTTCGCCGCCTCCACGAGCGACGGGATGTCCAGCCACGCTGCCCGCACCGGGGTCGGGAAGCGCCCCGACTGTGAGCAGAAGTGGCAGTCCTCGGGGCAGCCGCCGGTCTTCACCGACACGATGCCCTCGACCTCGACCTCCGGCCCGCACCAGCGCTCGCGCACCTCGTGCGCCAGCGCCAGCAGCTCCTCGAGCCGCTCGTCCGGAAGCCCGAGCACCGCGAGCACCTGGGCCTCGTCGAGTCCGCGCCCTTCCTCCAGCACCCGGGCCCGCGCCACGGCGAGGATGTCGTCCGTCGCGGTGCTTGTCCCCGCGGCGCGGTCGGCCGCGGCGGCACCCTTCGGCGTCGCGGAGTCGGCGGCTTCAACGGTGACGGTCATGCGAGGCCCTTCGTTCGACGTCTCGTCCCAGGCAGTCTGCCCTATTGACGCACACGTGGGTCGAGCAGGGCTTAAGAGGTGGCCTTTCTCACGCAGGATCTGTCACCGGCGCGCTGTCGCGGTTCAGCGGCCGAAGCGGGCGCGGAAGGCCGCCGCGTCGAACGTGCCGCCGAAGGCCGGGGAGAGGCCTGCGCGGGCGGCCAGCAGGAACTCGGGCGCGTCGAGAGCGCCGGCGCCGGACGCCATCGCCCCGGCGAGCGGACGCGCCGCCAGGGTCTCCAGATCCCGGATGTTGCAGCGCATCGCGAGGTCCGGCTCCTCGGGAGGCTGCGGCCAGCTGCCGAGGACCAAGCCCGCGAGCTCCACGCCGCGCAGCGCCATCGACTCCAGCGTCAGCGCGGTGTGATTGAGCGTGCCGAGCGCCGGGTCGACCACGACGAGGACCGGAGCGCCCAGTTCGCGGGCGAGGTCGGCGAGCGTCGTACCGTCCTCGTCGAAGCGCACCAGCAGGCCGCCCGCGCCCTCGACCAGGACCAGCCGGTGCGATTCCGCGAGCTTGCGGATGTCGGCCGCCGCTTCGTGCAGCGAGAGCGGCGGTAGGCCGCTCATCCGCGCCGCGGCCGCGGGGGAGAGCGGGTCGGGGTAGCGGGCGTACTCGTGCGTGTCCACTTCCGTGAGTCCGGCGAGCCGTGCCACCTCGGCCAGATCGCCGGGCTCCCCGTCGGCCACGCCGGTCTGCGCGGGTTTGACCACGGCGACCGAGGAGCCGCGCGCCGCGGCGAGGGCCGCCAGCGCCGCCGTCGTGATCGTCTTGCCGACACCCGTGCCGGTGCCCGTGACAACGAGGATGCTCATTCCGGCGAGTCTAGGGCTGCCCGGTCAAGCACCGATCAGGGGCTCAACTGCCGGTCGGCCAGGGGATCTCAGGCGAGCGGTAGTACTTGATGCCCATCGCGCTCCAGCGTGGGCCCTGTGCGGCGAGGCGGCCGCGGAAGGCGGTCCAGCTGTGTGACGGCTCGGCGGACCAGCCCAATTCGGCGATCGCCGGAAGCCGGGGGAACGCCATGTAGTCGATGTCGGCGGTGGTGGCCACGGTCTCGGTCCACAGGTCCGCCTCGACGCCCAGGATCGCGGACGAATCCACGCCGGGCAGGTATGCGCCCGGGTCCCAGTCGTATGCGTCCTGCACGTCGACGTAGCCGGCCCAGTGCAGACCTAGGGCTGTGTTCTCGTCGTACTTCTGATCCAGGTACGTGTGGTTGGCCGGGTCCAGGACCAGCTGCGTACCCGTGTTGGCGGCCTGCTTGATCGCGGCGCTCGGCAAGCCGGGGTTCCAGTACGCCGCCACAGCAGGAGTGCCGATCGACGCTGTCGCGGTCTCTTGCCAGCCCCACGGTGTCTTACCGTCAGCCCGCACATCCGCTGCCGCGCGGTCGACGACTTTCGCGTAATCGGTGGCGGAGGTGGCCTGTGCCTCGTCTCCGCCGATGCCGAGGTACGGGCCCGGCGTAAGGGCAGCAACCTGACGGATAACGTCATCAAGGAACGTGTACGTCGCGGGGTTGGCCACACACAGCGAGCTGAAACCGGCGGCGATTCCGGTGAACACCGGTTGCGGCTTTCCGTCGCAGCTGAGCGTCGGGTACGAGGCCAGGGCCGCGGTGACGTGCCCGGGGACGTCGATCTCCGGAATGATCGTCACGTACCGGGCCTGCGCATAGGCGACAAGTTCGCGGTAATCGTCCTGGGTGTAGAAGCCTCCCCGCCCACCACCGACCTCCGTGCGGGCACCGACGTCGGTCAGGTTCGGCCAGCCGTCGATCGCCAGCCGCCAGCCCTGATCGTCCGTCAGATGCAGGTGCAGATAGTCGACCTTGTACAGCGCGATTTCATCGATGTACCGCTCGACCTGCGCGACGCTGAAGAAGTGCCGCGCGACGTCGAGACCCGCGGCGCGATATGCGAACCGCGGATAGTCGAGTACGTGGCCGGCGGGCACGGTCCACGCCAGGCCGCGTTGGACGGACCGGTCGGCGGACTGAGGCGGCAACAGCTGACGCAGCGTCTGCACGGCGTGGAAGAGCCCCGCGGGCTGTGCGGCCGTGGCAGTGATCTGATCATCGGAAACATCGAGCCGATAACCTTCGGACCCCAACTGCTTATCGCTGTCGCCACCGCTCAGTACCAGCCGGATCGCTCCGCCGCCACTCGCGCCGCCGGCGTCCGCGCTGGTCACCGGAAGCGCGAAGCCGGTGGACGGCCG
>Ga0070739_10001950_pt1 | contig 29145 bp, 26 predicted proteins | sample Coa_R1_7_FD_66445 | JGI IMG/M metagenome (GOLD analysis project Ga0070739, IMG submission 66445) | Surface soil microbial communities from Centralia Pennsylvania, which are recovering from an underground coalmine fire - Coalmine... | ecosystem: Environmental > Terrestrial > Soil > Unclassified ...
AAGAGTCCCTCCCTGTCGCTCGCTGGGATGTCTCGCAACACCCATCGTGAGCGGCAGGGAGGACGTCTCTCCGACCGCTACTCCTCCACTACCGCAGGATCCGGGTAGCTACCCTCCGGCCGTGCGGTACGCGGTCACCGGAGCAGCGGGCTTCATCGGGTCGCACCTGGCCGAGGCGCTCGCGGCCGCCGGCCACGACGTCGTCGGGATCGACTGCTTCACCGACTACTACGACCCGGCGCTGAAGGAGGAGAACGCGCGCGAGCTCGACGTCCGCCGGCTCGACCTGGCCGAGGACGAGCTCGACTTCGCCGGCCTCGACGGCGTGTTCCACCTGGCGGGCCAGCCGGGGGTTCGCAGCTTCGGCGACGTGTTCCCGCTCTACCTGCGGCGCAACCTGCTCGCGACGCAGCGCGTCTTCGCCGCCGCCGCCCGCGACGGCGTCCGCGTCGTCTTCGCGTCGTCGTCCTCGGTCTACGGCGCTGCGGAGCGCTACCCGACGCCGGAGCAGACGCCGCCGCGGCCGCTCTCGCCCTACGGGATCACGAAGCTCGCCTGCGAGCACCTCGCCGACGCGTACGCGCGCGCGTTCGGGCTCGAGTGCGTCGTGCTGCGCTACTTCAACGCGTTCGGTCCGCGGCAGCGGCCGGACATGGCGTTCACTCGGATCGCCTTCGCCCTCGCCGACGGAACGGCGTTCGAGCTCTACGGCGACGGCGACCAGTCACGCGGCTGGACGTACGTCTCGGACGTCGTCGACGCGACGATCGCGGCGATGGGCCGCGGCCGCGGGACCTACAACGTCGGCGGCGCCCACGAGGCGTCGCTCAACGAGACGATCGCGCTCTTCGAGCGGATCGCCGGGCGCACGCTCGACGTCCGCCGCGGCGAGCCGGTGCCCGGCGACCAGCGGCGGACGAGCGCCGACACCACGCGTATCCGCTCCGAGCTCGGCTGGACGCCGCGCGTCTCGCTCGAGGACGGCGTCCGGGCACAGTGGGAATGGGCCGCCGCTAGAGTCCTCGCGAGATGACGGTCGTCCGCCCGGCTCCCGAGCTCGACGCCGAGCGCGAGGTCGATCTCTCCCGGTGGCGCTCCTCGCTCGTCGGGCGCTGGTGGCTCGTCGCCGCGGGGCTCGTCGCAGGGGCCGTGATCGGCGGGATCGTCTCGATCTCCGGCGGCAGCGTCTGGCAGGCGTCGGTGCTGCTCTCGCCGGCGCAGGCGTTCTCGCCGAGCGGCGCGCCGGTGCTCAACTACAACTCGAGCCCGCGCGGGATCAACGACCTCGTCACCTCCGAGGCGACCCTCGCCGAGGTAGCCGCGAAGACGAACATCCCGATCGGCCAGCTGCGCGGGAACGTGACCACGCAGAGCATCCAGACAGGCGCGGGCACGGTTGCCGCCCGCGGCGCCGTCCTGATCAAGATCATCGTGCAGCTCCCGCACGAGCAGGCGGCCGCCGAGGCGGCGAACGCGCTCGGCGAGGTCGTCAAGACGGAGACGACGTCGCCGTACGTGAGACGGTCGATCGGCGTGCTCGAGACGTCGATCGCGGGCAACAAGCGGCAGCTCGCCTCGCTCGCGAGGCTGGCCGCGCAGCTGAACGCGTCGATCGCGAAGGCGACCGACCCGACGCTGAAGCTGATCCTCGTCACGACCGCGAACAACGTGGCGCTGCGCCAGTCGACGATCTCGAACGACCTCGCGCTCGAGCAGCAGCAGCTCGCCCTCGCGACGAGCGTCGAGAACCCGCAGCTGATCGGGCCGCCGGCGCGCGCGACGAAGACGACGGCGGTCTCGCGGCGAAACGCGGTGTTGATCGGGGCGCTGATCGGCTTGATCCTCGGCGCGATCGCGGCGATCGCGTGGGATGCACGCGCGTCGCGCGTGTGAAGGTCTCGTTCCTGATCCCTGCCTACAACGAGGCGGCGACGATCGGGGCGCTGTTGGCGCAGGTTGCCGCCCTTGAGCTCGACAAGCAGGTGATCGTCGTCGACGACGGCTCGACCGACGACACGGCCGCGATCGCGGAAGCGGCCGGCGTGACGGTGCTCCGTCAGCGGAACAAGGGCAAGGGCGCGGCGATCCGCGCCGCGATCCCGCACGTCGACGGGGAGATCGCCGTCATCCAGGACGCGGACCTCGAGTACGACCCGGCCGAGGTGCCGGGGCTGATCGACCCGATCCTCAAGGGCCATGCCGACGTCGTCTTCGGCTCGCGGCTCTCCGGCGGCCGGCCGCAGCGCGTCTACCTCTTCTGGCACCTCGTCGGCAACCGTTTCCTGTCGCTGCTGACGAACGTGCTCTACAACACGACGCTGTCCGACATGGAGACCGGCTACAAGGCGATGCGCAGCGAGATCATCCGCTCGCTCGACCTTCGCGAGAACCGCTTCGGGATCGAGCCCGAGATCACGGCGAAGGTCTGCAAGCGGAAGCTGCGCATCTACGAGCTGCCCATCTCCTACTACGGTCGCAGCTACGACGAGGGCAAGAAGATCACCTGGCGCGACGGCTTCCGCGCCGTCTGGGTGCTGCTGCGGGTCCGGCTCGTGGGCTGAGTGGTCGGCGCGCTGCTGATCGCGCTCGCGGTCGCGGCGGCGCTGCTCGTCGCCGCGAGCGCGCGGCTGCCGAGTCTCGTCTCGACGCTCCTCCTCGCCTACGTCGTCCTCGTCGGCGGCGTCGTGCTCGCCGTGCTCGCACTGTCGCCGTTCCGCGCGGTGACGCGCGGCGGCCTCGGCGCCGTCGAAGGCGCGCTCTTCGCCGCCGCGCTCGGCGCCTGGTGGCTGCGCGGCCGCCCGCGCCTGCCGCTCGCGGCTGCGCGCGCCTCGGTCCGCGACGTCCTCCGCGACGCTCCGTGCGCCGCCTTCCTCGCGGTGACGCTCGCGATCCTCGCCTACGAGCTCGTGCTCGTGTTGACGATGCCGGCCAACAACTGGGACTCGCTCACCTACCACCTCGCGCGGGCCGCGGCCTGGGCGCAGCACGGCGGCTACTTCTGGATTCCGAATGCGCCGACGGCGCGGCTGAACGAGCTGCAGCCGGTCGCGGAGCAGGAGATCCTGTTCCTCTTCGTCGCGACCGGGAAGGGTGCGCTCTACTCGCTGCCGCAGTACGCCGCCGGGCTCGCGATCCTGCTCGCGGTGTTCGGTGCGGCGCGCCGGCTCGGCTTCGGCGCCCGCGCCGCCGCCTGCGCCACCTTCTCGCTCGCGACGTTCTCGCTGCCGATGCTCGAGGCGACGACGGCGCAGAACGACCTCGTCGCCGCGTCGTTCCCCGCCGCGGCCGCGTGCCTGCTGCTCGCCGGCGGACGGCTCGAGCTCGCGGCGGCCGGCGCCGCGGCGGCGATCGGCCTCGGCGTCAAGGCGACGACCGCGCCCGTGTGGCCGGTCCTGCTCCCGCTGCTCGTCCGGCGCGGACGGCGGGCCTTCCCGCCGGCGGCAGCCGGAGCCGTGCTCGGGCTCGTCCTCGTCGGCATGTGGGGCTACGTGCTCAACCTCGTCCACACCGGCACGCTGCTCGGCAGGGGCGCCGAGATTCGCGTCTACGACGCCTCGCCGGCCTGGCCCGGGAGCCTGCACACGGCGCTGCACGTCCTCTACCGGACGTTCGACGTCTCCGTGCTCTCGTACCGGACGATGCACTGGCTCGCCCTCGCGGGCGGCGTCGCGGCGCTTGCCGTCGGCGCCGGCGCGTTGCGGCGCGGCCGCGGCGCGCGCGCCGCCCTCGACGCGGGCGTCGTCGCGCTGCCGTTCTTCGCGCCGCTGCTCGCGGTCGGCGGCGCGAACGTGCTCGCGTGGCTCACCGCACGCGGCGGCATCCCGGTGCACGTCGGCGGCTGGGCGGGCGGGCTCAACCGCGGCGCGGTCGAGGATTCCTCGGCGTTCGGCCCCGTCGGCGCGGTGTTCGTCGCCGCCGCACCATTCGTCGCAGTCGCGCTCTACCTCGCGCGCCGCGTCGACCTTCGCGCCCTCGCGCTCGGGCTCGCGTTGCCCGTCTTCCTGCTCGTGTTCGCGCTCAGGTCGACCTGGGACCCGTGGACGACGCGCTTCCTGCTCGTCCCGGTCGCGCTCACGGCGCCGCTCCTCGCCGCCTGGTTCCGGTCGCGCCCGGCGGTCGTCGCGACGGCGGCGGTGGCGACGGTCGTCGGCGTGCTGACGCTCGTCCACGACGCGCGCAAGCCGTTCTCGACAGCGCTCGGACATCCGTGGGAGCTGACGTGGAGTCGCGCGCTCAGCAATCGCGAGGGGCTCGGCGTCGACGCGGTCTACGACCAGCTGAGTCGCTCGCTGCCGCCGCGGGCGTGCGTCGGCGCCGTTGCCGGCGTCGACGAGCCCACGTACCTGCTCTACGGGCCGACGCTCGCGCGCCGCGTCTTCTACCTGCCGGTGGACGACGCCGCGACCCAGGCCGTGCAGCACCATCTCTTCTACGTCGTCGTCACCACCGGGGTCGACCGCGCCGCCGCCGACGGCTTCACGCGGGCGGGGTGGCACGAGCGCGTGCTCGGGCGCACGTGGCTGCTGCTTCGCTCGCCCGCCTCCGGGGCGCGGACGGGGAACTGCCTCGTCTGACACACTTGCGCGAGCCGCGGTGCCGTCCTTCCACCTCATGCAACGCCTCGCCGGGACGGCTGCGCGGCCTCGCGAGGAGCGCCCGGCGGCGGCCGCGGTGTGGGCGCTGCCCGGCCGCAGCGCCGCCCGCGTCCCCGTGCGCGAGGCGGCCGCGGTCGTCGTCGCGACGGCGCTCGTCAGCCTCGGGCTGCCGATCTGGTGGGCGGCGCAGAGCTGGTGGGGCGCCGTCGAGGCGCTGACGCGGCCGGGTCCGTCGGCGGCCGCGCGCGACCTCGGCGCGCCCCTCGGCGGGCTGCTGAACGGCGCCCTGCTCGAGGCGGCCAGGACGATCCCCCGCGACGCCACCTTCTCGATCCGGGTCGGCTTCGACCCGCCGATCGACAGCGCCTACACCGACGCGGCCACCGGCCTCTTCCGCTACTGGCTGCTGCCGCGGCGATTCACCGACGACGCCCACGCGGCCGACTGGATCGTCACCTTCCACCATCCCTCGTCGACGCTCGGGGTGGCGATCGCGAGGGTCGTCCCGCTCGGGCCGTACACGAACGCGGTCGAGGTGGCGCGCTGACGCACGCCTACGCCGGCTTGCTCGCGTTCGACCTGGCGGCCGCGGTCGCCGGCGGCGCCGTCCTCGTCGGGCTCGGGCTCGTGCGGCAACCGGCGGACGCGCTCCGGTGCCTCGGGCTCGCGTTCCTGACGGGGTGGGCCACGCTGGGCGTCGTCCTGTCGCTCGCCGCGATGGCCGGCATCGGCCCGGAGCTCGCGACGACGCTCGTCGTCGTCGGGCTGCTCGTCGCGGCCGGAGCGGTCGCGGGCCATCGCGTCGGCCCGGTCGCCGTCGCCGGCGCGCCCGCGGCTCCGTCGCCGGTCGCCCGCGCGACCGCGCTCGTCGGCGCCGTCGTCGTCGTCGGGAGCCTGCTGACGGCGCTGCTCGAGGCGGTTCGCGCGACCGCGGACGCGAGCTGGGACGTCTGGGACTTCTGGCTGCCGAAGGCCGAGGCGATCTACTACTTCCACGGGCTCGACGCCGGCCTCGGCGGGTTCACGACCTTCGCCAACCCGGAGTACCCGCCGCTCGTGCCGGTGCTGGACGCAGCGAGCTTCCACTTCTCCGGCGGCGTCCATCCGGGCATCCTGCCGCTGCAGCAGTGCCTGCTCCTGGTCGCCTTCGTCGGCTCGCTGGCGGCGCTCCTCCGCCGCGTGCCCCGCTGGATCCTGCTGCCGCTGCTCGCGCTCGTCGTGCTCTCACCGCAGGTCTGGGGCCAGATGCTCTCGGTGCTCCCCGACTCGACGCTCGCCTACTTGCTCGCTGCCGGCGCCGTTGCCGGCCTCCTCTGGCTCGAGGACGACGCGCGCGCGTGGCTCGCGCTCGCGACCGCGTTCCTCGCCGCGGCGGCGCTGACGAAGACGGAGGGCGTCCTGCTCGGCCTGCTCCTCGCCCTCGTCCTGCTCGCTGCGGCAGCCGGCCTGCGGCGGCGGCTCGCGCTGCCCGGCCTCGTGCTCCTGCTCGGGCCGGCGGTGACGGTGCCGTGGCGGATCTGGCTCGCGGCGCACGCGCAGCCGGTGCAGGCGGACGTCTACTCGTGGGGCAGCCTCGCCCATCCGGTCTTCCTCGCGCAGCGCTTCGACCGGCTGACGTACGCGACCGCGAAGATGGTCGACCTGCTCGCCGACTCGGGCCGCTGGTCGGCCGTCCTGCCGCTCACGCTCGCGGCGCTCGTCGTGCTCGCGCCGCGGCTGCGCGTCCTCTCGGCCGCGCTCGCGGCGTGGGTCGTCGTCGCCTTCTTCGGCCTCGCGACCGTCTACTGGATCGGAGCCCCCGACGTCCACTGGTACGTCTCGACCTCGGCGTATCGCGTCGTTGCGAACCTGCCGGTCGTCGCCGGCGCGGTGCTGCCGCTCCTGCTCGCGATCGCGCTCGAACGCGAGCGCCGCCCCTCGTGAGCCTCGCGCTCGGGCTCTGGCGGCGGCGTTCGCTCGCCGCGCGCGGCTGGGTGTGGCCGGCGGCGTTCGCCTCGCTCCTCTTCCTGGCCGCCTGCCTGCTCGCGTACGGCGGCCTCCTCTCGCACGCTCGGCCGGGCGACACGACGAGCTACGCGCGCTACGGGCGCGCGCTCGTCGAGGACGGGCGCGTCCCCTATCGCGACTTCTACGACGAGTACCCGCCCGGCTCGACGCCGATCTTCGTGCTGCCGGCGCTGCTCTGGAACGCGCACTACGTCCTCGTCTTCAAGCTGCTGATGGCGGCGTGCGGCGTCGGCTTCCTCGCCTGCGCCGGCTGGCTCCTGGGCCGGCTGCGGCTCTCGCCGCTCCGGCTCGCGCCGATCGTGCTGGCGCCGGTGCTGCTCGGCCCCGTCTTCCTCAACCGCTACGACCCGGTGACGACGCTCCTGACGGCGCTCGCCCTCGTCGTACTCGTGCGCGGCCGCGAGCGCGGCGCGGGGGCGCTACTCGGCGCCGCGACGGCGATGAAGATCTACCCCGCGATCGCGGCGGTGGTCGCCGCGCGGCGGGTGCGCGACCGGGCTGGCGCCGCCGTCGCCTTCCTCGTCGCCGGCGCGGTGCTGTTCCTGCCGTTCTTCGCGCTCGCGCCCGGCGGCGTCGGCTTCAGCCTCTGGACGCAGGCGAAGCGCCACCTGCAGATCGAGAGCCTCGCGTCGTCGGTCCTGCTCGCCCTCGACCAGCTCGGCGTCTACCGCGCGCACTGGGTCGCGGGCAAGCCCGGCTCGATCGACCTCGGCGGCGGTCTGCCGGATGCGCTCGGCGCGCTGTCGACCGTCGTGTCGCTCGCGCTGGTCGCGCTCGTCGTCCGGACGTACGTCCGCGGGCCGGACACGCTGCCGCGGCTGGTCACCGCGTCGACCGGCGCGCTGGCCGCGTTCACGATCTTCGGCAAGGTGCTGTCGCCGCAGTACCTGACGTGGCTGCTGCCGTTCGTGCCGCTCGTCGCCGGACGGCGCGGACTCTACGCCGCCGGCGCGCTGACCGCGGCGCTGGCGCTGACGCAGCCGTACTCGTACGGCGGCGACCTGCGCCGCTTCGACTGGACGGTCTGGGTGCTGCTCGTGCGCAACGCACTGCTCGTCGTCACCTTCGTCCTCGTCTACACGGCGCTGCGGCGCACGCGCGCCAGCTTGCCGCCGTGAGGGGACGCGCCGAGCCCGACCGCGACGAGCGCGACGCCGACCGCGGCGGCAGCGGGCTCGCCGTGTCGAAGGCCGGCCGTTCGCGCGCCGCCGGCAGCTCCCCGAGCGCGGCGGCGGTTGCGGACGGAGCGGCCCGAGTACGATTCCGCCATGCCGACAGCGGTCGTCACCGGCGGCGCCGGGTTCCTCGGCTCGCACCTCTGCGACTACCTGCTCGAGCAGGACCACCGCGTCATCTGCGTCGACAACCTCGAGACGGGCTCGCTCGAGAACATCGAGCACCTCCGCGACGGCGCCTTCAGCTTCGTCCACCAGGACGTCGTCGACGGCATCTGGATCGACGAGCCGGTCGACTTCGTCTACCACCTCGCGAGCCCGGCGAGCCCGATCGACTACCTGCGCCTGCCGCTGCAGACGTTGAAGGTCGGCTCGCACGGCACGCACAACGCGCTCGGCCTCGCGAAGTGGAAGCGGGCCCGCTTCGTCATCACCTCGACGAGCGAGGTCTACGGCGACCCGAAGGAGCACCCGCAGCGGGAGGACTACTGGGGGAACGTGAATCCGATCGGCCCCCGCGGCGTCTACGACGAGGCGAAGCGGTACGCGGAGGCGCTGACGATGGCTTACCACAACCAGCAGGGCGTCGACACGGGCATCGCCCGTGTGTTCAACACCTACGGCCCTCGGATGAGGAAGAACGACGGCCGCGCGTCGGTCACGTTCCTGCACCAGGCGCTGAACGGCAAGCCGCTCACGGTCTTCGGCGACGGCTCGCAGACGCGCTCGCTCTGCTACGTCGACGACCTGATCCGCGGCCTCTACCTGCTCGCGCAGTCGGGCGAGCACCTGCCTGTCAACCTCGGCAACCCCGACCACGAGGTGACGATGCTCGAGCTCGCGGAGCTCTGCATCAAGGTCACCGGCTCGCCGAGCGAGATCGTCTTCGAGGCGCTGCCGATCGACGACCCGCTCGTCCGGCGGCCGGACATCACCCGCGCACGCCAGATCCTCGGCTGGGAGCCGGAGGTCGACCTCGAGGAAGGGCTCCGCCGCTGGCTCAGAGCACTCGGCCGGGAGCCGGTCGAGGTCTGACCTCGACCGGAGGCTGCGGCAGTCCGGCCTCGCGGAGCAGCTCGCGGTAGAGCGCGTCGACGTCGTCGATCAGGCGCTCGACGCGGTAGCGCTCGACGACGCGCTTCCGCCCGGCCGCGCCGAGCCGCCGGCGCAGGCCGGGGTCGGCCGCGAGCTCGGCCAGCCGGTTCGCCATCGCGCCGACGTCTCCGACCGCGACGAGGTAGCCGTCGACGCCGTCGGTGACGACGTCGGGGACGCCGCCGACGCGCGTCGCGACCACCGGCCGCGCGGACGCGAGCGCCTCGATCGCGACCACCGGCGTCCCCTCGTTCGCCGACGGCAGCAGGAGCGCGTCGAAGAACGCGTAGTACGGCGCGACGTCGCGCTGGTAGCCGATGAAGAGCGTCGAGCGGGAGATGCCGAGGTCGTGGGCGATGCGCTCGACGCGGACGCGGTCGGGGCCGTCGCCGACGAGGCAGAGACGTGCCGCGAGCCCGCGGTCGAGCAGCCTGCGGAATGCCTGCAGCACGTCCGGGACGCGCTTGATCGCCGTCATGCGCCCGATCCAGCCGACGACGAACGTCTCCGGCGGGACGCCGAACAGCCGCCGCAGCTCGTGCCGGCGCTCCTGCTCGCCGCTGATGCGGTCGTCGAGGTCGATGCCGAGGCGAATGACGGTGAACTTCTCCCCCGGCGCGACGCCGAGCGCGACGAGGTCGTCGCGCACCTGCGGGCCGACGGCGACCAGGCGCGTCGTCCCCGCCGCCAGCACTCGCTCGAGCTCGCGGAACAGGTACGAGAGCACCGGGTTGAAGTAGCCGCGCAGCACGTGGCCGTGGAAGGTGTGGACGACGATCGGCGGCCGCGCGTCGCCTGCGAGCGCCGCCGCGAGCCGCCCGACCGCGCCCGCCTTGGCGGTGTGCGTGTGCAGGATCTGCGGCCGCGTCCGCTTGATCAGCCCGACGAGCCGCAGCACCGAGAGCGTGTCGTAGACCGGCGAGATCTCGCGCGACAGCTGCGGCAGCGGATAGACCTCGACGCCGAGCTCCTCGGCGACGAACGACATCGAGCTCTCGCCGCGGGCGAGCGAGCCGGCGACGAGCGTCGTGTCGTAGCCGCGCTGCTCGAGTCCCTTCGTCAGGTAGGCGACATGCAGCGCCGGCCCGCCCATGTTGAGCCTGGCGATCACCCTGACGACGCGGATGCGCCCGCTCACAGCAGCGTCTCCGCCGTTCGCCGCAGGCCCTCCTCGAGCGCGACCGACGGCGCATAGCCCAGCACCTCGCGCGCTGCGCCGACGTCGGCCCACGAGTCGCGGATGTCGCCGGCGCGCGGCGGCGCGTAGCGCTTCTCCGGCGGCCGTCCGACGATCTCGCCGACGAGGTCGGCGAGCCGGTTGACGCTCGCCGGCGAGCCGGCGGCGACGTTGAGGATGCGGCCGCTTGCGCCCTCCGCGTCGGCGGCGCGGATCGTCGCGTCGACGACGTTGCTCACGTAGGTGAAGTCGCGTTGCTGCTCGCCGTCGCCGAAGATCGTCACCGGCTCGCCCCGCGCGATCGCGGTCAGGAAGAGCGGCACGACGGCCGCGTACTGCGAGAACGGGCTCTGCCGCGGGCCGAAGACGTTGAAGTAGCGCAGCACGACCGCCTCGAACGACTCGTAGACGCGGCTGAAGCTGACGCAGTAGCGCTCCGCCGCGAGCTTCGCGACCCCGTACGGCGAGATCGGGTCGGGCAGCATCGACTCCGTGCGCGGCAGCTCCCCGCTCGCGCCGTACACCGACGAGCTCGAGGCGAAGACGACCCGCCGCACGTCCTCGTCGCGCGCCGCGAGCAGGACGTTCAACGTCCCTTCGACGTTGACGGCGCTCGACGTCAGCGGGTCCTGCACCGAGCGCGGCACCGAGCCGAGCGCGCCCAGGTGGAAGACGACCTCGGTGCCGCGGATCGCGTTGTGGACGCGCTCGTAGCTCCGCAGCTCGCCCTCGACCAGCTCGACCTCGAGGCCCGCCAGGTTGTCGCGGCTGCCGGTCGAGAAGTTGTCGAGCACGCGCACCTCGTCGCCGTGCTCGAGCAGGCCGCGGACGAGGTTCGAGCCGATGAAGCCCGCCCCGCCGGTGACGAGCACACGTGTCATCGGACGGCCACGATATGGAAGTTGACCGCGAGCGAGCCGGGGATCGGCCCGCGCAGCGACGGCACGCGGCGGTCGAGCGCGGCGGCGAGCGTGTTCATCCCCCAGACGAACGGCCGGCCGGCCCACACCGCGTGCAGGCGCTTCGCGACGAGCTCGAGGTAGTGCGCCTGCAGGAGGGCGAGCGCCGAGGCCGTGCCCGCGCCGGGCTCGACGTCGACCCGGCTCCAGTCGCCGCTCGCCGCGAACAGCCGCTCGAGGCCGGTGTGCGTCCAGCGCCAGTGGTCGCCCGGGTCCGGGTGGTAGACGTACGTCCCGTGCGTCGCCGCGAGCACGCGGCCGCCCGGGCGCACGACGCGGCGCAGCTCGCCGACCGCCCGCCCCGGATCGTCGACGTGCTCGAGCACCTGGATGCAGAGGACGAGGTCGAAGCTCTCGTCCGCGAGCGGCAGCTGCTCGGCGCGCGCCTGCACGTCCGCGTGCGGGCTCGCGGGGTCGACGCCGACGTACTCCGCCGCCGCGGCGAAGTAGGGGCGGTACGGCTCGTCGCCGCAGCCGACGTCGAGCACGCGCAGCCCGGCGGCGCCCGCTCCCTCGCGCTCGAGCCAGCGCGCGAGCGGCGCCCGCAGGCTCCAGTTGTAGTCGCTCTTGCGCGGCCGCCGTTTGTCGGCGCCGGGCCAGTCCTTCATGCGGCGCCGGCGGCGGACGCGGCCAGCCCGAAGGTGAGCCAGGTGAGGGCGGCGATCGGCACGCCCGCGACGTCGCCGACTGCGTTCCAGGTGGCGGCGGCGACGAGGATCCAGCTCACGACCACGAGCGCGAGGAACGGCGTCGGCGCGAGCGCGCGGACCGCCAGCACGAGCGCGGCGACGAACGTGGCGACGAGCAGTGCCGCGCCGACGACGCCCGTGTCGGCGAGCGCCTGCACCCACAGGTTCTGCACGCCCCAGCGATGCGCCGGCGAGGGGAAGGCGCTCGGCGCCTGGTCGGGGAAGCGGCGCTTCGCGGCTGCGATGTACGGCCCGTACTGGTCGGTCGAGCGGTCGAAGCCGACGCCGAGCCACGGGTGCGCCTCCCACATCTTGAAGCCGATGTACGCGAGCAGCACGTGCTGGGCGCCGGTCTGGATGTTCTGCTCCTCGCTCTTCGTCGGCGAGGCGTGGCCGAGGAAGGAGAGGAAGTTCGTGACGTCGCTCCCGCGCAGCTCGTAGACGCCGGCGCCGACGACGGCGACGATCGCGGCGATCGCCAGCAGCCGCCGCGCGGTCAGCGTGCCGGCGCGCCAGCCGATCGCGGCGGCGACGAGCGCGGCGGCGACGACACCGGCGTACGCGAACACGGACGCCGGCAGGATCGTGCCGACGATCCCGGTCGCGACCGCGACGCGGACGAGCCAGCCGCGCCGGCCGAGCGAGAGCCCGACGACGCCGATCATCAACGTCATGCCGGAGAAGACCGCGAAGTCGTGGATGCCGATGAACGACACCTCCCGCTGGGCGGGGCGCCGGCCGAAGAACTCGTCGACGACGCCGAGAAACTCGAGCATGCCCCAGATGCTCGCGGCGACGTTGACCGCGACGAAGGCGGCCAGGAAGCGCTCGAAGTCGAGCCGCCGCCGCAGGAGCAGCACGACCGACGGCGCGAGCAGGGCGTACTCGACGATCTTCGCCGTGGACGCGAGGTGCTTCGTCGTGTGCACGAGCGGGCGGTAGAAGCACGACACGAGGAGCAACCCGAGCAGCAGCGCCGCGAAGACCCAGAGGACGAGCGGCCGGCGGAGCGGCCGCCAGCCGAAGCGGACGCCGGTGACGAGCGCGGCGACGACGACGAGGCCGGCGGCGATGTCCGACGAGAAGACGTCGAGCGGGCCGATCGACACGTGCACCGGCTGGTACATCCGGTGCAGGACGAGGAGCGGAAGCGCGGCCGCCGGGGCGAGAGGCAAGAGCTCCACGGCGCGCAGTCGGGAGGCCAAGAGGCGCCACTATACTCGTCGCACCGATGCGCTCCCGGGTCCTCCGCCGTCGCACCGCGACGGCATTCGGGGTGTACGGCTCCGCTGTTCTCGGCTTCGTCGCCACCGTCGTCGCCGCGCGCGAGCTCGACAAGCCGGACTTCGCGCGCTTCGGGCTCGTCTTCGCGACCACGGCGCTGCTGCAGGTCTTCGTCGACCTGACGATCGACGAGGTGGTGATCAAGTACGGCAACCGCTACGCGGCGCGCGCGCAGTGGGGGCGGCTGCGGCGGCTCGTGCGCGTCGGCTTCGTCGTCAAGCTCGCCGGCGGCGCCGCCGGAACCGCCGCCGTCGTCGGCGCCGCCTTCCTCGCGCCGTACATCTGGAAGACGGGCGGCGTGCGCGGCGCGCTGCTGATCGCGTCGCTCATCCCGCTGATCCAGCAGCCGGAGGGTATGGCGGGCGCGCTGCTGACGCTGCGCAACCGGTACGACGTGCGCGGCCTCTTCCTGCTCTGGGGGATGGCGCTGCGGCTCGCCGCGATCGCCGTCGCCGCGCCGCACGGGCTGCTGTGGCTGTTCGCGGCGATCGTCGTCGCGCAGCTGCTCTCGTCGGCGTCGGTCGGGGCGGTCGCGCTCGTCGCCTTCCGCCGCTACCCGCGCGCGGCCGTGGAGCCGCTCGGCGAGGACGCCGCGGCGATCCGCGCCTTCACCGTCCAGTCGACGCTCTCGTCCGGGCTGATGTCGCTGCGCTCGTTCCTGCCGACGGTCCTCGTCGGCGCCGTCGCCAAGGCGCCCGAGGTGGCCGGCTTCCGAGCAGCGCAGGCGCCGCAGACGGCCTTCCAGACGCTCTCGGGGCCGGCGCGGCTCGTGCTGCTCGCGGAGCAGACGCGCGACGTCGAGCACGGCCGTGCCGACCGCGCCTTCACGCTGCTGCACCGCTACATCGGCGGGACGGCCGTCCTGGCGCTGCTGGTGACGCCGCCGGCGTGGATCTTCATGCCGACGCTCGTCCGCCTCGTCTACCGGGCGAGGTACCTGCCCGCGGTCGACGCGTTCCGCGTCATGCTCCTCGCCGCCGCGCTGCAGCTCGTGTTCGGCTGGACGAGGACGTTCCCCGTCTCGATCGGGCGCGTCGGCCTCCGCACCGTCGGCCAGGTGGTCGAGGTGGTGGTGCTCGTTCCCGCCGTGCTCGTGCTCGGGGCCGCCTACGGCGCCGCCGGCGCGGCAGGCGGGGTGCTCGCGGGCGCGGCGGCGCTCGCCGCCTTCTGGACGGTCGGCCTGCTGCGACTGCCGCAGCCGCTGCCAGCGTGAACACCCTCGCGGGTCTGTGGTGGCCGGGTCGCCTTCGGGTCGCAAGCCGGACGCGCGGTGCGCGACGAGCGGGTTGCAGGTGAGCCGGTGAAGGTGCTCGTCGTCTCCGGCATCTGGCCGCCGGACGTCGGCGGGCCGGCCTCGCACGCGCCGGAGGCGGCCGAGTTCCTGCTCGCCCGCGACCATCGTGTCGAGGTGGTGACGACCGCCGACGCGCCGCCGGCGCCGGCACCGTACCCGGTGCACTGGATCCGACGCTCGCTTCCGCTCGGAGTGCGGCACGCGGCGACCGTCGCCCTCGTCGTGCGTCGCGCAGCGACGCACGACGTCGTCTACTCGACCGGCATGTTCGGGCGGTCCTCGCTCGGCGCGGCGCTCGCGCGGACGCCGCTCGTCGTCAAGCTGACGGCCGACCCGGCGTTCGAGCGGCTGCGCCGGTGGGGCGGTTTCCGCGGCTCGCTCGAGGAGTTCCAGCGTGACCGAAGCCTGCGCACGCTGCCGCTGCGAACGCTGCGCGATCTCGACTTGCGGCGAGCGGCGCACGTGATCACGCCCTCGTCGTACCTGCGCGAGCTCGTGATCGGCTGGGGCGTGCCGGCCGCGCGCGTGACCGTGCTGCCGAACCCGCTGCCCACCCGCCGTGTCGACGACCTCCGCCCGCGCGACGAGCTGCGGGCGGAGCTTCGGCTCGACGGGCCGACGCTCGTCTTCGCCGGCCGGCTGACGGCGCAGAAGTCGCTCGACGTCGGGATCGAAGCCGCGCGACGGGCGGGGATTCCGCTCGTCGTCGCGGGCGACGGTCCCGACCGCCCGGCGCTCGAGCGGCTCGGCCACGCCCGCTTCCTCGGCGCGCTGCCGCGCGAGCGCGTGCTCGAGCTCCTGCGGGCGGGGGACGCGATGCTGCTCTCCTCGTCGTGGGAGAACTTCCCGCACACCGTCGTCGAGTCGCTCGCGGTCGGGACGCCGGTGCTCGCGACGCGGACCGGCGGCGTCGCGGAGGTCGTCGTCGACGGCGAGAACGGCCTCCTCGTCGAGCCGGGCGACGCCGATGCCCTCGCCGCGGCGATCCGGCGGTTCGTCGACGACGGGCCGCTCGCGGCGCGGCTGCGCGCGAACGCGACCGCGTCCGTCGCCGGCTACTCCGCCGAGAGCGTCTACGGCCGGCTCGAGCGGATCCTCCGAGCGGCGGCGCGATGAGGTCGCGCGTCCTCTTCGTCGGCCGGACGCGCTACCGGTTGCCACTCGCGGGTCCGCTCGCGCGCAAATGGGATGCGCTTGCGGAGGTCTTCGAGCTGCGCGTCCTCGCGAGCGGCACCGGACGCGACCCGCGCTTCGTGCTCGTTCCGCCCCGCCCGCTCGACGGGCCGCTCTTCTACGCGACGCTGCCGTTTCGCGTCGCCCGCGAGCTGCGGAGCTTCCGTCCGGACGCCGTCGTCGCGCAGAGCCCGTTCGAGGCCGCGCTGGCGGCGCTCGCGCTCCGGGCGACGGGCTCGGGCGCGAAGCTCGTCGTCGAGATCCACGGCGATTGGCACACCGCCACCCGCCTCTACGGCTCGCGCGCCCGGATGCTGCTCGCGCCGCTCGCCGACCGCGTCGCGCTCCGGGCGCTGCGCCGCGCCGACGCGATCCGCGCCGTCTCGCAGTTCACGGCCGCGCTCGTTCGCGACGAGGCCGGACGCGAGGCGGACGCCGTCTTCACCGCGTACACGGACCTCGGCGTCTTCGCCCGCCCGGTCGAGCCGGTGCCGCCGGAGCCGAACCTGCTCTTCGTCGGCGTGCTCGAGCGCTACAAGGACGTCGAGGGCCTCGCCGCCGCCTGGCGCGAGCTCGCGCGGCGGCTGCCGGAGGCGCGCCTGCGCGTGGTCGGCAACGGCCGGCAGGTCGCGGTCGCGGAGGCGCTGCAGCGCGAGGGCGTGCGCTGGGACCGGCGGCTCGAGCAGGCGGAGGTCGCGCGCGCGCTCGACGAGGCGCGGGCGCTCGTCCTGCCGTCGGCGTCGGAGGGGCTGCCGCGGATCGCCGTCGAGGCGTTCCTGCGCGCGCGGCCGGTGGTGGCGACGCGCGCGGGCGGCACGCCCGAGATCGTCGAGCACGAGGTCACCGGCCTGCTCGTCGACCGCGGCGACCCCGGCGCGCTCGCGGACGCGCTCGAGCGCGTGCTCCGCGACCGCGAGCTCGCGCAGCGGCTGGGCGACGCGGGGCACGCGGCGGCGACGCGGTTCCTGACCACTCCGGAGGACTTCGCCGCGAGCTTCCGCCGTCTCGTCGACTCCGTGCTCCGGCCGTAGACTGGCGCGCGAGTGACCGTCCAGCAGGGGAAGCAGCTCGTCAAGAACGCCCTCTACCGCTCGATCGGCGAGACGTCGGCCGCGCTCGGCCTCGTCGCCAACGGCGACATCGCGCTGCGCGTCCTGATGTACCACAAGATCAACGACATCCCCGACAACCCGACCACGGTGCCGGTCGCCCGGTTCGACGAGCAGCTCGCGCAGCTCGGCGAGCTCGGCTACCGCGTCGTCGACCTGGGCGCGGTCCTCGACCACTACACGCTCGGGACGCCGCTGCCGTCCGGCGCCGTCCTCATCACCTTCGACGACGGCTACCGCGACATCGTCGAGAACGCGCTCCCGGTCCTCGAGCGGCACGGCTACCCGGCGGTGATCTTCGTCCCTGTTGCCTTCATGGGCGACGAGATGCCGCTGCCGCACGAGATGCACCTCGCCGAGCGCGGCGTGCGCAACCGCACGCTCGACTGGGGGCTCGTGCGCGAGCTCGATGCGGCCGGCGTGCGCGTCGAGTCGCACGGGATCGCGCACCGTCCGCTCGCCGAGGTGACGCTCGACGAGGCCGTTCGCGAGATCGCCGTCTCGAAGCTGAAGCTCGAGGAGCAGCTCGGGCGGCCGGTGCGCGCGTACGCGTACGTCAAGGGCTCGGAGGCGCACTTCCACCCGGTGCACGAGAGCCTGCTCAAGCAGGCCGGCTACGACATCGCGTTCACGTCGATCTCGCGCGCGAACGGCCCCGGCGCCGACCCGTTCCGGCTCGGGCGCTACAACGTCGAGCCGTACGCACGGCGGACGTTCGAGCTCGTGCTCGCGGGCGCGTGCGACCTGATCGCGCTCAAGGACACGGTCGCGGGCACGCACGCGCGCCGCCTGTTCAACCAGGCGCTCGGCACGTCGACGCGGTGAAGCTCGCATGAGGGTCGTCGAATGCGACCCCGACCGGCGCCGAGATGTCGCCGACCTGCTCGAGCGCGTGTGGGGAACGCCGACCGACGTCGCCGAGCTCGACTGGTTCTACGGCGGCAATCCGGTCGCGCCCGCGTCGGTGCTGCTCGCGGAGGAGAACGGCCGCGTCGTCGGCGGGGTTGCGATCTCGTTCCTCCGCTTCTCGGTCGGCGGCGAGGCGGTGACGGCGGGGATGCCGGTGCACCTGGCAACCGACGCCGCATTCCGCGGCCGCGGCATCTTCCGCGAGCTCGAGGGCGCGAACGAGGAGCGCGCGCGGCAGCGCGGCGCGCGGCTGCTCTTCGTCGTGCCGACGCCGGCGTCGGCGTCCGTGCTCCGCCGCGGCCTCGGCTGGACGCCGCTGCCGCCGTTGCGCGTCTGGGCGCGACCGCCGCTGCCGCTCCGCCGGCGCCTGCGGCAGGTCGACCGCTTCGACCAGCGGGCGACGACTCCGCTGCCGGGCGCCGGAGCTCACGTCGTCCGCGACGCCGCGTGGCTCAACTGGCGCTTCGCCGACTCGCCTCGGCGCTACACGCTCGTCGCGAACGGCGGCTACGCCGTCCTCGGTCGCCGCGGCCGGCTCGGGGTGCTGGCGGCGACCGGCGGCCGGCTCGTGTCCCCGCCCGGGCTGATCGCCGTCGCCGCGCCGCCGCCGTGGCAACGGGCGCGCTACCTGCGGGCGGGGTGGGTGCCGACGCCGCGCGCGTTCGCGCTGCTCGGCAAGTCGCTCGACCCGAGGCTGCGCCTGCCGGCGCGGCCGCACTTCGAGCTTGGCGACCTCGACTTCTTCTAGTGCGGCTCGTCTTCGTCACGCAGCGAATCGACCCGGCGCATCCCGCGCTCGGCGTCACGATCGCAAAGCTGCGCGCGCTCGCGACGCGGTTCGACGACGTCGTCGTGCTGGCGGCCGAGGCGGTCGCCGGGCAGCTGCCGGCGAACTGCCGGGTGCGGCTCTACGGCGCGCGCACGCAGGCAGGGCGCGGCGCTCGCTACGTCGCCGCGCTCGCCGCCGAGCTGTCGCCGCGCCCTGCGGCCGTGCTCGTCCACATGACGCCGCTCCTCGTCGACGTCGGCGGGCCACTCGTGCGCGCGCGGCGCGTACCGCTGCTGCTCTGGTTCACGCACTGGCGCGTGACGCGGCGCCTGCTGCTCGCGGAGCGGCTGGCGACGGCGATCCTGACCGTGAACGAGCGCTCGTTCCCGCTCCGCTCGCCCAAGGTGACGGCGATCGGGCACGGTATCGACATGCAGATGTTCGGCTGCGCGAGCCGCGATCGGTCCGAGCGCCTGCGCGTGCTCGCCCTCGGTCGCACGTCGCCCGCGAAGGGGCTGGAGACGATCGCGCGCGCGGCCGAGCTCGCCGGCGCCGAGCTCGAGGTGCGCGGGCCGTCGCTGACCGCGATCGAGCGTGCCGAGGCGGCGCGGCTCGAGGCGCTCGGCGTGCGGATCGAGCCGCCGCTCCCGCACGGCGACATTCCCGCGCTCTATGCGCGCAAGGACGTGCTCGTCGACAACATGCGCGAGGGCGCGCTCGACAAGGTCGTCTACGAGGCGGCAGCGACCTGCATGCCGGCGCTCGCGTCGAACGAGGGGTTCGCCGACGTGCTCCCGGCGGAGCTTCGCTTCCGCCGCGACGACGCGGAGGAGCTCGCGGCGAAGCTGCGCGGGCTCGCCGACGTCGACCGCAACGCGCTCGGCCGGGAGCTGCGCGCGCGGGTGGAGGCGCGGCATTCGGTCGACCACTGGGCGGACGGCGTCGTCGAGGCGATCGGATGATCGTGCTCCACTCGCAGAAGGTCGCCGGCATCTCCGGCTCCGAGGCGCACCTGCTCTCGCTGCTCCCCGACCTACGCCAGCGCGGCTGGGACATCCGCTTCCTGATGCTGCACGAGCACGAGCCCGGCGCGTGGGAGTTCGCGCGCGTCCTCGAAGGTCGAGGCGTCCCCGTCGACGCGATTCCGATGCGCGCCGACGTCGACCCGCTCACGTTCGCGCGCGTGCTCGCCTACCTCGCGCAGCACCGCCCGACGATCCTGCACACGCACCTCGTCCACGCCGACGCGTACGGGCAGACGGCCGGCACGCTCGCGGGCATCCCGATCCGGCTGTCGACCAAGCACGGGTTCAACGAGTTCCGCGAAGGCCACCTGTTCGCGCTCGGCGACCGCACGATCGGCACGCTGGCGCATCGCCAGATCGCGATCTCCCGCGGGCTCGCCCGCTACCTGGCGGAGACGGAAGGGTTCGCCGAGCCCGACTTCGAGATCGTCCACTACGGCATTGCGCCGAAGCCGGAGCCGAGGCCGTACGACGACCGCGCGCCTCGCTTCCTCTGCGTCGGCCGCCTGATCCCGATCAAGGGCCACGTCGTGCTCCTGCGCGCGTTCCGCCGCGTGCTCGACGAGCGCCCCGACGTCCGGCTCGAGATCGCGGGCCGCGGCGTGCTCGAGCACGGGCTCAAGGACCTCGCGCGCGAGCTCGGGCTCGACCACGCGGTGCGCTTCCTCGGGCACGTGACGCCGATCCAGAGCGCGGTCGAGGGCTCGCTCGCGGTCGTCGTGCCGTCCCTCGGCGAGGGCTTCGGCATGGTCGCGCTCGAGGCGATGGAGCGTGCGCGGCCGGTGATCGCCGCCTCGATCGGCGGGCTCGAGGACCTGGTGCGCGACGGCGAGACGGGCCTGCTCGTCCCGCCCGGCGAGGCGGAGCCGCTGGCAGCCGCGATCCTGGCGCTCGCGAACGAACCCGACCGCGCCGCGGCGATGGGCCGGGCCGGGCGCCGGCGCGCGCTCGAGCGCTTCCCGGAGGACCGCTGCACGGAGCGGACCGAAGAGGTCTACCGGTACTGGCTCGACCTGCGCCGCAACGGCCACCGCGTCAGCGCGGCGGCGGCGAGCAGCGCGAGCGCGAAGTCCCACGGCACGCGGTAGCGCGTCGTCCCCTCGAACACCCAGGCGGCGACGGTCTCGTAGAGCGCGAACAGGATCGCCAGCACACCGATCGGCGCGCTGACGAGGAAGAGGCCGACGACCGCGAGCGCGTAGAGCGGGATCACGTAGGCCGGCTCGATCACGTGCTTGGCGGCGTGGAACGCGCCGCCGCTCTGCGGTCCGCCCGTGTCGGCGCTCACGGCCGGGCTCCAGAGGAGCTCGGTCGCCTGCACCATCAGCTTCGCCTTCTCGCCGGGATGGCGCTTCCAGAACTGGAAGACGAGGTGCTCGTAGTACGACTGCTGCGCGCACTCGTGCACGTCGATCTTGCGGCCGCCGTGCAGGTAGAAGTCGCGCGCCTGCGTCGGCGTCACCCAGCCGCGCTCGTGCACCTCCGCTGGGTCGGGGACGGCATCGATCCAGATCCCCTTCGCCAGCAGGCCGTAGACGACTGGGTTGTTCGCCTTCCAGAGAGCGCGCGCGTCGGTCGTGATCGTGAAGCAGCCGACGTCGACCTCGTTCCGGACGACCCACGGCAGCAGCGCGACGGCCGCGAGCACCGGCACGAGCACGACGCCTCGCCACGGCATGCGGCGCCAGAGGAGGTACGCCGCGAGGAGCAGCGGGAGCACGAGGAGCCGCGTGTTCGAGAGGATCGCGACGCCCGAGACGACGCCGAGGCCAGCGGCGAGCCGCCACGACCGCTCGCGACCGGCCCACAGCGCGAGCAGGAAGATCGCGGCACCGAGCGGCTGGTCGAGGATCTCGCGGTTGACGTGGACGTCGTGCCAGATCAGGTACGGCTGCAACGTCGCGACGAGCGCCGCAACGAGGCCGGCGGTCCGCGAGAAGAAGTGGCGCCCGATCTCGTAGACGAGGAACGCGGTCGCGACCGCGACCGCGATCTGCACGAAGCCGACCGACCACCAGTGCCGGCCGAAGAGCCAGTAGACGACGATCAGGAACCAGCCGTAGAGCGGCTGCGTGCTCGCGCTCGGGATGCCCGGGACGTAGCCGAACGTCCCGCTCTGCAGGAAGACCTGCGCCAGCGTGTCCGACTTCTCGACGTTGCCGACGAGGATCCCGTGGCGGTCGTAGACGAGCGCGGCGGCGCGGGGGAGCGCGCATGCCGCCGCGATCAGCGCGTACGGCCAGGCGCGCTTCACGCGGCAGCCAGTGCGGGCTGCCGGGCGTCGGCGTAGTTCCGTTGCCAGAGCTCGAGCATGCAGAGGCACCAGAGCCGGTGGCCGTGGTCGGCGCGCCGCTCCCGGTGCTCGCGCAGCAGCCGCTCGAGCTCGCTGCGGCGGAAGAGCCCACGGTCCTCCCCGAGCAGGAGGTCCTCCGCGACCGGGCGCAGCTCCTCGCGGAACCAGCGGTCGAGCGGGACGCCGAAGCCTCCCTTGCCGCGGCGGGCCACCGTCGGCGGCAGGTCGGCCGCGAAGGCCCGCTTCAGCGCGGTCTTGCCGCGCGCGAGCTCGGCCGGCAGCGCGAGCCCGACCTCGACGACGCGGTGGTCGAGGAACGGCGAGCGCAGCTCGAGCGAGACGGCCATCGAGGCGATGTCCGCTTTCGGGAGCAGGTCGCCGGGGAGGTACGACTCGATGTCGACGAGGCGCAGGTCGTCTGCGCTCGGAAGCAGCGTCGCGGTCGCGTGCGCGCGTGCCGCGTCCGTCCAGAGCCGGCGGCGCAGCGCCAGCGGGAACACCTCGACGAGCCGCGCGTACCTCTCCGCAGGCGGCTGCGCGGCGACGTCGAGAAAGCGCCGTGCGCGAAACAACGGCGAACGCGGCTCGCGCCGCGCTTGCCGCCAGCTCCCGAGCGCGCTCGCGAGCGGAGCGGCGACGAGCCGCGGCACGCGTCCGGCGAGCGAGTGGGCCGCGTAGCGCTCGTAGCCGCCGAAGACCTCGTCGCCGCCGTCGCCGACGAGCGCCACCTTCACGTGCCGGCGGGTCGTCTCGCAGAGGAGTAGCGTCGGCAGCGCCGCCTCGTCGCCGAACGGCTCGTCGAACGCGAGCGCGAGCCGCTCGAGCAGCTCCGGGCGGGGGGCGATCTCGACCTCCTCGTGCCGGGTCGCGAACCGCTCGGCGACGGCGCGCGCGTAGGCGCGCTCGTCGTAGCGGGCGTCGGGGAAACCGACCGTGAACGTCCGGACCGGCTCGCTCGAGGCCTGCGCCATCGCGGCGACGACGACCGAGGAGTCGATGCCGCCGGAGAGGAGCGCGCCGAGCGGCACGTCGGCGACGAGCCGCCGCCGCACGGCGGCGCTGACCTCCTCGCGGACGCGCTCGACCGCGGCGGCCGGCGCGTGCTTGCTCGCGGGCTGCGGCGACCAGTAGCGGTGGACGCGAACCGAGCCGCTCTCGGCCACGAGGTAGGAGCCCGGCGGCACCCGCTCGACGGCCCGCAGCCCCGAGCGCGGCACGTACTGGAGCGCGAGGAAGGCGTCGAGCTGCGCGAGGTCGAGCTCGCGCGGCAGGTCGGGCAGCCGGAGCAGCGCCTTCGTCTCCGACGCGAACGCGAGCGTCCCGTCCGGCAGCCGCGCGTAGACGAGCGGCTTCTTGCCGAGCCGGTCGCGCGCGAGCAGGAGCCGCTCGGCGCCGCGGTCCCAGAGCGCGATCGCGAACATGCCCTCGAGCCGCTCGACGAAGCCGAGCCCCCACTGCTCGTACGCGTGCGGGATCACGGGCGTGTCGCCGGTGCCGACGAGCTCGTGGCCGTGCGCCGCGAGCTCGCGGCGAAGCTCGCGGAAGTTGTAGAGCTCGCCGTTGAAGACGGCGACGACGTCGCCGCGCTCGTTGCGCACGGGCTGGTCGCCGGTTGCGAGGTCGATGATCGACAGGCGCCGGTACCCGAGCACGCAGCGACCGTGGGACTCGACGGCGCCGTGGTCGGGGCCGCGATGTACGATCGCCGCGTTCATGCGCTCGACCTGTCCGGGGTCCGGCGCGTCCCTGCCGAGGAGTCCGCAAATCCCGCACATGCCCGGCACCCAAGGCTACGCGGTCGTCTCCTGCCACGTCGAACGTCCGCTCGACGACCGCGTCTGGGGGCGGTTCCTCCGCCTCGTCCGTCGCCGTCCCGCCGGCTTCGCGATCACTGCGCTCCTGCGCGCGCCGTTCGCCGGCGAGGATCGCACGCTCTTCCTCGCGCGGGCGCGCGAGGCGGCGGCGCTCGCGCCGCTCGGCCACCACACGCACTGGACGTCGCCGACCGACGCGCGCCCGACCGGGGGCGACCCCGCCGCGCGCGTCCTCGAGGAAGGCCGCTGGCTCCGCGAGCAGGGGCTCGAGCCGCGCTTCTTCTGCGGCGGCAACTGGTTCGTCGACGCGGACGTGCTCGCGGCGGTGGCCGAGCTCGGCTACGCCGACTGCACCGCAACCGCGTGGCAGCCGCGTTTCCGCCCGGCCGCCGTGCTCGACCAGCCTGCGTGGATACGCCTGGGCGACGGCCGGCGCGTGCTCGAGCTGCCGACGACGCACTCGCTCGGTGCGATCGCCCGCCGGCTCGCCGGCGAGCTCCCGCGCGTCGTGCACGTGCACTTCCACGACTTCGAGCTGCTCGACGCGAGGCGCCGCGCGCTGCTCGCGCTCGTGTTGCGCGTGCTCGCGCGGCGACGGCGGCCGGTCGAGCTCGGCGCTCTCGGCGCCGAGCGCGAGATCGACTGGGCCGACGTATGCGCGGCCTAGCAGGCGGCGTCGCCGGCGCCGCCTCCGGGTTGGCGGCGCTGCTCGCGGTTGCCGGCTGCGGCGGCGGCGGGCACGGCCCGTTCCGGCTGACGATCGCGCCGATCCGCGAGCAAGGCCTGTCCTACCTGCTCGCCGACGGGACGCGGCACGAGCTGACGACGGTCGAGGCCGCGCACGACGGGACCTACGACGTCGCGACCGACGAGCGCGGACGCAGCGCCACCGTCGTCGTCCGCCGCGGCGCGGGCGGCACGCGCGTCTCCGTCCGGCTGCACCCGGCAACGCGTGTCGTCGCGGTCTACGACTCCTTCGCCGCAGGTGCGAACGACCACTTCCTCGGCGGCGGCGAGCACGGCGACTTCGTCGACCTGCGCGGCCGCGTCGTGCCGATCAAGGTCTCCGAGCGCTGCTCCTCGGCTCCGATCCCGTTCTTCGCGAGCTCGGCCGGCTGGGGCGTCCGGCTCGTCAGCGAGCACGTCGCCGGGCTCGCCTTCCCCGGCTCGTCGGGGGGTGAGGGGTGCACCTTCGACTCCGCGCCCCAGTGCAGCTTCCCGCCGCTCGCCGACCGCGTCGAGGTCTGCGTGCTCGGTCCGCGGCTCGACGAGGAGCTCTACACCGGCTCGTTCCCGCAGCTGCTCGCGGCGTACGAGTCGTCGGCCGGTCTGCCGGCGGTGCCGCCGCGGGCCGAGCTCGAGCTCGTCAAGTGGCGCGACGAGGTGGGCGGCCCGGGCGACGTCCTCGAGGACGTCGCGAAGCTGCGGGCCGCCGGCGTGCCGCTCGGCTGGGTGCTGCTCGACAACCCGTGGGAGACGTGCGTCGGCACGCTCGCGTTCGACCGGCGCCGGATCCCGGACCCCGCCGCGCTCGTCCGGCGGGTGCACCGGCTCGGGGTCAAGTTCATGCTCTGGGTCTCGCCGAAGGACGTCTGCGGGAGCTATCCGCTGCGAGAGCTCGTCGGCGTCCGCGGCCGCTGGGTGCTGCCGCTCTGGCGTCCGCAGGTCGCGCGCGCGTTCGAGACACGGCTGCGGCGCGCGTTCGCGGTCGGTGTCGACGGCGTCAAGGGCGACCGCGGCGACGAGGTGGAGCTGGGCGGGCGCCAGAACGAGTACCCGCTGCTCTTCGCGCGCGCCGTGCTCGCGGCGCTCCCGCACCCGCAGGCGGCGCTCTTCCGGGCGGCGACGGTCGGCTCGCAGCACGTCCTGCCCGGGATCTGGGCGGGCGACGAGGACGGCGACTGGAGCGGGCTGCAGGCCGCGATCCGGCTCGGTGCGACGGCGGCGATGAGCGGCTTCCCGACCTGGGGCTCGGACGTCGGCGGCTACCGCTCGTCCGGCCTGACCGCGGACGTGTTCGCGCGCTGGGCGCAGCTCTCGGCCGTCTCGCCGGTGTTCGAGGTCGGCGGCGCCGGGCCGAACTCGACGCCGTGGCAGCTCGGCGGCGAGGCGATGGCCGCGCTCCGCGCCGCCGCCGTCCTCCACTACGAGCTCTTCCCGTACCTGTACGGCCTGCTCGAGCGCCACCAGCCGGTCCTGCGCCCGCTCGGCTACGCGTTCCCGGCCGACCACGCGTCCTGGCAGGCCGAGTTCGAGCTGATGGTGGGACCCGACCTGCTCGCGGCACCGGTCGTCGGCGCAGGGACGACGCCGCGGGTGTACCTGCCGCCGGGCCGCTGGGTCGATCTCTACTCGGGCCGCACCGTCGAGGGCCCGCTCACCTTCACGCGCGAGACGCCGCTCGCGCAGTTCCCGCTCTACGCGCGCGCCGGCGCCGTCGTGCCGTTCGACTACCGCACCGACCGTCCCTGGTGGGGGCTGAACGAGCTCGCGCACCCCGGCCGCGCCGGCTACCTCGCGAGCGGCGGCTCCGGCGTCGACCTGCACCGGCAGCCGCACGACGTGCAGCTCTTCGTGCCCGCGGCCGCCCGCCCGCGCAGCGTCAGCTTCGGCGGCCGCCCCGTCGCCTGGAGCTGGCAGGCGGGCCCGTTTCCCGGCGTCGTCGTCCGCGTCCACGGCCCGAACGTGCGCGGCGACGTCGTTCTCCGCGGTTGACAACTCGGAGCGCAGCCTGCCCCGGCACCGGTCGGGGTTCGCCCCGGATCAGGACGCGTGCGGGACCCACGCCTCCCGGAGGGCGGCGCCGGCAAGCGGCGCCTAGGATTCCGTGTCGATGGCGACAACGCCGGTGCCGTCGCCGCCGCCGGTCGAGGACGTCCGGGCGGCGCGCCCCTATCTGCTGACGCGGAGCCCGCTGAAGACCGCCGCCCGGCGTCTCGCGAGCATCGCCGTTCTCGTCGTCATCGACCTGGCGGGGCTCGTGATCGGCCTCTACGGGGCGCTCGCGTTCCGCTCGCTCCTCTTCGACCCGAAGCCGATCCTCTGGAACCTGCTCTGGCAGCACGAGACGGACTGGCTGACGTTCCTGGCGCTGCTGCTGCTGCTCGTCTTCTGGCGGAATCGCCTCTACGGCCCGCGCGAGCTGCGCGAAGGCGCGGGCCGGGTCGTCGCGTCGGTCGTGCTCGTCGCGCTGCTCGCGCTCGTGTTCGCGATCGGCACGGGCCAGCACTTCACGACCTTCGGCCTCTACGTCGTGGCGGCGATTCTGGTCGCGACGCTGATCAGCGTGCTCCGCTGGAGCTACGAGTCGGCGAGCGGCGCGCTCCTCCGCTCGCTCGGCGTGCGCCGGCGCGCGCTCCTCGTCGGCGAGCCCGACCAGGTCGCGCACCTGCGCAAGGTCCTGGGGGCGAGTCGCGGCGGGATCGACTACGAGTTCACGGGCGCGGTGCCGCTCGGCGCCGCCGTCCCCGACGCGCTCGCGGCGACGACCGTCGACGAGCTGATCGTCGCCGACGCCGGCCTCGACGAGCAGGAGCTGCTCGAGCTCGTCGAGGCCGCCCACCGCCGCGGCGTCAAGGTGCGCGTCGCGCCCCGGACGACGGAGCTGCTCGTCGAGCGGGGCGAATACGTGCCCGGCCAGGCGGTGCCGCTCTTCGAGCTGCGGCCGCCGGCGTTCGCCGGCACGGACTGGGCGGTCAAGCGCGCGTTCGACCTCGCCGTCTCCGCGCTGGTCGTCGTCCTCGGGCTGCCGGTCTGGCTGCTGATCGCCGCGCTGATCAAGCTCGACTCGCGCGGGCCCGTGATCTACACCGACCCGCGGGTCGGGCTCGGCGAGCGGGAGTTCCGGATGCGCAAGTTCAGGACGATGTTCGCCGGCGCCGCGCGCGGCCAGGCAGCGCTCGAAGCCGCGAACGAGGCGACGGGGGCGCTGTTCAAGATCCGCCGCGACCCGCGCGTGACGCGCGTCGGGGGCGTGCTGCGCCGCTTCTCGATCGACGAGATCCCGAACGTGCTCAACGTGCTGCGCGGCGAGATGTCGCTCGTCGGCCCGCGGCCGCTGCCGCTGCGCGACTACGCGAAGCTCGAGCCGTGGCACCGCCGCCGCTCGAACGTGCTCCCGGGCATGACCGGCCTCTGGCAGATCGCCGGCCGCAGCGACCTCTCCTTCGACGACCTCGTCCGGCTCGACTTCTACTACCTGGAGAACTGGTCGCTCTGGCTCGACGTCTCGATCCTGATCAAGACGATCCCGGCCGTGCTCGCCACGCGCGGCGCGTATTGACCAGGGTCGTCTTCGTCACGCAGCAGTTCGATCCCGACGACCCGAATCTCGGCATCGTCGTCTCGCAGGTGGCGGCGCTGGCGCGGCGTGTCGGCGAAGTGGTCGTCGTCGCCGATCGCGTCGTCGCGAGCGCGCTGCCGCCGAACGCGCGGGCGTACTCGTTTCGGGCGCGCACGCAGCTCGGCCGCGGCGCGCGCCTCCTCGCGGCGGTCGCGCGCGAGCTACGCGGGCTCGATGCCGTGATCGCGCACCAGGTGCCGCTGTACGCGATCGTGCTCGCGCCGCTCGTGCGCCCGGCGCGCGTGCCCCTCCTCCTCTGGTGGTCGCACTGGAAGCTCGACCTCGTCGTCCGCACGGCGGAGGCGGTGTCGACGCGCGTCGTGACCGTGGGGCCGACGACCTTCCCGAAGCCCTCGCGCAAGCTCGTCGCGGTCGGCCAGGCGATCGACGTCGACCGCTTCGCGGGCGAGCACGAGCCGCACGACGGGCCGCTGCGCGCGGTCGTGATCGGCCGCTACTCGCCGGCGAAGGGCGTCGACACGATCGTGCGCGCCGTCGCGCTCGCAGCCGGCGTCCGGCTCGACGTCTACGGCCCGGCGCCGAACGGCGAGGCGCGGCGCGAGCGCGCGGAGCTGGAGCGGCTCGTCGGCGAGCTCGGCCTCGCCGACCGCGTCGAGCTGCACGGAGCGCTCCGGCGCGACGAGGTCGCCCGTGTCCTCGCCGGCGCCGACGTGCTCGTCAACAACGCCCCCGGCGGTGCCGACCGCATCGTCTACGAGGCCGCCGCGAGCGGTGTCCCCGTCCTCGCCTCCAACCCGGCCCACGCGGATCTGCTCGAGGCAGACGCGTTCTACCCGCGCGGGGACGCGAGCGCGCTCGCCGCGAAGCTGCGTGCCCTCGCGGTCGCCGACCGCGACGAGATCGGCCGCCGGCTGCGCGAGCGCGTCCGCCGGGACCACTCGGTCGACTCGTGGGCCGACGGCGTCCTGCGTGCCGTCAGCGCGAGACGCGCTCGCGCAGCGTGATCCGCTCGGCGAGCGCGTGCTGCCAGTAGACGATCGCGAGCCGGTTCGCCTCGAGCGCTGCGCGGTCGGCGTTGTCGCGCCGCAGCCCCTGCCGCTCCCGCACGAGCGACGCCAGCACGCGCCGGATCTCGTCCACGGCGGCCGCGTCGTGCGCCCCGCTGCGCGGCTCGACGGTCACGAGCGCCAGAAGACGGCGAGCGCGCCGATCGCGAGCGACGCCGCCGACGCGATTGCCGCGATCCCGAAGAGTCGTCTCACTGCACGGTCAGTGTTTCTCGACCTCGGCGAGTCGTGAACTGGCCGGACGGCGGGGCCGTCGTGGAGTCTTCGCCGCCGGTCGCCGTCTCGAAAGGAGAGGATCGAGGAGAAGCGGGGCGAGGACGGCCGAGAGGAGGACGAGCGAGCCGACGGCGCGCGGGATCGGCGTCGTCGAGTTGTGCGTGTCGAGCGAGACCGTCGGCTCCGACCAGA
>Ga0070739_10001955_pt1 | contig 29069 bp, 25 predicted proteins | sample Coa_R1_7_FD_66445 | JGI IMG/M metagenome (GOLD analysis project Ga0070739, IMG submission 66445) | Surface soil microbial communities from Centralia Pennsylvania, which are recovering from an underground coalmine fire - Coalmine... | ecosystem: Environmental > Terrestrial > Soil > Unclassified ...
CAAGTCAGGCGCGCATTCTTGTGAACGTTCATCCGGGACCTCGTGGGGCTGCAGTTGGTCGGTGTCGCAACCACAGCTTTCCAGTCCTACCCCGGATGAACAACCTTCATAGCTTCCACACCTAGACCGCCGCCGGCCGCGTCGTCGATGACGGGCTGACCGCACAGCAGCCCCTATCGCAGCCGCGGGCCGGGGTCGATGCCGAGATAGACCCGGCCGCCGATCGGGTACCATTCCGGCGCGATCGTCACCGTCTGGCCGACGACGTGCAGGTCGCGCCAGCATTCGGCAAGGCGGCTTTCGCGCATGAACGAGGTGCTGCCGCCGTGCCGGTAGACCAGGTCCATCGCCTGGCGGGCGCTGTCGGCGGCGTAGACCGCGGCGAGGCGGCAGCGGGCGCGCTGTTCGAGGGTCGTCGGCCGGCCCGACGCGACGGTGTTCCACAGCTCGGCGATCATCGCGCTGCGGTAGGCGCGCCCGGCGTTGAGGATCGCGTCGGCGCGGCCGACCGCATCCTGCACCTGCGGGTTGTCGCATAAGAGGCCGGTGCGCCCGCGCGGCGTCTTGCCGCCCGCCAGCTCGATCAGCGCGTCGATGCCGGCGCGGGCGATGCCGGTGATGACGGCGCTGTGATGCGGCCCGACCCAGCACTGGGTCGGCAGCGCATAGGTGACGCCGGGCCAGCGCTCCCACTGGTTGTCGAGCGGCACCCCGGCATGCACCATCGTGCGCCGCTCCGGCAAAAACACGTCCTTTACCGTCCAGTCGAAGCTGCCGGTGCCGCGCAGCCCGGCGACGTCCCAGCTCCCGGGCACGATCTCGGCCTCGGCGCGGGCGAACACGCCGCGCCAGTAGAGCGGCTTTCCCTCCGGGCTCAGCCGCGGCTTGCCGTCGTCGAGAATCTGGAAGCTGCCCAGCATCCAGGCGCTTTCCTGGCAGCCGCTGCCGAAGCTCCAGCGGCCGCTGACGCGGTAGCCGCCCTCGACCGGCACCGCCTGTCCGCCGCCCTGCACCGCGGTGCCGGCGATGACGGTGTCGGCGCCGGCGCCGTAAAGTTCGCGCACGCCGTCGTCGGGCAGGCCGAGGGTGACGAGCTGGCCGATGCTGTTGTTGGCGAGGTTCCAGCCGACCGAGCCGGCCCCCTCGGCGAGCAGCTCGACAACCCGCAGATAGGTCAGCGGATCGACCTGCAGCCCGCCGAGCGAGCGCGGGATCACCATGCGGTAGAACCCGGCGGCGTGGAGCCGGGCGACCAGCGCCGGCGGCAGGCGCTGCTCGCGCTCGATCTCGACGTGATAGTCGCGCAGCACCGGCCGCAACGCGGCCGCCGCCCGCACCACCGGCTGCGCATCGATCTCCGCGGGTAGGCGCGTGTCCTCGGCCAGCGTGTCCATCGGCTCCTCCTGCCCGTCGCCGCCCGCCACTGTGCGGCGGAACGCGCGCTATCGCAACGCCGCCAACGGCGAGGCAGGGTCGCGCCGGGCGTGGTCGAGCCGCCACCACGCTTCGAGCACGCAGGCCACCGACCACGCCTGGGCCGGGCAGCCGCGCGGCGTGTGCGGCGGATCGCCGTCGAAAATCTCGCTGATCTGGCCGAGCCCGGCATCGGCGAGATGCGGCGCGATGCCGGCGAGCACCGCCTGCGCCGCCGCGGCGTCGCCGTGCACGCGGTAATGCGCCAGCGCATAGGGCCCGAGCAGCCAGGCCCATACCGTGCCCTGGTGGTAGGCGCCGTCGCGCTCGGCGACGCCGCCGGTGATCCGGCCGCGATAGCCCGGCATGCTCGGCGCCAGCGAGCGCAGACCGACCGGGGTCAGCAATTCCCCGCTGCAAGCCTCCAGCACCCGTCGCTGCGCCGCCGCGTCGAGCGGGCTCGCCCACAGGCTGACCGCGAAAATCTGGTTCGGCCGCAGGCTGGCATCGTCGCCGTCCGGCCCGTCGAGCACGTCGTACAGCCCTGCCCCGTCCGGACGCAGGTAGCGCGCAAAGCCGGCCCGCGCCCGCGCCGCCGCCTCGCGGTAGCGGCTGCCGTCGCGGCCGATCCGCTCCGCCATCGCCGCCATCGCCGCCAGCGCGTTGAACCACAGCGCGTTGATCTCGACCGGCTTGCCGATGCGCGGCGTCACCACCCAGTCGCCGACCCGCGCATCCATCCAGGTGAGCTGCACCCCCGGCTCGCCGGCCCGCAACAGCCCGTCCCCCGGGTCGACGCCGATGCCGTAGCGGGTGCCCTTCTCGTGCCACGCGACGATGTCGGCGAGCACCGGGAACACCGCCTTCAGCGCCGCCGTGTCGCCGCTCGCCGCGGCATAGGCGCGCCACGCCTCGAGGTACCACAGGGTGGCGTCGGCGGTGTTGTATTCGGCCGCGCCCGATTCCGGAAACACGTTGGGCAGCATGCCGCGATCGACAAAGCGGGCAAAGGTTTCGAGGATCGTCCGCGCCTCGTCGCAGCGGCCGGTGGCGAGGCACAGCCCGGGCAGCGCGATCATCGTGTCGCGGCCCCAGTCGCCGAACCAGGGATAGCCGGCGATGACCGACCGGCCGTGCGGCAAATCGGCGAGCGGGCGGGCGACGAGATAGAGGTCGCTGGCCAGCGCCAGCCGCCGCACCCAGTCCGGCGCCGCCGCGAGATCGCGCGCGCGGTCGAGAACGGCGCGGTCGGCGGCCTGGCGGCGGGCGAGCGCGGCGGCGAGATCGGGGTCGGGATTGGGCGCGAGACTGGCGGCCAGCCCGGCCCACTCCCCCGGGATCAGGTCCAGCCGCGCGTCGCCGACATGAAGATGCGCGTCGCGGTCGCCGAGCCCGCGCTCGCGCTCGACCGGCAGGTCGAAATCCCAGTACCACTCGCCGCCGGGCGCCATCTCGCCCGCGGTGGCGACGATCGCTAGGGTGAAGCGGTTGGCGGCGGCGACGCTGAGCCGCGCCCCGTCGGCGGCGACCGCGGGGCGGAAGCCGTCGGGCCAGGTGTCGCCGTGATGGTCGCGGCCGTTGGCCAGCAAGGTCACCGACAGGCGCGCCGGCCCGCCCTCGACCAGGCGCCAGGCGAGGCAGACGGTGTCGGCCCCCGGCTCCAGCCAGATGCGGTGCTCGACGACGCGGCCGCCGCAGCGGAACCGCCACACCGGCACGCTGCCGTCGAGCGCGAAGCCGTCGATCAGCCGGTAGCCCTCGGGTACGATCGCGCCGCTGCCCCAGCGGTTGGTGAACAGCGGATAGTCGGCGCCGTCGGCGTGCAGCGTCGCATCGGCCTTGGCCAGCACCAGCACCCGGCCGAGCGGCGGGTCGATCGGCGCGACGAGCAGCCCGTGGTAGCGCCGCGTCAGGCTCAGCGCCAGGGTGCCGCCGGCATAGCCGCCGCGGCCGTTGGCGAGCCACCATTCGCGCCGTTCGGCGGCGGCAAGGTCGCGGCAGACCGCGCCGTCGATGGCGAGCACGGCCGGCCTATTGCGCCGCCCTGGCGCGGGCGCGCGGCGGCGGCGCCGGAAGCGGCGGCGCCTCGTCGAGCGCCGCGCTGGCCAGGCTCTCGCGCTCCGGGAACAGCAGCAGGGCGACCAGCCCGGTCCACCCGGTCTGGTGCGCCGCCCCCAGCCCGTGCCCGCTGTCGCCGTGGAAATATTCGAAGAACGGGATGTTGTCGCGGAATTCGGGCCGGTCGAAGCGGCTGTCGGCCCCGAACACCGGCCGCCGCCCGGACGCGTCGCGCAGGAAGATCGCGGCGAGGCGGCGCGCCAGTTCGTCGGCAACTTCCGCGAGGCTCAGCATGCGGCCCGAGCCGACCGGGCATTCGACGCGGAAATCGTCGCCGTAGTAGCGGTGAAAGCGGCGCAGCGACTCGATCAGGAGAAAATTGACCGGCATCCAGATCGGCCCGCGCCAGTTCGAGTTGCCGCCGAACACGGCCGAATTCGATTCGCCCGGAACGTAGCCGATGCTGAAGCGGTGCCCGTCATGCTCGAACACGAACGGGTGCTGCTGGTGGAACTTGGAGATCGAGCGGACGCCGTAATCCGACAGGAACTCGGTCTCGTCGAGCATGCGGCGCAGCAGGCATTTCATGCGGTGGCCGCGCAGCAGCGACAGCAGCTGCCGCTCCTCCTCGCTCTGGTCGAGCCAGCGCGACACCAGCCGGGCCAGCTCCGGCCGATGGTCGAGAAACCAGCGCAGCCGCCGGGAAAATTCCGGCAGGCGCGAGACCAGCGTCCCGTCGAGCACCTCGACCGCGAACAGCGGGATGAGCCCGACCATCGAGCGCACCTTGAGCGGCACCCGCCGGCCGCCGGGCAGGTCGAGCACGTCGTAGTAGAACTCGTCCTCCTCGTCCCACAGCCCGATGCCCTCGCCGCCGATATTGGTCATCGCCTCGGCGATCAGCAGGAAATGCTCGAAGAACTTGGTGGCGATGTCCTCGTAGACATGGTCGCGCGCCGCCAGTTCGAGCGCGATCGCCATCAGGTTCAGCGTATACATCGCCATCCAGGCGGTGCCGTCGGACTGGTTGATGTGACCGCCGGTCGGCAGCGGCGCGCTGCGGTCGAAAATGCCGATATTGTCGAGGCCGAGAAACCCGCCCTGGAAGATGTTGCGGCCGTCGGCGTCCTTGCGGTTCACCCACCAGGTGAAGTTGATCATCAGCTTGTGGAAGACGCGTTCGAGAAAGGCGCGGTCGCCGTGGCCGCCGCGGGCGCGCCGGTCGATCTCGTAGACCCGCCAGGCGGCCCAAGCATGCACCGGCGGGTTGACGTCGCCGAACGCCCATTCATAGGCGGGAAGCTGCCCGTTCGGGTGCATGTACCATTCGCGGGTCAACAGGACGAGCTGGTCCTTGGCGAATTCGGGGTCGATCCGGGCCAGGACGACGCAGTGAAACGCCAGGTCCCAGGCGGCGTACCACGGGTACTCCCACTTGTCCGGCATCGCGATGACGTCGGAATTGTAGAGATGGCCCCAGTCGGCGTTGCGCCCGCCGCGCCGCTCCGGGGGCGGCGGCGGCTGCAGATCGTCGCCGCGCATCCACACGCGCTGGTCGAGCCCGTAATACTGCTTCGACCACAGCATCCCGGCAAAGGCCTGGCGCTGGACGCGGCGCGCGTCCTCGTCGGCGATGCCGTGCTGCACCGCCTCGTAGAACTCGTCGGCCTCGGCGCGGCGCCGCTCGAAAATCCAGTTGAAATCGTCGAAGCCGCCGCCGTCGGCCGACAGCCGCACGCGGAACTCGGCCTCGCCGCCGGCAGGCACGACCGCTCGGTAGTGCGCCGCGACCTTGGTGCCGACCTGGTCGGGATTGACCGCGTCGCGCGCCCCGGCGACGACGAAATCGTTGATCGCGTCCTTGAAATATCCCGCCGCGTCGACCCCGTAGAGGCGGCGCAGATTGGTCTCGTTCTCGCAGAACAGCAAGTCGCAGGTGCCGTCGAACACCGCCCGCAGCACCGGCAGATAGGGGTGCGTCACCCGCACCGCGCGCGGCCCCTGCGCCGCCAGCTGCGGCTTTTCCGACCCGGCGTTCCACGACCAGATGTTGCGCGCCCAGAGCTGCGGCAGCACGTGCAGCGGCGCCGCCTCGGGTCCGCGATTGACCACGGTGATGCGCATCAGCGTGTCGTCGATGCCGCCCTTGGCGTATTCGACGGTGACGTCGAAATAGCGGTCGCCCTCGAACACCCCGGTATCGATCAGCTCGAATTCCGGTTCGTCGGCGCCGCGCCGCCGGTTCTCCTCGACCAGCCAATTATAGGGATAGGCCGCCTGCGGGTATTTGTAGAGCATCCGCATGTAGGAATGGGTCGGCAGCCCGTCGAGGTAGTAATACAGCTCCTTGACGTCTTCGCCGTGGTTGCCCTCGGCATTGGTCAGGCCGAACAGCCGCTCCTTGAGGATCGGGTCGCGCCCGTTCCACAGGGCAAGGCCGAGGCAGATGAACAGGTGCTCGTCGCCCCAGCCGGCAAGCCCGTCCTCGCCCCAGCGATAGGCGCGGCTGCGCGCATGATCGTGCGGAAAATAGTCCCAGGCGGTGCCGTGCGGGCTGTAGTCCTCGCGCACCGTGCCCCATTGCCGCTCGCTGACGTAAGGACCCCAGCGCCGCCATGCCGCGCCGAGCCGGGCCTGCTCGAGCCGGTGCCCTTCGGCCGTGTCCGCGACGGCGCGCGGCCGGCCGCCGATATCTTCCGCCATTTCCCCCTCTTTATTGTTCTACCGGCCGTCGACCAGCTCGGCTTCCTCCTCGATCTGAAGCGCGTCGTTGAACTTGTTGAAAAACCCGCACAGCGCAATCCGCAGGGTCAATTCGACGATCTGCGCCTCGCTGAACGCCTGCCGCAGCCGCGCGAACAGCGCCTCGGGGATGCGCGCCGGCTCCTGCCACGCGGCGATCGCGTACTCGACGACGAGCCGGTCGGTATCGTCGAGTTCGGGGTGGTCGCGGAAGTCGAGGAGCCGGGCGGCGCCCTCGGGCGACACGCCTTCGACCGCCAGGAACGGGGTGTGATGGGCGACGCAATAGGCGCAGGCGTTGAGCTGCGACACGGCGACGATCGCCAGTTCGAGCGCCCGCTTCGGCAGCGTCTTGGCCTCGCGCAGTTCGAGCAGGAGCGGCATCAGGTGGCGCAGCGCCGCCGGCACGTGCGCAAAGACCGCGACCTGGTTGCGGAACGGTCCGTAGCTCTCGGCAAAGCGCCGGTAGATTTCGGCCAGATCGCCGGGGAGTTCCTCCGGCGCGATGTCGCGCACCCGTGCCATGCCCGCGCCTAGCCCTTGTTTGCCCATCCGGCGGCGTTCATAAGGGCTACCCTCTTGTGACGCGGGGGCGCGGTCAAGCCCCATCGGCGCCACACTCGGCGGGGATACGGGCATGCGCCGGGCACTGCGCATCTGGGCCGGGCTCTGGCTCGCCGCGGCGGGCCTCGCGGCCGCGTCGGCGGCGGCGGCGGAGAGCGGCGAAGTGGCGGCGATCCGGCGCGAGCTTTCCGCCGCCGCGGCGCGGGACGGGGCGTCGAGCCCGCGCCTGCTGCCGCTGCTCGACCGCCTCGCCGCGGCGGAGTTCCGCGACGGCGACCTCGCCGCCGCCCTGGCTTCGCGCCGCCGCGCGCTGAAGCTCGCCGTCGCGGCGTTCGGCACCGAGGCGCCGGCGACCGCCGAGGCGACGGCGGCGCTCGCCCTCTTGCAGATCGAGCGGCAGCGCTATCTCGACGCCGAGGGGCTGCTGATCGTCGCCCGCCGCCGGCTCGGTGACGCCACCCCGGCATCGCTTCCGGTGCTGAGCGGGCTCGCCCGCATCGCCCTGGCGCGCGGCGACCCGGCCCGGGCGCGGCCGCTGGCCGAGCGGGCGGTGGCGCTGATGACGGCGCAGCGCGAACCGCGCTCGGCCGAGCCGCTGCGCGTACTCGGCGCGGTCGACGCCGCCGAGCGCCGCTTCGACGACGGCGTCGCCGTCCTGAACCGGGCGCTTGCCTTCGACCGCGCCCGCCGCGACCCGCTCGAGCTCGCCCGCAGCCTTGCCGCGCTCGGCGGGGTCTACCTGCGCGCCGACCGCTTCGCCGAGGCGCTGCCGCCGCTCGAAGAGGCCGCCGCGCTCGACCAGGAGGCGCTCGGCCCGAACCATCCGGCAATCGCCGACGATTTCCACGACCTGGCGATCGCCTGTGAGGGGCTGAAGCGCGCCGGCGAAGCGCGCCGCCTCCTCGCCGCCGCCATCGCCCTGCTCGAACGCGGCGACGGCAGGAACTCCCCGCGCCTCGCCTTTGCCGAGCTCGAACTGTCGCGGCTGCAGCGCGAGACCGGCGACGGCGAGGCGGCCGACGCCTCGTTCGCCCGGGCGCGCCGCATCCTCAACGCCGCCGAGGACGAGGAGCGCGAGCGCGAGCGCCGGCTCTAGCCGCGCCCGGCGATCCGCGCCGGGCTCAGCACCGCCGCGTCGAGCCCGAACCCGGCGATCCGCGCCGGCAGGCGGCCCTCGGCGATCAGCCCCGCCGCCGTCTGCGCCATGCCTTCGGCGGTCTGGATGCCGTAGCCGCCCTGCGCGGCGAGCCAGAAAAACCCCTCGGCGAGCGGGTCGAAGCCGTTGACCGGGGTCTTGTCGGCGACAAAGCTGCGCAAGCCTGCCCAGCGCCGCTCGACCCGCTTGACCTCCAGCACCGTCACCCGCGTCAGCCGGTCGATGGCGACGGCGACATCGAGCTCCTCGGGCTGCGCGTCGCACGGCGGCACCGGCGTCTCGTCCGCCGGCGAGACCAGCAATTTGCCGGCGTCGGGCTTGAAATAGCCGGTCTCGCCGACATCGATGACCATCGGCCAGGCCGACACCTCGATCCCCGCCGGCGGCGGCACGATCAGTGCGGTGCGCCGCTTCGGCACCAGCCCGATCGGCGGCAGCCCGGCCAGCCCGGCGACCTCGTCGGCCCAGGCGCCGGCGGCGTTGACGACCACCGGCGCGGCGAACTCGCCGGCCGGGGTTGCCGCCGTCCACGCCCCGCCGCGCCGCGCCAGCGCCGTCACCGGCGCGTCGCAGATTAAGCGGCCGCCCTGGCGGCGCAGGCGGCGCAGATAGGCCTGGTGCAGCCCGTGCACGTCGATGTCCATCGCCTGCGGTTCGAGGATCGCCGCCCGCACCGCGCCCGGCCGCAACACCGGCACCAGCGCCGCCGCCGCGGCGCCGTCGAGCCGCCGCAATGCCGGATCGAGCGGCGCCATCTCCTGCCATGCGGCGTCGAGCTCGCCGAGCTGCTCCTCCGGCGCGTAGAGCAGGACGCCGCGCGGCGTCAGGATCGGATGCTCGGCCAGCCCGCCGGCCTGCGCCAGGTAGAAGTCGCGGCTCGCCTTGGTCAACAGCCGCACCGGCAAATTGCCGTAGGTCTCGGTGAACAGCGCCGCCGAGCGCCCGGTGCTGTGATAGCCCGGCTGCGCTTCGCGTTCGAGCAGGATGACGCGGGCGCGTTCGGCGAGGTGCGCCGCCGCCGAGGCCCCCGCCATGCCGGCGCCGATGACCACGATGTCGGCGGTCTGCGCCGGCACGGCGGCGCCCACCCGTCAGTACAGCCGGGTGCGGTAGCTCTCGGCGGTGTAGCGCTCCGCTTCCTCGACCGAGCCGCCTTCGTTGATCTGCTCGGTGATGATCCGGCCGAGCGACGGGAAGTCGCTGCGCGCGACGTGCTTGTCCGGGTTCCACAGGTCGGAGCGGATCAGCGCCTTGCCGCAGTGGAAATAGACCTCTTCGACGCTGACCAGGATGCCGCTGCGCGGCACCTTGCCGTTGACCGCGGTCGGCTCCAGCAGGGCCGGATCGGTGGTGATGCGCGCGGTGCCGTTGACCCGCAGCGTCTCCAGCAGTCCGGGCACGAAAAAGATCAGCCCGACGCCGGGGGCGTCGAGCAGGTTGCCGATCGTGTCGACCCGGTTGTTGCCCAGCCGGTCGGGGATCAGGAGGGTGTGGTCGTCGAGCACGGTGACGAAGCCCGGTGCGTCGCCCTTCGGCGAGGCGTCGCAGCGGCCGTTGCGGTCGGCCGTCGCGATCACCAGGAACGGCGACAGCGCGATAAAGGCGCGCGAATGCTTTTCCAGCCGGGGCAGCTGCTTCTTGACCGCCCGCTCGGCCGGTTGGCCGTAGATGCCCCGGATCTCGGCAATGTCCTCGATGATATCCACCATCGCCTCCCGTCGCTGGATCGGCCTAGTATGCACGACGAGAGCGGCAAGCTCCAGGCGGGGGTAGAATGGGCGTCGAGGTGGTGCGCGAGGCGTGGCCGGAGAACGGCTTTCTCGCGCGGGTGACGATCGACAACCGGGCGAAGCTGAACAGTCTCAACCGCGCCCTGATGGGCGAGCTGCTGGCCGCGATGGAGGGCCTCGCCGGCGCCCCCGACCTGCGCCTCGTCATCCTGGCCGGCGCCGGCGGCCGCGCCTTTGTCGGCGGCGCCGACATCGGCGAGCTGGCGGCGCTCGACCGCGGCGGCGCGCGCGAGTTCATCACCCTGGTGCACCGCTGCTGCGACGCCTTCCGCCATTTGCCGGTGCCGGCGATCGCGCGGATCGACGGCTACGCCCTCGGCGCCGGGCTCGAATTGGCCGCCGCCTGCGACCTGCGCGTCGCCGCCGCGGGCGCGCGATTCGGCATGCCCGAGGTGCGCGTCGGCGTCCCCTCGGTGGTCGAGGCGGCGCTGCTGCCGCTGCTGGTCGGCGCCGGCCGCGCCCGCCGGCTGCTGCTGACCGGCGAGATGATCGACGCCGCCACCGCGCTCGCCTGGGGTCTCGTCGACGAGGTCGCCGCGCCCGAGCGGCTCGGCGCTGCGGTCGAGGCCCTCGCCGCCCAGATTCTCGCCGGCGGGCCGCAGGCGATGCGGCTGCAGAAGCGGCTGCTCCTCGACTGGGAGGAATTGCCGGCCGCTGCCGCGATCGCCCGCGGCATCGACTGCTTCGCCTCGGCCTACGATACCGACGAGCCGGCGCGCCTGGCCGGAGCGCAGCTCGCCCGGATGCGGGAGCGGCGCTGATGCCGGGCAAGACGCCGCGCCGCCGCGGCATGGCCGACGCCGAGGCGGGCATCCCGCACTTCTTCGGCCACCGCGCCCGCCTGCGCCAGCGCCTGATCGCCGCCGGGGCGGAGAACCTGCCCGATTACGAGCTGCTCGAAGTGCTGCTGTTCGCCGGCAACCCGCGCGGCGACACCAAGCCCCTGGCCAAGGACCTGCTCGACCGCTTCGGCAGCCTCGCCGAGGTGCTGAGCGCCGATGCCGACGACCTCTTGTCGGTGCCGGGCCTCGGCGAAGCCGGCGTCGCCGCGCTCAAATCGGTGCGCGAAGCGGCGCTGCGGCTGCTCAAGGCCGAGGTGAGCGAGCGCCCGCTGATCGGCTCCTGGGACAAGCTGATCGACTACTGCGCCGCAACGATCGCCTACGGCAAGGTCGAGGAGTTCCACATCCTCTTCCTCAACCGCAAGAACGAGCTGATCAAGCACGAGCGGCAGCAGCGCGGCACCGTCGACCACACCCCGGTCTACCCCCGCGAGGTGGTCAAGCGGGCGCTCGAGCTCGACGCCTCGGCGCTGATCCTGGTGCACAACCACCCCTCGGGCGACCCGACCCCGTCGAAGGCCGACATCGCCGTCACCCGCGAGATCGTCAAGGCGGCCACCCCGCTCGGCGTCACCGTGCACGACCACGTCATCATCGGCCGCGGCCGCCACGTCAGCCTCAGGGATCAGGGGCTGCTGTAGGCGCCAGGTCGGGATCGCGTCGGGGGCGCGCGCCCGGTAAGATCGCCGCGTCTCATTCCCCGTCCGCTCGCGCTCCAGCCGCGCCGGGAAGCGGACGCGGTCGAGAACCGTGCGCTCGGGGGAAACCCTCGGCGATGGTGCCCGGCCCGTCGCACCGCACCGCGACGCGCAGCCTGCGGCCGGTTGCGCCGCATCGACCGCGCGCGCCGGCGGCGGCACGCAATGCCGCATTGCGCGGCTGTACGCGCCGTTGCACTACCGGAGCACAAGAAGTCGGTCCGACGATGGCAGCCCTATGCGCGGCTGGTGTATCTGCATCTCCTGTCAAAACTATCGACGAGAGGACGGCGACTGCCCCAACGACACGACTCCGAAAAACTCGTCGACTCGATGTCGGGGCGCGATGACATCGGCCGTCACGCTGCGAAGCGGCCGTCTGTCGAAACGCAGCAGTGATGTGAGACCATGGCCGCCATTCCCCGCTATCGCCCGCATGCGGGCCCCATCCTTCTCTCCGCCGGGTTCCGCCCCTTCTTCCTTGGATCGGCGGTCTGGGCGGCCATCGGAATTCCGCTGTGGCTGGCCGTCTACAGCGACGGCACGGCACTGCCGAGCCTGCTCCCGCCGCTGATTTGGCATGTTCATGAAATGGTCTTCGGCTTCGCCGCGGCGGCCGTTGCCGGTTTTCTGCTGACGGCAATTCCTAATTGGACCGGCCGAATGCCGTTGCAAGGCCGGCCCCTGGCCGTGCTCGTTGCGCTTTGGGTGGCGGGACGCGCAGGCATCCTGCTGTCGGGCTTGATCGGCGGTTACGCTGCGGCGGTGGCCGACCTTGCCTTCCCGGCCGCGTTTCTCGGGGCTGTCGCTCGCGAGATCGTCGCAGGAAAAAACTGGCGTAATTTGCCGATGCTCGCAGCCTTGTCGCTGTTGCTCGTCGGCAATCTTTTGGTGCACTTGGACGCGCTCGGCGTTGCCGATACGGCCGAACTCGGAAATCGGATCGGCGTCGCCACGCTGCTGATGCTCATCGCCCTGGTGGGCGGCCGGATTATTCCGAGTTTCACCCGGAACTGGCTTGCAAAAAACCGGCCCGAGGTCAGCCCGCCGCGTCCCGAGAGCCGGTTCGATCGCGCGGTTCTCGGGGTGACCGCGCTCGCGCTCGTCAGCTGGGCGGTTGCTCCCGACGCCGTCGTGTCGGCGTGGGGCACGATCGTCGCCGGGGGCGCCATCGGCTTGCGGATGTCTCGCTGGCGGGGCGGCAAGACGATGCGCGAGCCGCTGCTTGTCATTCTGCATGTCGGTTATGGCTGGCTTGCGGCCGGCCTTCTGCTGCTCGGGCTCGACGAGCTCTTCGATCTCCTGCCGATGACGGCCGCCCTGCATGTCTTGACGGTTGGTGCGATCGGCACGATGACGCTCGCTGTCATGACCCGTGCCTCGTTGGGCCACACCGGACGGCCGCTTGTCGCGGGATCGGGCACCCAAGTCATCTACGCCTTGGTGACACTCGCCGCTCTCCTGCGCGTCCTGTCGCCGTTCGCGGGCGCGCAGATGATGCCGATATTGTGGGCGGCCGGCGCTTCATGGGCGGCGGCCTTCGGCCTGTTCGCGGTTCTCTACGGCAGGGTGCTGACACAACCCCGCGCCACGGGCCATGCCGCAAGGCCGATCTGAGAGGGAAGAGCGATCGCGGCGTCTCATCCCCCCGTCCGCTTGCGCTCGAGCCGCGCCAGGAAGCGGGCGTGATCGACGACCGTGCGCTCGTGAAAGCCCTCGCCGATAACGTCCCGCTCGTCGCGGCACAGCGCCTTGAAGCGCAGCCGGTTGCCGTCGATCTCGACCAGTTCGACCTCGGCGGTCACCGCCATCCCGACCGGGGTCGCGGCAAGGTGGCTCATCTCGACCCTTGTGCCGAGGCTGCGCTGGCCGGGGCCGAGATAGGGCGCCAGCGCATGGACGCAGACCCATTCGACAAACGCGATCATCTGCGCCGTGGCGAAGACCGGCGGCATCTCGGTCGCCGGGTCGAACAGCCGCGCCTGCGCCGGCACGGTCAGCGCCTCGCCGACGACCAGCGTCTCGGCGCGGCGCAGCCCCGGCTTCAGATCGGCGAGGCTCATCCCCGAGGGTCAACCCTTGTATTGCAGGACGGTCAGCCCGGCATTGACGTCGGTCAGGTACATCAGCCCGTCCGGCGCAACGTAGACGTCGTTGGACTGGATCACCCGCGGCCGGTTGGGCCGCGGATCGACCATGCGCTCGGGCGGCGGCGGCACGAAATGCGCCACCTCGCGCGGCTGGAACGGGTCCCTGATGTCGAACACGCGCAGCCCGGCATTCTGGTAGGTGGCGAAGATCAGCTCCGAGCTCTGCCACGAGCCGGGCCGGTTCTCGTGCAGATTATGCGGCCCGAACTTGGCGCCCTTGCGGCAATAGTCGCGCTCCGCCGGGGTCGGCAGGGTGGCGATCGACACCGGGTTGGTCGGCTCGCGCACGTCGAACACCCAGCAGCGCTGGATGCCGTTGGCGCAATCGTCGAGATTGCCTTCGTCGGCATAGACCGCAAGGCCGCGGTCGGGCAGCGGCAGCGGCGTGTGGGTGCCGCCGCCGAACGGCGGGCTCCAGTTGCGGTGGCTGAGCAGTTTCGGCGCGCTCGCCTGCGAGACGTCGAGGATGGTCATGCCGCCGTCGCGCCAGGCGGCATAGGCGAGATCGCCGGCGACGATCGCGTGGTGCAGCGCATAGCGCTTGCCCTTCGGCCAGGCGGGCGTCTCGCCGCCGGCGGCGTGCATGCCGGGCAGCCACCAGCGCCCGACCACCTCGGGCCGGGTCGGCTCGGCCATGTCGATCACCGCCAGGACATGGTCGGTGAAGCCCTGCCAATGGCACGAGGCATAGGCGTAGCGCCCGCCGACATACCACAGCCGGTGCAGCCCGAGCCCGTCCACCGGCATGAAGGCGATCTCGCGCGGCGCGGCCGGCCTGGCGATGTCGAAGACCCGCAGCCCGGCGGCGAATTCCTTGTCGCGCCTGGTGAAGGTGTCGGTGATCGAGCCCTTGAAGTAGTCGTTGGGGTCGGCGTAGCCCTGCATGACCCAGATGTTCGGCGCGTTGACCGTCAGCAGCAGGTCGCCGTGGGTCTGCAGGTGGAAGGCGCGGGTGTTGGGCGGCGCCGGCACGAACTTGACCGTGCGCGGGTTGCGCGGGTCGGCGACGTCGACGACGGTGAAGCCGTCGCTGAACATGTGGCCGACAAAGGCGTGGCCCTTGTGCACCATCACCTGCACGCCGTCGCCCTTGCCGCCCATGTCGCAGTGCCCGACGAACTCGATGTTGCGCGCGGATTCGGGCGTCATCCTCCCCTCCCTGCGATGGCGCCGCAGCATAGCGCAAGCCGCCCGGCCCGCCAGCCTCGGGGTCACGCCGATTTGTTTCGCTCCGGGCCGCCGATGCCTCGATAGTGGACGCCGCAACGCGCGGGGGAGGAGCGAGGATGCGTTCCGTGGCAATCGCCGGCCTGGCGGCGGCGCTGATCGCCTGCGGCGGCGGCGCGGCCCTCGCCCAGTCGTCCGACGCCGGCTTCTTCGTTACCAGCCGCGGCGTCGGCAAGGGCGCCGATCTCGGCGGGATCGCAGGCGCCGACGAGCATTGCCGGCGGCTCGCCGAGGCGGCGGGCCTCGGCCGCCGCACCTGGCGCGCCTATCTCAGCACCCAGGCGGCGGACGGCAAGCCGGCGGTCAACGCCCGCGACCGCATCGGCACCGGACCGTGGAAGAACGTCAAGGGCGTCGTCATCGCCCGCGACCTTGCCGAACTGCACGGCGACAACAACCTGACCAAGGCCACCGCGCTGACCGAGAACGGCGAGGTGGTCAACGGCCGCGGCGACACCCCCAACCGCCACGACGCGCTGACCGGCACCCAGCGCGACGGCACCGCGTTCCCGCCCGGCGACGACCGCACCTGCCACAACTGGACCGGCAGCGCCCGGGGCGCCGCGATGCTCGGCCATATCGACCGCCAGGGTTTGCGCGACGACGAGGCGTCGCATTCGTGGAACTCGTCGCATCCCTCGCGCGGCCCCGACGGCGGCTGCAGCCAGGCCGACCTGCGCAGCACCGGCGGCGACGGCCTGTTCTACTGCTTCGCCGCCGACTGACGGCCGTGCCGATTGGCGGCGGGCACCCGCTCGGCTACCCTTCCCGCGAACCCGAAGGGAGGGACCGATGACCCAGGCAGCACGCTTCCGCGCCCTGCTGCGCGGCGACGGCATGGTGGTGGCGCCGGGCGCCTACGACTGCATCACCGCCCGGCTGATCGAGCGCGCCGGGTTCGCCGCGGTCTACATGACCGGCGCCGGCACCGCGGCGACGCTCGGCTATCCCGATTTCGGCCTGGTCACGATGTCGGAGATGGTCGCCAATGCCGGCCGCATCGCCGCCGCGGTGGCGCTCCCGGTCGTCGCCGACGCCGATACCGGCTACGGCAACGAGCTCAACACCGTGCGCACGGTGCGCGAATACGAGACCCGGGGCGTCGCCGGCATCCACATCGAGGACCAGGGCTTTCCGAAGAAATGCGGCCATCTCGACGACAAGGAGATCGTGCCGCGCGAGGAATGGCTGGCCAAGATCCGCGCCGCCGTCGCGGCCCGGCGCGACCCCGATTTCACCGTCATCGCCCGCACCGACGCGCGCGCCGTCATCGGCTTCGACGAGGCCATCGCCCGCGCCAACGCGGCGCTCGCGGCCGGCGCCGACATGGCCTTTGTCGAGGCGCCGCAGACCCTCGACGAGGTCGCCGCGGTGCCGCGCCTGGTCAAGGGCCCGTGCCTGCTCAACGTCGTCAAGGGCGGCAAGACCCCCGACCTCGACCTCGGCGAGGCCGAGCGCATGGGCTACAAGCTCGCCATCGTTCCCGGCCTGCTGATCAAGAACGTCGTCGGCATCTGCGAGCGCATGCTCGCCGAATTGCGCGAGAGCCGCCGTCATCCGGCGCCGGTCCGCGAGATGACCGTGCGCGAGACCTTCCAGCTCTGGGGCGCCGACGAATGGGACGCGCTGCGCCATCGCTTCCGCGCCGCCGAGCCGAAGCGCGACGCCGCGGAGTGATCCCGGCGCGGCGCCGCGCTACAATCGCCGCATGAAGACGCTGCGCGAACCCGCCGAGGTCGCCGCCTATGCCGCCGCCGTCGTGCGCCGGCATGTGCCCGACCCGGCCTATCGCGTCTTCCTGTTCGGCTCGCGCGCCGCCGGCACCGCACACCCCCGCTCCGACATCGACATTGGGATCGAGGGTCCGCGCCCGGTGCCGCACGAGACCATGGCGCTGATCGCCGACGAACTCGACGAGGCGCCGACGCTCTATACCGTCGATGTCGTCGATTTCGCCCGCCTGCCCGACACATTCCGCCGCGTCGCCCGGCACCGGGTCCCGCTGTGACCAAAACCGCGTCGCTGCGCGCCGATTTCGCCGCGGCGACGGCGCGCTTGCGCTAGAGCGGGATGAGATCGGGACGAATCGGCGGCGCTCCCGCTGGGTGGTGGGGATTGCCGCGTCGGCTGCGCCGCCTCGCAATGACGGGGACATGGTCATTGCGACCGCAGCGAAGCAATCTCCCGCCCTGTGCGCAGGGATTGCCGCGTCGGCTGCGCCGCCTCGCGACGACCGCCGTCGCGAACTTCCCGCTCGGACTAAATTAGCGAGACTAAACTAGCGTTGATCTTTTTGCCGAGCGGACTTTACGAGCGTCCAACCCGGCTCCGAGTGCCCCGCGGGAGGTAGTGGCCTGCCTTTGGTCGAGACGGCTTGCCGTCCGGTGCGCCCTCCTCTCGGACCGACTTTCTCATGGATGCCGGAGCGCGGCGTGGCGGCGCCGGGCGGTATTCGCACCTCGATTCTTGAGCGAGGGATAACGCCGTCACGGTTTTTGGTCACGGCTCACTCCTGCGGTCCGAACCTCGTTTGAAAATAGGAAATCGCGTGCTGTTCCGCCAGCGCCATGAGATCTGGACGTTCGGGCAGATTATCATCCGGAAAATGCTCCCGCTGCGCATCAAGCTGGCGTTGCATTAAGTGTTGCCATCGTTCGGTGATTTCCCTGTCGCTTAGCTGGCCGGCAAAGACGCCCTCCCATTCGAACAGCGCTTCGATGAAAAGCGCGTCCAGCGAGGTGGCCAGGGCCGAGGCTGCCTTGTGACGTGCGGCGAGCGGTATTGCGTCCCGCAACACGTCGGATACCTGTGCCGCGGCAATGATGCCACCCCACACCAACGGGTGCGATTGAACCACCGCCCACGTGGCGATCGCACCGCTTGAGGCGACGGCACGCAAAACGTTGAGCCGAGTTACCCACCTCGCAAGGCGGCCCCGATATAACCGGATATACTCGCAAGCGACCTTGAGCTGGAACAGCTCATTGAAATAAAGGGTCTGTTGCCGATGCTGGGGCGCGTCGTACTCGGCAGGCTCCGGTATCGGCGGTACTCGCGCTTGCTCTTTCCCCGCACCCGCTTACCGAAGCCCTCTTCAGAGCAGCGGGTTTCGCTCATTATATCCTGTCATATTCGCCTGTAAGGAGAGGGTTAAAGGGGTTCCGGGAACGCGTGCGCCCCGTCCGGCCCGAGCGGCAGGGGACGCACGCTCGCCGCCTCGGCCGGGTCGAGGGCGCCGTAGAGATGGGGAAACAGGTCGCCGTTTCTCGCCGGCTCCCATTTGAGGCGGCGCCCCAGCCGCGCCGCATCGACCGCGACCAGCACCAGCCCGGCCTGGCCGGCGCGATGGCGGCGGGCGCTTTCGGCGATCTGCGCCGCGGTCGAGAAATGGATGAAGCCGTCAGCCCGGTCCTGGCTCGACCCGCGATAGACTCCCGCGGCCGCGGCCGCCGCCCATTCCTCTGCCCGGCACATGTGGTAGATCATCACCGCCATGACGGCAGGCTATCCGACCCGCGACCGCGCCGAAAGCTCGCCCGTGATGGTGCCGCACGCGCCGGCGCTGGTCGCCGGCTTCCGCGAGGTGGTGTGGCTGTCGCCCGACGGCGAGATCGAGGCGCTGTCGCCGGACGAGGCGCGGGACCGTCTCGACGGCGGCGAGACCGCGTTCGTCTGCCATGCCCGGGCGACCGCCCGCCGCCTCGGCCTCGCCGCGTTGCCGGCGCTCGACCTGCTCGAATTGTTCGCCTTCGTCCGCCCGGCGCGGTTCTGCGTGCCGACGCCGCGCGGGCTTGCCGCCGCGCTCGGCCTGGTCGTCCCGCGCAATACCGCCGAGGCTTGTGTCGCGCTGGTGACGGCGGCGCGGGCGCTGTTGCAGGAATTGGGCGGCGACGGCGACGCGAACACCCGCGCTCTCGCCGAGGCCGCCTCCCGCGCCGGCTGGAGCTGGGGGCCGGCGGTGCTCGCCGCCTTGCCGGCGGCGGACCCGGCGGCGCTGCGCGGGGCGCCGGGGCTGCGCGTCTGGCAGCGCCTTGCCGAATGGCAGGACGCCGCGCCGCCGCCGCCGCCCGGGAACCTCCCGGTTGCCGCCGAGGAAGCCTGCGCCCGCCTGGCGGCGCTGCTCGGCGAGGATGCCGAGGCGCGGCCGCAGCAGGCGGAATTCGCCGCCGCAGTCGCCGCCGCCTTCGCCCCGCGCGAATTGCCCGACCGGCCGCACGCCGTGCTCGCCGAGGCCGGCACCGGCGTCGGCAAGACCCTCGGCTATATCGCGCCGGCCAGCCTGTGGGCCGAGCGGAACCGGGGCGCGGTGTGGATCTCGACCTATACCCGCAACCTGCAAAGCCAGATCGCCGGCGAATTGGACCGGCTCTACCCCGAGCCGGCGCAGAAGCGCCGCCGCGTCGTCATCCGCAAGGGGCGGGAGAATTTTCTCTGCCTGCTCAATTACGAAGACGCCGCGCGCGCGGTGCAGAACCGGCCGGGCGCGAGCGCCGCGCCGCTCGCCCTGATCGCGCGCTGGATTCTCGCCAGCGAGGCGGGCGATCTCGTCGCCGGCGATTTTCCCGGCTGGCTCGCCGAGCTGATCGGCCGCGGCCGGGTCAACACGCTGGCCGACCGGCGCGGCGAGTGCATCCACTCCGCCTGTCCCCACTTCCGCCGCTGTTTTGTCGAGAAGAACGTGCGCGCCGCGCGCGGCGCCCGCCTCGTCGTCGCCAACCATGCCCTGGTGATGGCCCAGGCGGCGCTCGGCGGGCTCGACGACGCGACCGTACCGACCCGCTATGTGTTCGACGAGGGCCACCACCTGCTCGAAGCCGCCGACGCCGCCTTCTCGGTGCGCATCTCCGGCCAGGAGGGCCGCGAACTGCGGCGCTGGCTGCTGGGCGCCGAGGCCAGCCGGTCGCGCGCCCGCGGCCTGCAGCGCCGCATCGGCGACCTCGCCGAAGGCGACGAGGCGGCCGGCAAGGCGCTGATCGACGCGCTGGTCGCCGCCCGCATCCTGCCCGCCGACGGCTGGCGCGAGCGCGTCGCCGAAGACCGCCCGCTGCCCGGATTCGAGGCGTTTCTCGCGATCCTGCGGCGTCAGCTTCTCGCCCGCGCGGTCGGCGTCGACAACGCCTACGGCATCGAGGCCGAGGCGCGCCCGCCGGTCGAGGGGCTTGTCGAGGCCGCCGCGCGCCTCGCCGACGGGCTCGACCGCCTGGCCGAGGCGCTCGGCCGGCTTTCCGCCGCCCTGCGCCGCCGCCTCGAAGATCCCGAGGACCCGCCGGAGGCGGGGCTGCGCCAGCGCCTCGATGCGACCGTGCGCCTTCTCGACCGCCGCGCCGGCCTGCAGCTCGGCGCCTGGAGCCGCCTGCTGCGCGATCTCGCCGCGCCGGCGCGGGCGGAGAGCGTCGAGTTTCTTGCCCTCGACCGCACGGACGGCTCCGAGACCGACATCGCGCTGTGCCGCCACTGGGTCGATCCCGGCATCCCGTTCGCCGAGGCGGTGGCCCGGCCGGCGCACGGCATCGTCGTCACCTCGGCGACCTTGACTGACGGCGAGGCCGACCCGGCGCTCGCCTGGGGTGCGGCCGAGGCGGCGACCGGGCTGCGCCACCTGCCCGAGCCGCCGCGCGCGGCACGCATCGCCTCGCCCTTCGACTACGCGGCGCAGACCCGCATCCTGGTCGTCACCGACCTCCCGCGCGACGATCTCGGGCAGGTCGCCGCCGGCTTCGCCGCGCTGATCGGCGCGGCGGGCGGCGGCGCGCTCGGCCTGTTCACCGCGATCACCCGGCTGAAGGCGGTGCACCAGCGCGTCGCCGCCGCACTCGAAGCCAAGGGCCTCTTGCTGCTCGCCCAGCACGTCGATGCGATGGCCACCGCGACCCTGGTCGAGATTTTCCGCGCCGAGGAGGATTCGGTGCTGTTCGGCACCGACGCGGTGCGCGACGGGGTCGATGTGCCGGGCCGTTCGCTGCGCCTCATTGTCTTCGACCGGGTGCCGTGGCCGCGTCCCGACATTCTGCACCGGGCGCGGAAGCCGGTATTCGGCGGCGCCGCCTACGACGACCGCATCGCCCGGCTGCGCCTGCGCCAGGCCTATGGCCGGCTGGTGCGGCGCGCCGACGACCGCGGCGTCTTCGCCATCCTCGACCGGCAATTGCCGTCGCGGCTGCTGTCCGCCTTCCCGCCCGGCGCGCCGGTGCTGCGCCTGCCGCTGGCCGACGCGACGGAATTGACCCGGCAGTTTCTTGCCGATACGCCTTGACGATCCGCGAAAGCAGCGAAGGAGCGGCCATGCTCGACCCCCACGGCGCGCTGATCTACACGATGGTGCTCGTCTCCGGCGCCGAGCGCAGCATGCCGCCGGCGGAGCTGGCGATCATCGGCGACATCGTCGGCCACCTGCCGGTGTTCCGCGATTTCGACCGCAGCACCCTCGCCCGCCATCTCGACGACTGCGCCGAGCTGCTCGCCGAGGAGGACGGGCTGGAAAAGACGCTCGACGCGATCCGCCAGGCGCTGCCGCCGAAGCTGCGCGAGACCGCCTATGCCATCGCCTGCGATCTCGTCGCCTCCGACGGCGCGGCGACGCAGGAAGAGCTGCAGATTCTCGAGCTGATCCGCCACCGCCTGTCGGTCGGCCGCCTCGCCGCCGCGGCGATCGAGCGCGGCGCCCGCGCCCGCTTCCAGAAGCTGTAGCTACCGCTCCGCCGCCGCTTCGGCGTCGCGGCGCAGGCGGCTCGGCAGCAGTTCGCCGAGCCGCTCCAATACCGGATAGGCGGCGGCGGCGAGGTGCGAGTTGATCCGCTTCAGGTCGCGCAGCACGTCGAGATGCAAGGCGCTGGTCTCGACGCTTTCGACCCGGCCGGCGCGGATGCGCGCGAAATGCGCTTCGGTGGCGCGCGCCTCCATGTCGCGGAACACCTCCTTCTCGCCGATCAGGCGCCGCGCCGCGCCGGCGTCGTCGGTCATGAACACCGCCGCGCCGGCCTGCACGTTGACCACCAGCCGCTCCAGCATCGCGCGGATTTCGCGCTGGCCTTCGACCGAGAATGCCAGGCCGCGTTTCAGCCGCTTGGCGGCGATCGCCGCCAGGCCCTTTTCGACGATGTCGCCGGCATGTTCGAGATTGGTGACGAAGGCGAGAATCTCGCCGAGCCGGCGGTTGCATTCGTCGTCGAGCGCGTCGGGGTCGAGCCCGGTGAGATAGACCTTGATCTCGTGGTTGAGCCGGTCGAGCACGTTGTCGAGCGCCTTGACCGCCGCGACCCGGCTGCGGTCGCCGCGGTCGATCGCGTCGAGCGCGCCGCGCAGCATCGCCTCCAGCACGTCGGCCATGCGCAGCGCCTCGCGCGCCGCCCCGGCCAGCGCGATCCCCGGCGTCTCGCGCGCCGTCTCGCTGAGGTAGAGCGGCCGCGACGGGTCGCTCGGCGCCACCCGCGCCGGCATCAGCCAGGTGAGCAGCCGCGCGAACGGCCCGAGCGCCGGCAGGAAGATCGCCGCCGTCGCCAGGTTGAACGCGGTGTGGAAATCGGCGACGGCGCGCCCCGGGTCGGGCTCGATCGTCACCATCAGCGGCGCGATCCACTCCAATGCCGCCAGGGCGAGCACCACGCCGACGGCCCGGTTCAACAGGTTGCCGGCCGGCAGCCGGCGCGCCGCCGGGTCGCCGCCATGCGCGGTCTCGAGCAGCGGGTTCAAGGCCGCGCCGAGATTGGCGCCGAGCACCAGGGCAAAGGCGGCCTGCGGCGGCACCACCCCCTGCGCCGCCAGCGAGACCGTCAGCAGCACGGTGGTGACGCTCGAATGCGCCGCCCAGGTCAGCGCCGCGGCGAGGATCACGTCGATGATCGGCTGGGTCGCGATCGCGCCCATCAGCAGCCGCAGGCTCGGCACGTCCTCGTACGGCGTCAGCAAAGCGAGAAGCTGCTGCAGCGCGAACAGCATCAGCCCGAGGCCGATCGCGACGCGGCCGAGATCGTGCGCGCGCGAGGCGCCGCCGCGGCGGAACAGGATGACCCCGACCAGCACGAGCAGCGGCGCCACCCGGGCGACGTTGAACGACAGCACCTGGACGATCAGCGTGGTGCCGATATTGGCGCCGAGCATTACCGCCAGCGCCGGCACCAGTTCGACCAGCCCGCCGGCGGCGAACCCCGCCACCATCAGCCCGGTCGCGGTGCTGCTCTGCAGGATCGCAGTGACCCCCAGCCCGGCCAGCAGGGCGCGCAGCCGGCCGCCCACCGCGCGGCCGAGAAACCGGCGCAAATGGGGGCCGAACGCCCGCTGCACGCCGCTTTGCACCATGTGCACGCCCCACAGCAGGAGCGCGATTGAACCGGCGAGGTCGAGCAGCGTCAGGGTGGCGTCCATCTCCCGCCCCTCCCCATTGCACCGGTTTCGCGATAAACGCCGAGCGGCGGCAAAGTTCAACAGCGAAATGCGGCAGTGAAATGCGGCGGCCGCGGGAATGATCCGCTTGACGCCTCGGCCGGTTCAAACGAACATCGATTCGCCTGTCAGGCAGCCCGCCGCGTCCAGTCATTCCGCGGGCGGCAACCAGATCAACTTAAGATAACCGTGAGGCCGCAATCGGTCTGGCGGCGTCATTCCCTGGCGGAGTCAAGCCATGCCCAAGGAAATCGACGTCACTCTCACGCAGATTTTCTGTAACTCCAACGGGTTCGGCGGGTCGATCGAGGTGTCGGGCAACATTTTCGGGGCGACGTTTCAGAACAACCCGAACGACCCGAAGGATCAGCGGGCGTCGAGCGCGATATTCACCTTTCCCGACGGCCCGATCCGCATCTCCGAGGGCCAGTCGGTTGCGATCGCGGCGCCGGCGGCGACCTTTACCCTCGCCGCCCCCGACCGGGACGAGCCGGACAGCGGCCCCCGCTTCCTCAGGCTCGGCGGCGATCTGATCGGCATCGCCGGCAATTTTCTGACCCTGCGCTTCGACGAGGCGCTGCCGTTCAAGGCCCAGCCGGGAGAGCCGCAAGTGGCGCCGCGCAAATTCGAGCTGGTCTTCGCCGGGCCCAATGTGACGATCACGCTGACCTTCGGCGCGATCGTCTCCTTGGTGTTTTAGCGCTCCTCCTCGGCCATCGCGGCGCGCAGCGCGGCCCGCGCCTCGGGCGGCAGCGCCGCGACCGCCCGGCACAGCCGCGCCATCTGGCGGCGCAGCCCGTAGACCTGGTCGAGCAGGCCGAGCACCACCGCCATCGCCTCGTCGCCGACCGCGAAGTCGCGGCGCATGCCGAGGATCAGCTCGACCCGGGCGACATCGACCTCGCCGAAGGCGAAGCGTCCGTCGGCGAAGTCCGGCAGCAGCCAGCGGTTCTCGACCCAGCGCAGCACCTCGGCCCGTTCCAGCCCGGCGAACTGCGCCAGCAGCTCGTCGAGCCCGATCATCGCCTCGCTCCCAGGTCGCGCCGCGGATCGACCGGGTGGCGCGCCGCCCAGCCTTTCAGAAAGTCGGCCAGTTCGGCGTCGCCGGCGGCGCCGATGACGATCTTCAGGGTGACGTACTGGTCGCCCGGCCGGCCGCGGCGCTGGATGCCCTTGCCCCGCAAGCGCAACTGCGTGCCGGCGTCGGAGCCTTTCGGGATCGTCATCGTCACCGGGCCGGTCACCGTCGGCACGGCGACGCGGGCGCCGAGCACCGCCTCGGCGAGGCTGACCGGCAGGTCGAGATGGATGTCGTCGCCGTCGCGGCGGAAATACGGGTGCGGCTCGACCGTCACCTCGATCAGCGCGTCGCCCGGCGGCCCGCCGCCGATGCCGGGGCTGCCCTTGCCCTTGAGCCGCAGCACCTGGCCGCTGGTGATGCCGGCCGGAATGGTGACGTCGAGCCAGTCGTCCGGCGGCAGGTTCAGCCGCTTTTTCGCCCCGGTCGCCGCCTCGACGAAATCGACGCTGAGGCTGAACAGCCGGTCGCCGCCGGGAAACGGCATGCCGCCGGTCCGGCTGCGGCGCGCGCCGGTTCCCATGCCGCCGCCGAACATCGACAGGATGTCGTCGAGATCGTCGATCTCGATCCCGCCCTCCTGCCGGTATTTGCGCCCCTGCGCCCCTTCGGCGTGCGGCCGGTAGGCGTAGCGCGGCCGTTCGGCGCCGCTTTCGTCGATCTCGCCGCGGTCGTAGCGCGCCTTCTTTTCCGGGTCGGACAGCAGGTCGTAGGCGGCGGAAACCGCCTTGAAGCGGGCCTCGGCCTCCGGCTTGCCGGGGTTGAGGTCGGGGTGCAGCTGCTTCGCCAGCTTGCGATAGGCGGCGCGAATCTCCTCCGGCCCCGCCGAGGGGCTGACGCCGAGCACCTGGTAAGGGGTTTGTGCCGCCATCAGCGCTGCGTCAGCGGCCGGCGGGCACGGCCGGCGCCGGCCGGCTCGACGCGCACGTCGGCCTGGCGCTCGACGCCGCCGCGCTCGTAGGTCAGGCGCACCTCGTCGCCGATCCGCGACAGGCCGATCATGTTGTGGAGCTGCGTGCCGCTATGCACCTTGACGCCGTTGACCGCGACGATCAGGTCGCCGCTCTTCAGCCCGGCGCGCTCGGCCGGCGAGCCCGGCTCGATGCGGGCGATGACCGCGCCGCCGGTCTGCCGCGTGTTGAGCGCCTGGGCGAGGTCGGGGGTCAGGTCCTGGATGGCGACGCCGATGCGGCCGCGCTTGACCTCGCCATAGCGGATGAGCTGGTCCATCACCGCCCGCGCCATGTTGATCGGCACCGCGAAGCCGATGCCGATATTGCCGCCGCCCGGCGCCAGGATCGCGGTATTGATGCCGATCAGCCGGCCGCGCAGATCGACCAGCGCGCCGCCGGAATTGCCGGGGTTGATCGACGCGTCGGTCTGGATGAAATCCTCGTAGCCCTCGATGCCGAGGCCGCTGCGGCCGAGCGCGCTGACGATGCCCGAGGTCACCGTCTGGCCGAGCCCGAACGGGTTGCCGATGGCGACGACGTAGTCGCCGACCTGGAGCTGGTCCGAATCGCCGAGCGGCACCGCGGTGAGCCCCTGCGCCGGGATGCGCAGCACGGCGACGTCGGTGTCGGCGTCGCGGCCGATCAGTTTGGCGTGGAAGCGGCGGTTGTCCTTGGTGGTGACCTCGATGTCGGTGGCGTGCTCGACGACATGGGCGTTGGTCAGCACATAGCCTTGCGCGGCGTCGACGATGACCCCCGAGCCGGTCGCCTGGGTTTCGCGCTCCTGCATCCGCTGGTCCGGCGGGATGTTGAAGAAGCGGCGGAAGAACGGGTCGGCCAACAGCGGGTTCTGCTCGCGCACCCGCCCCTTGACCGCGATGTTGACGACCCCCGGGGTGATCGCCCGCAGCATCGGCGCCAGGGTCGGAACGGCGCCGCCGCCCGCCTCGGGGATCGGCGTGCCGGGGAAGGCGGGGAGCGAGACCGCCACTCCGCCCAGGATCACGAGCGCCCATACTGCCGGTTTCATCAGAGGACCTTATCGTGCGGCGGGCGCCGCGGGCGCGGCGCCAGAGCCTATATCTAAACCGGCGCCCGCGGCCTTCAAGGCGGCGGGCTTGCGCCGCGGGGCGCGCCGTATCACCTTGACCGCATGGGGTCCGGGGCCGAGTCGAGGGCGGGGCGGCGGGGCGGTGCCGTTGCCGCCTGGCTCCTCGTGTGCTGCGCGATGATCGTGCTGATGGTGGTGATCGGCGGCGTCACCCGGCTGACCCTGTCGGGGCTGTCGATCACCGAGTGGCAGCCGCTCGCCGGCGTCGTTCCCCCGCTGTCGCACGCCGACTGGCTCGCCGAGTTCCGCAAGTACCAGCAGATCCCGCAATACAAGCTGATCAATGCCGGGATGAGCCTCGGCGAGTTCAAGACGATCTTCTGGTGGGAGTACGTCCATCGCCTGTGGGGCCGGCTGATCGGCCTGGTCTACCTCCTGCCGTTCCTCTATTTCCTGGTGCGGCGGCGGCTGCCGCGGCGCCTCGCCTGGCCGCTCGCCGGCATCTTCGCGCTCGGCGCGGCCCAGGGGGCGCTCGGCTGGTACATGGTCGAGAGCGGGCTGGTCGGGCGGGTCGAGGTCAGCCAGTACCGGCTGACCGCGCATCTCGCGCTCGCCCTGTTGATCTATGCCGCGACGCTGTGGGCCGCGCTTGGCCTGCTGCGCGGTCCGCCCGAGACGCCGGTGGCGCCGCGCTGGCGCCGCGCCGCCGAGGCGGTGCTGGCCCTGGTGGCGGCGACCGTCGCCGCCGGCGGCTTTACCGCCGGGCTCAACGCCGGGCTGGTGTTCAACACCTTTCCGCTGATGGACGGGCACATCGTGCCGCCCGGCTATGGCGAGCTCCAGCCGTTTGCCCGCAACTGGTTCGAGAATGTCGCGGCGGTGCAGTTCGACCACCGTCTGCTGGCGACGGCGACCGCGGCGGCGATCCTGGCGCTGTGGCTGGCCGGCCGCCGCGCCCGCCTGCCGCGCCCGGCCCGCCGCGCGCTGCACGCCCTGCTCGCCGCCGTGGCGCTGCAATTCAGCCTCGGCGTCTCGACCCTGCTCTTGGTGGTGCCGATCCCGCTCGCCGCCGCCCACCAGGCCGGCGCCGTCCTGCTGCTGACCGCGGCGCTGCTGTTCCGCCACACCCTGCGCGGCGCCGTTCCCGCGCGCTACCCTGTCACCCGGTAGGCCCGGCCCTCGGCGATGCCGTAGTCGAGGTAGTGGCGATAGGCATTTACTCGTGCATCGAGAACATCCCGATTTATAACCAGATACTCAATAGGATTGAAATCCCCCGGGATTTTTTCAACCTCTTCGGCCCGAAGGACATACGCACCAGGGAGGTGCTGGTTAAAATAGTTCATCAACTCTGTCTTGGCATCTGCTGCTGCACGGTCGAGACAGCCGCGCGCCCATTCGAGCGCCGCTCTCCACGCGTCTTTATCCAACCGGCTGATCATGTCGCGATCATCGCGGATGGAACGCACGTCCTCCGCACAATCCGAATCAAATCCCCAAATTTTGAGAACCTCTTTTCCCCCGAAATACGTCTCGTTCACCCACGAAATGTCCCTCTGGTGACGAGACTGCAACAACGCTACCCATTGAGACGAGAACTCATGGGCTCGTTTCGCCATGGGCCGCGCGTATATTAAAGCATATGCGAGGCTCGGGACAAATACTTTATCGAAGAATCGCGCGTTCACCCATCGCATAAAATCAAGTTCGGCGCTGGTCAGTCCTCGATTAACAGTCAACGTCAGATGGCGTTGATCGAATTCATCGATATCCAGGCCTAAAATATTAAGAATCTGCCTGGCGAGCTGCTCCCGCTCACTATCATAATGCAACACCCGGCATTTGGAGAGACCGAACGCCGCCGTGAGGTTTTGTAAGTCGGTTGCCATGGCATATACCGGATCTTCACGGACGAATTCGTCGAAAGATCTCGTTTCACCACCGTGTTTTACCGACTGATGGTACCATGAAGAGTAAAATGGAAGCACATCTCTTATCACCATGATAAAAGTTGGATCAATATTTGCGAGACTGCAAATGTCCGAAAATCGACGCCAGTGAGTTAGATCGAATAATCGAAATGACTCACAAGAGATCAAGGCGCGACCCTGTTCACCAAAGTACTGATCTATGATTTGGCATATTTCCGAATCCGACCGCCCCTGGAGGAATGCATCCAAAAGCATAACCCCATTACCGCTTGTAAATTCGTAGTCATGACTTGTCAATGGGTAATGTTTATAACAAATCCCCTTAGATTCAAACAGATTGGCGTTTTGGGCAAAAAACAACTGCAAAGCGCTTGATCCTGTCTTGGGACCGCCCACGTGGCAGAATATCTGCCGCCTAACCCTTGAATTTAGAACGTTGGGCCGAGAACTTGAAAGTCCCTTTGTCAATGTCAGCCGATTTTGTTGAGATTGCCCGAGATTGGCAAATGATCGCCACTGCTCTGGTATATCGAGGCCCTCAATGATCTCGGGATATTTGAACACCAGTCGCAATGTTTTGACTACATCGTCGACCGTTCGGCCCTTTATCCCAATAGTCATTTCGAGAAGCTTACAAAAATGTTCCTTGATAACGTCTTGCAATTTATTCACCTGTGGGCAAGGTCATTGTGCGAAATACGGTTTATCAACATCCGTCGCGTTGCACCTAAATGCTCGGCACCGGGTTACTGCTTATCTTGTCGGTAACATCGCCAATCCTTTACACGCAGCTCGGGCTGCGTCGATTCCGTCCTCTCGGATGATGTGCACCGAATATGAGTTGAGTCATCTGTGCGGTCCTGGCGCCGGGGCATCGCTGCCGCGCGGCTGAAACGGTTGTCTGGCTCGAATGCTGCATTACATGTCCCTTACGCCGCTGTCGAGTCGAAACCGGACGTTGCCTGCCGCCATTGTGCGGTGCGGGTTCGGAGAGCCATCCCGGTGCCGCCCCGTCACAAAATGGACGCCGCCGCCGG
>Ga0070739_10001956_pt1 | contig 29061 bp, 26 predicted proteins | sample Coa_R1_7_FD_66445 | JGI IMG/M metagenome (GOLD analysis project Ga0070739, IMG submission 66445) | Surface soil microbial communities from Centralia Pennsylvania, which are recovering from an underground coalmine fire - Coalmine... | ecosystem: Environmental > Terrestrial > Soil > Unclassified ...
GACGCTGGTCACGCTGCCCCCGGCCGAGGAGTGGCGCGCGTATTTCGAAGAACTGGAGCGGACCGGACGGGCGTCGGTGTTCGCGCGCGGCGGCCGCGAATTCTGGATCGCAACCGAGCGGCTGGGGTCGCGGGACGATCATCTGCTGATCGTCCGGGGCTGGATGGAATCGGTGGGACCGATCACGGCGGGCGCACTGGCGGAGAAACTGGCGCTCGGCCACGAAGACGTCGAAGGCGCACTGCTGAAACTGGAAGCCGAAGGCACGGTCTTGCGCGGCCGCTTCTCGGTTCCGGAAGGCGTCGGAGACATGGAATGGTGCAACCGGCGCGTTCTGGCGCGAATCCATCGGCTGACCATCGGACGCCTGCGCCGGGAGATCGAGCCCGTTTCGGCGCTGGACTTCCACCGCTTCCTGTGCCGCTGGCAGCATCTGGCGCCGGGAGCGCAGCTTCACGGCTCGGATGGCGTGCTGCAGGTCATCCGGCAATTGCAGGGTTATGAGATCCCGGCCGCGGCGTGGGAATCCGAGGTCCTGTCGCGGCGAGTTGCGCGGTACGATCCGGAGCAGCTCGATGAGCTTTGCCTGTCGGGCGAAGTGATGTGGGGCCGGTTGTCGCCGCATCCGGCGCTGGAATCCGACGATGGCCGGCGCGTGCGGGCGTCCAGGCTGGCGCCGATCTCGCTGTTCGAGCGCGAGAGCGCGGAGTGGCTTGGGGCCAATGGTGTGACACAGGAGGCGGCGCTTACGGAGCCCGCGCGCCAGATCCTGGAGGTGCTCCGCGCCAGTGGCGCATCGTTCTTCGGCGACCTGAGCCGGGCCACGCGCCTGCTGGCGAGTGAAGTGGAAGACGCGCTATGGGAGCTCGTGGCGGCGGGGCTGGTGACGGCGGATGGATTTGAGAACCTGCGCGCGCTGGTGGATCCGAAGCGGCGCCGCGGAGAGGGACGCGGCCGGCTTGCGCGTCCGCGTCATGCCGCGGGCCGGTGGGCGCTGATGCGGCACAGCGGTGAGCCGAGCGATGCCGGACAGCGAGTGGAAGCGTGGGCCGATCAGCTGATTCGCCGCTGGGGCGTGCTGGTTCGCGACGTTCTGGCTCGCGAAACCAATGCTCCTTTCTGGCGCGACCTGCTGCCGGTGCTGCGGCGGAAGGAAGCGCGCGGCGAGCTGCGCGGGGGCCGCTTCGTCGCGGGTCTTTCGGGCGAACAGTTTGCCGCGCCGGAAGCGCTCGACCTGCTGAGGGTGGTGCGCCGCGCCCAGTCGCATCCGGAAGACGAGCTGAGCATCGCCAACTCCGACCCGCTGAATCTTACCGGCATCGTGCTTCCAGGGCCGCGGGTAAGCAGCCTGTCGGCCGGCGCCCGCGTTCTGGTGGAGGCGGCAACGCCAATTTCGGCGTAAGCCGTTGTCGGGCAGCGAGTCATCACCGTTTTCTCACGAACGAGGCAACCCGGACGATACGTTATTTGGGCGTATGAGCGCCCGAGTATGCAGCGCAGTATTGCTCCAAAACGCCTCTCCGCGGGAAGCCCGGCATGAATACAGCGCTGGTGCAAGTGCTCCGCCGCATGCGCCGGGGCTCGCTTCGAAAACAGGTGCGGGCGCATCTGCCGGTTTTGCCGGTGCTGAGGCGGCAACTGCAACAGACTTCCGCCGAAATGGAACAGAGCGTGGTGGCCATCACACGCAACTTCAGCGGCATGGCCGGGCAGGTGCGGGATATCGTGGCGCGAGCATCCCACCTCCTGGGGTCCGCGGACGCAGCCGAAGCGGGCGCGGGCACGGTTGAAGCGCTGGTGGATTCCTCACGAGCGACAATGCAGCGGCTGATCGATCGGATGGAGCGATCGAGCGCGGTTTCCCTCCAGGCGGTCAAGCGGATGGAAGAGGTCGAGAGCGGAATGCGGCGCATTGAAAAAGCGATCGCCGAGGTGGATCGCATCTCCTTTTCCAATAAGCTGCTGGCGCTCAACGCGCGAATCGAGGCGGCGCATGTTGGCGAGGCGGGCAGCGGGTTCGGCATCGTAGCGGACGAAATTTCGAATCAGGCATATCGCTCGACGGAGATTACGGAGGAAATCGACAAAACTATTTCGAGCCTCAGCGCGGCCGTTCAGGCGGCTGCGGGAGAACTTCGCACCATGGCTTCGGAAGATCGCGAACTACTCGGTGAAAGTCGAAGGGAAGTGACCGAGGCCCTGGATGCGCTGGGGCGCACGCACGATGAGATGACGGCGGCGCTGCAGGAAGCCAGTGCCAGAAACGAGCGGATTGCCGACGAGATCGGCAGGGCGGTGACCGGTCTGCAATTTCAGGATCGGCTGAGCCAGCGAATCTCGCACGTAGTGGAGAGTCTGGCGGCGATGGAAGAGAGCCTTTCCGGACACGCCTCCGCCGCCGGGCACGAAAGCGCCGTTTTACAGGATCTGCAGCGATCCTACACGATGCACGCGGAGCGAGCTGTGCACGGGAATGCCGCGGAAAGCCCGGAGGCCGTGGCCGTGGCTGCGCCCGGAGGTGAGGGCGATGTGGAGCTTTTTTAGGGAGAAGTCATGGCTCCGAGAACAGGACTGATCGTCGACGACTCCGTCTCATTGCGGCAGATGCTGGCGTATACCTTGTCCCAGGCCGGGTTCACCGTCCTGGAGGCCGGCAATGGGGAGGAGGGGCTCAGGGTTCTCGACGGCAGGCGTGTGGATTTGATCATCACCGATCTGAATATGCCGGTGATGGATGGCATCGCCTTCATCCGCGCGCTGCGCGGCCGCACGGCAACGCGCTTCACGCCGGTGCTGATGCTGACGACGGAAAGCCAGCCGGCGAAAAAGGCTGAGGGAAAATCGGCGGGCGCGACAGGGTGGATTGTGAAGCCGTTTCGTCCCGACCAGCTGCTGGACACGATCCGCAGGGTGCTGCCGTAGGCCGGGGAGCTGCTCCAGAAGTGTGCAAGCCAATGGCTTGCACCACAATCGGCATTTCACGAGGATGCCCAAGTCCAGCAGGGCGAGGCCCGCCCCCTATCGAGCGAGAAGGTGCAAGCCAAAGGCTCGCACTACATTGCGCGCGGGGATGCGGTGAAGATGGCGAAGACGGCGCCCTGGGGGTCGGCGATGATCGACATGCGGCCGACATTCTCGATGCTCATGGGCGGCAGATAGAGTTGGGCGCCCATGTCCTTCGCCAGATTTGCCGTGGCGTCGCAGTCGGTGACGGCGATATACGCCAGCCAGTGCGGCGGCGAGTTGGGGTTGCTCTGATGAGAGGGCGGGATGCCGCCGATGAAGGCATCGCCGTTTTTAATGTGCAGATAGCCGCTGGAATCGTTTTGCCCGGGGGTGATTTCCCAGCCGAACATGGCGCTGTAGAAGGCTTTTGCTCCGGCCTGATCGGGGGTGCTGAGATCGGCCCAGCAGAGCGTTCCCGGCACGCCGGTTATGGTCAGGCCGGGATTCGACTTCGCCTGCCAGAGGGCAATAACGGCGCCCTGCGGGTCGCGGATAATGGCCATGCGCCCGTAATCGGCGACGTCGAAGGGTCCGCCCAGGATGGCGCCTCCGAGCTCGGTTGCTCGCGCCGCGGATGAGTCGGCGCTCTCTGTGGCGACGTACAGCATCCAGTTGGGAGGCACGCCCTGTTCCTTCTGGTCGGCCATCAGGGTATATGCTGCGCCGGCGGCCCCTCCGCCGAGCTGGAAGATGGTATACGTCTGGTCGGGACCCATGGGAGAATCGTTTGCTTCCCAGCCAAAGAGCCGGCCGTAGAACTGCTTGGCGGCGGTCTGATCGGAGGTCATGAGCTCGAGCCAGCAGAATGCGCCGGGCGGGTGGCTGTCGATTTGGGGCATGGCGGCAGTATACACCGGGGCGGCGAAACGCAGTCCTGGCATTGTGTTAAACTATGGTTTCCCGCCCGAGGAGTGTCGTGTGGACAGGCTTACCCGCAAAGAACTGAAAACGGACAAGTTCGCTGTTGAAGTCCAGCATGGTGTCGAGTACGTAACCGAACATCGGCAGCAGATGGCGCTGTGGGGCGCTATTGCGGCCGTGGTGGTGATCGCCGTCGTGGGCTGGTATATCTACTCCAACCACGAGCACGGCGTCCGAGAGCAGAAGCTGGCGGAAGCATTGCGGATCCAGAACTCGCAGGTCGGCCCGACATCGGCGAATCCGTGGGTGCTCACGTTTCCGACCGAAGAAGCCCGCCAGAAGGCGCTCACTACCGCTCTGACGGAACTGGCTACGAAATACTCCGGGAGCGAAGAAGGAACGGTAGCGCAGTACCTGCTCGGCGCCTCCGCGGCGGACAAGGGCAACCTGGGTGAGGCAGAGCGCAGGCTGAGGGACGCGGTGGACGGCAAGGGCCCGTATACCTCGATGGCGAAGCTGGCCTTGGCGCGTGTCCTGGCCAGCGAAGGGAAAATCAACGACGCTGAAAGCCTGTTGCGCTCGCTGATCGAGAAGCCGACGGTTTTCGTGTCGAAAGACGAGGCCACGATTGTTCTGGCGCAGATACTGGCGCCCACGCGGCCGGAGGAAGCGCGCAAGCTCCTCGAGCCTCTGCGGACGGCGCGGGCGGCCATCAGCAAGATCGCTCTGACCGAGATCAGCAGCCTTCCCAGGAAGTAACGGGCATGCTCGCCGGCCTGCGCTTCCCCGTGGAGCAGAGCCGAGGCCGGCGCTATCCCGAACCCGCGCATCCGTATCGCAACGAATTCCAGCGCGACCGCGACCGCGTCATCCATACACGGGCGTTTCGACGCCTCGAGAACAAGACCCAGGTGTTCACTCCGGGTCTGTCGGACCATTTCCGCAACCGGCTGACGCATACGCTCGAGGTGGCGCAGATCGCGCGTACCGTGGCCGGAGTTCTGGGCCTGAATGAGGATCTGACCGAGGCGCTGGCGCTGGTGCACGACATCGGGCACCCGCCCTTCGCGCACGCGGGCGAAGACCAGCTGGATGCGATTATGCGGCGCTTCGGCGAGGGCTTCGATCACAACCTGCACGCGCTGCGGATCGTGGATTCTTTTGAACATCGGTATGCGCGTTTTCCCGGGCTCAACCTGAGTTTCGAGGTGCGGGAGGGAATCGTGAAGCATTCCCGCGACCTGCCGCGCGATACCAGTGGGCCGCTGGAGGAGTTTCTGCCGGGTCTGCGTCCTCCGCTGGAGGCGCAGCTGATCGATCTGGCCGACGAGGCCGCTTACGATACAGCTGATCTGGACGACGCCTTCGCGGCCGGCCTGTTCGAGCTGGAGGAAGTCCGCAGCGCGCTGCCGGCGTTCGCGGAGATGCTGGAGGTGGTGGAACGGCATTTTCCCGGGGCGCCGGATCGGGTGCAGTTTCAGGAGGTGCTGCGGGCGCTGATCGACCATCTGGTTTCGGGATTGATCGAAGGGACGGCGGCGGCGGCGCGGGATTCAGGAGCCCGGGACGCCGGCGATGTGCGCGCAAATCCCGAACGTCTGGCGCGATTCACGGAGGAAACGCAAGAACTCGCGCGATCGCTCAAGGAGTTTCTGATGCAGCGCGTATATTACTCCCCCGCGCTGGCCGACGAACGGGCGCGCTCCTCGGAGATGATCGGCGAACTGTTCGAGCTGTTCCTGCGGCGCCCGGAACTGCTGCCCGACAGCCACCGGGAACTGCTCGATCGCGAGCCGGATTATCGCGTGGTGTGCGACTATATCGCCGGGATGACCGACGGGTTTTTCCTGCGCACCTGGGAGCAGTGCATGCCGGCGCGGGCGATCACTCCTGGCGCGTGATCATGTTGGAGACCTCGGCCGTGCGCACGCCGTACATTTTGAGCAACTGGCGGCAGATTTCCGAAGCGAGGCGCTCGGGTTTCTCGTCCGGTTCGTGATCCAGCTCGAGCTTGAGATACAAATCCGTGCGCGCCATAACCCCGATGATACGATGAGGTCTGGAGGCGGCTCCCGCTTTTGAAGTGCAGAATCTGCGGCGTGCGCAGGCCGCGCCGCTACTGTCCCGGCGTGAACGGGGACATCTGCTCGATCTGCTGCGGCACGCAACGCGAGGTCACCGTCCGCTGTCCATATTCGTGCGTGTATCTACAGGAGGCGCGAACGCACGAGCGGGAGCCGCTCGACCCGAAAACGCTGCCTAATCGGGACATCGTCGTGCGCGAGCGGTTCATCGCGGAACATGCCGAGCAGATGACCGCCGTCACTGAGGTGCTGGCCGCCGCGGTGCTGCGGGTCGAGGGCGCGGCAGACGCGGATGCGCGCGATGCTCTCGAGGCGCTGATCCGCACCTATCGGACGCTCAGCTCCGGCCTGTACTACGACACGCGGCCGGAGAACGCGATCGCCGCCCGTATGTTCGACGCCTTTCAGGACGGGATGAAGGAACGACGGCGCGTGATGCAGCAGGAGGGAGCGGCTTTTCCGATCGACTCCGAGGTGCTGGTGATGCTCGCTTTCCTGCAGCGCGTGGCGATCGACCGTGACAATGGCCGCCCGTTGTGCCGCGCGTTCCTCCAGGAAATCGAGGAGAGCCTGAACTCGCCCTCGCGCGCGCCCGCTCAGCAGGGACCATCACTGATCCATCTGGCATGACCGCGTTTGTCGTTTTCGCACACGGCTCCAGGGTAGCGGCGGCGAACGATGCCGTTCGGCAGCTGGCGGCGGGTATGGAGCAGAGCTCGGGGTGGACCACCGAGGCGGCGTTTCTCGAGCTGGGCCAACCCGATCTGCCGTCGGCGACTGCGGAACTCATCTCCCGCGGGGCCACGGAGGTGTTCGTGATCCCTTACTTTCTATCGCCGGGGGTCCATCTGACCCGCGATCTGCCGCGGATCATCGAGGAGCTGAGGAGCATCCATAAGGGCGTGACGATCGCGGCCACGCAGGGTCTGGACGGACATCCGGCCCTGCTGCAAATACTGCTGGACCGGGCCTCTGAAGCGAGGACGGCGGCGGCGGAGGAAAGCGTCTGAGGGCCAGGCTGGTCGAAACGCTGGACCTGTGCCCGGAGGTGCGGCACTTTGTTTTCGACGTGCCGGAAGTGGAGGCGCTGACTTTCACGGCCGGGCAGTTTGTGTCATTTTCGGAGACGCTCGGCGGTCGCAGCGTCACGCGCGCTTATTCGATTGCGTCGGCCCCGGACGGCAATCGCTTCGAGTTGTGCCTGAATCGCGTGCAGGACGGGGTATTCTCGCCGCACCTGTTCGCGATGAAGCCCGGCGAGGAGGTGGACATGAAAGGCCCGCTCGGGTATTTCGTGCTGCGCAATCCCGGGCGGGACGCGGTATTCGTGGCCACAGGGACGGGAATCGCGCCCTTCCGTTCCATGCTGAAGGCGCATCTCGGGGTCGGACCGCATCAGCAATACACCCTGGTTTTCGGGGTGCGATATGAAGCCAACCTGCTGTACCGGGAAGAGTTCGAGGCGCTGGAGCGGCAGCACCCGAATTTTCGTTTCTGGCCAACGATAAGCCGCCCGGACGAGGGTTGGAGCGGGCGTCGCGGCAGGGTGCAGGCTCACCTGGCGGAGGCCCTGGGCGAAGACCGTAATGTGGATGTCTACATCTGCGGAATGCGTGAGATGGTGGACGAAGTAAGGTCCCTACTTAAAGGTTTTGGCTTAGACCGCCGACAGATAATCTTTGAGAAGTATGACTGAGATGCGAAGAACGTTGCTGATTGGCGCCTTCCTGGTGGGGTTGTTTTCGGCGTCAGTGGCGTTTCTTCTGCACGTCATGCCGCAGCCCATGCGTTCGGTGGACTACCTGCTGGTGGGCGGTTTAGCCACGATGTTGTGCATGGCCGCGCTGTTTCTTCTGCTGATCGCCACAACGATGCGCATGCCGGACACGTTTTTCCGCCGGCGGTAGCAAGAACCGGCCGCGGATCAACGCGGACACGTGGGCGATCATCGGTATTCCTGCGTTGCCGATTCGTGTTCGCCAGCGGGCAGGGTGATTACCACCTCGGTGCCTTTGCCCTCGTTGCTGGTGATGGCGATATCTCCGCCGTGCTCGCGCACGATCTGGCGCGAGTTGAACATGCTCCAGTTGCCGGCGGCCATGCGGCCGCCCGATTCGCGAAATCCTGGATCGAAGATGGTGGCCAGTTCGTCGGATGACAGGCCGCGGCCGTTATCTTCGATGCGGACCTCCACGGTGCTGTCGCGCGTGGCCGTGGAAACCACGACGCGGCCCTGACCGTCGACTGCTTCCACGGCGTTCCTGAGCAGGCTGCTGAACACGGCGCTCATCTGCTGCGGGCGGCAGAGGACGGGGGGCAGCCGGTCGAGGCGCAGCTCCACCTGGGCGCTGCCGCGCTCGCGCGGGTCCATCAGGGCGGCGACGTCGCGGAGCAGTTCGTTGAGGTCGGAGGGCTGCTCTTCGGCCTGGTCGAGATTGGTGAAGCGCTGCATGCGGCCGACCAGTTCCTTCAGCCGCTGGGCCGATTCCTGAATGGATCGGCGCAGGTCGGCCTGGAGGCGGACGAGGCGGTGCTGCTCTTCGGGCCCACAGGTAGCCTGGCGGGCGGCGAGCAGGAGCAGGGTATCCACACCGCTCACCAATGCGCCGAGGGGGTTGTTCATTTCGTGGCTGACGGCGGCGGCGAGGCGGCTGAGCGAAGCGGCGTTTTCGGTGAGAAGAATGCGGGTTTGGGCCTTGCGCAGGTCCTCGGCTGCCTGAAGCGACTGGCGGTGATGCTCGTAACCTGCGCGCCGCTGTCCGTAGACCACTGCCGTAATGGCGGTGCTCAGCAGGGTGAGCATCAGAATGAAAAGCATGTAATTGTCGTCGGGCCCGAGGCCCTCCAGCAGGGTTCGCTCCGCGGCCATGGCCTCGAGCATGTAGATGACGCCGATACCGGAGCCGAGCAGCAGGCTCTGCATGGGGCGGAGAGGCACGATGGTTACGGCAAACAGGACGATCATCGTAATCTCGCCCGGTATGAAGTCATTGGGGGCCGTGCTTTGCGCCGCGATGACGAAGGACGACCAGATCAGGATGGCGGCCACCAGCAGCGCGGAGGCGATGGCGATACCCCGCGACCAGCGGGAGATGCCCGGCAGGCGCGAGGCGGCGATGTCGACGATCCCGACGGCGCTGATCATCAGAGCCTGGCGGAAACGAATGGTCAGCGAGGAGGTTTCCGGCGCCACCAGGAAGCGGGCGCCCAGCATGAACAGGGAGGCGCCGATTTGGACGGCGCCGAGCACGCGCAGGCTGAGGCGGCCCAGACGCTGCATTTCGGCGCGAAATTCGGGGTTCCGCTCGGCCTCTCCGGGGAAGACGTATTCCCGGAGACGCTCGCGCCACATACCACAAGAATAACGGAGTGCGGCCGCGGCCCCGATTCAGATCTGGGCCTGGAGCGATGTTACTGCCAGAGGTGTAACGCATCTAAGTAACGATGGGGAGAATCAGGATCTTCTGGCGCAGCCTGTTCGACGTTCGCAAGGGCGAGGGACGTCGTCTGACGCTGATGACGCTGTATCTGGCGCTGGTTCTGTTTGCGTATTACATCCTCAAGCCGGTTTCCCGCGCCATTTTTCTCAGCGCCCTGGACATCGACAAGCTTCCGTGGCTGTACGTGCTGATCGCCTCGGTGGGCGGCGTCTTTGCTTACTTTTACACGAAACTGGCGGTAATGGTATCGCTGCGGCGGGCGGTGGATTTCGCCACCTTCCTTTCGATCGCCATTCTGGTGTTCTTTTGGTGGATGGTGGGCTCGAAGCATGTCTGGGTGATCTACGCCTTTAATATCTGGGTGAGTCTGTTCAGCATCATCCTTGTGGCTCAGGGATGGTTCGTGGCGGCGAACACGTTCACCACGCGCGAGGCCAAGCGCCTGTACGGAATTCTGGGCGTGGGATCGGTGATCGGGGCGGCGTTCGGCGGCAGCTTCACGGCGGCGACGGTAAAGATCATTGGAACGAACAACCTGATTCTGGCTTCGGCGGGGATGGTTCTGCTCTCCTACATCCCGTTCCTGATCCTGCTGACCCAGAACAAGGAGTCGCTGGTGAAGGCGCGCGGCGCGGAAGCGGAGCAGGAGACCTTCTCCTTTGCGGAGATTGTGGCCGGCATCCGGCGGTACCGTCATCTGCAGGTGATCATCGGCATCATGATGATCACCTTCATTATCGACGTGATGGTGGAATTCCAGTTCAACGCGCAGGCCAAGCTCGCGTATCACGACAACAAGACCCAGCTGACTGCTTTTCTGGGCAACTTTTACGGGTTGTGGCTGAACCTGATCACATTCGTGCTGCAGTTTTTCGTGACCAGCTTTGTGGTCAGCCGATTCGGCGTGGGCGGCACACTGCAGATCATGCCCGTGACCATCGCCTGCGCATCTCTGGCGGCGATGCTCGCCCCCGGTCTGCTGTCCACGGCATCCACCCGGTTAGCCGAGGCGTCCACGCGGTATTCGTTCAACAAGACGGGTATGGAACTGCTGTACCTGCCGCTGCCGCTGGAGTTGCGCAACCGTACGAAAGCGTTCGTGGACATCTTCGTCGACCGGCTGTCGCGCGGCGTTGGGGGAATGATCCTGGTGCTGGTGACGTCGGTGATCGCGCTGCCGCTGTACATGGTCGCCGCGGTGGTGCTGGCATTTGCTGTCGCCTGGGTTTTCCTGTCCATCGTGGCCAAGCGCGAGTATGTGGCCACGGTGCGGCGGCGCCTCGATTTGCGGCGGCTGGATCCCGGCAGCGTACGGGTGCGGGTGGAAGATCGCGACACGCTGAAGCTGCTGGAGCAGGCCGCGCGCGGCGAGAATCCACGGCAGGCGGCGTATGCGCTATCCGTGCTGGCGCCGGCGCAGGGATATGACATTCGGCCTTTGCTGCGTGATCTGGCGGCGAGCTCATCGCCGCTGGTGAGGGCGCAGGTTTACGAGGCGGGAATCACCGCCGGGGATGCGGAGTTGCTGGAAGCGGCGCTGCGGGAGGTTCGCTCCGCGCGGCGGGGCGACGTGTCGCCGGCCATCACGCCGGCGGTGCGGTATGCGCTCAGCTTCGACGGCGATGCGGCCGGACTCGCCGGCAAGCTGCTCGATCACCCCAATCCGCTGGTGGGCGAAGCGGTGGTGGGCTGGCTGCGGGAGCATCACGATATCGCGCATCAGCTGGTCACGCGCGAGTGGCTGGCCGAAGCGGTGGAAAGCGACGATGCCGAACGGCGCCGGATCGCGGCCATTGCGGTGGGAGCGCGCGGGGATGAAGGGACGGAGGCGCTGCATGCCCTGCTGCGGGATCGCGAGCGGCGCGTCGTGGAAGCGGCGCTCGACAGCGCCGCGGCGACGGGAAATCGCGAGTATGTGGACGCCATGGCCCAACGGCTCGCGGATCCGGAACTGCGCGGGGCGGCGGCATCGGCGCTGTCCCGTTTCGGATCGCGCATTGTGGGGCATCTCGGGGATCTGCTGGCGGACGAATCCGTGCCGATTGCGGTGCGGCGGCAGATTCCGCGGCCGCTGCGGCTGATTCGAGACCAGCGTTCGGTCGATATCCTGCTTCGTTTCGTTGACGCCCCGGATCCGGGCATCCGCTCGGTCGCGCTGCGGGCGCTGAATCGTCTTCGCGAGAGCGCGCCCGATCTCGATTACCACACGCCCTCGCTGACGAGGGAGATCACTGCTGAGGTGCGGCGGCAGCTGGAATACATCGTGGCCATGGAGGCGCTGCGCGATTGCTCAAAGCCGCACACCGCGTGCGGGCTGCTGGTGAGCACGCTGCAGGAGCGGACGGAACGATGTCTGGAGCGGGTGTTTCGGCTGCTGGGGCTGCGGTATCCGCCGCTGCAGATGTATGCGGCCTGGCTGGCGGTGCGCCGCAGAAAGAGCGACGATCTGTCCGCCGCGCTGGAGTTTCTGGACAACGTGCTGGATCGGGAGCTGAAGGACCTCATCGTGCCGCTGCTCGATGCCGGAGACAACGCTCAGATGGCGCGGCGGGCGGGCGAGCTTTTTGGGCTTCAGCCGGCGAGTCCGGAAGCTACGCTCAGGGAGCTGATGGACCGCGAAGACGAGTGGCTGGTGGCATGCGCCATCGCATCCGCGGCGGAGCTGCGGCTGCGAGAACTGACCCCGCGGATCGAACAGGCTATGTCGGGCGGCGAGAATGTGTCCGCGGTGGCGCGGGACGCCGTGGCTGCGCTGGCCTGATACGGGCTGAAGCCCGATGCCTGCAAGCCAAAGGCTTGCGCCACACGGTATGATGCGTTCGATCATGCGAACGAGTCTGCTGTGCCTGGCCATGGTGGTCTGCTTGCGCGCGCAGGCCCCGGCGCCGAAGCCGAACGAGGCTGCGACTCCCGCGGTCCCGCCGGCTAAGGGAGAGGGCGTGCATGCGCTGACGCGCGAGGACCTCACGGCCTTTTTCGACGGCATGTTCCCGATTCAGCTCGATCGCAGCGACATTGCCGGGGCTGTGGTCGTGGTGGTGCGGCAGAATGACGTGCTGCTGGAGAAGGGCTATGGCTATGCCGACGTCGCGAAGAAGATCCGCGTGGATCCCGCGGTCACAGGCTTTCGGCCAGGATCCATCTCGAAGCTGTTCACCTGGATTTCGGTGATGCAGCTGAAGGAACAGGGCAAAGTCGACCTCGATGCCGACGTGAACCGGTATCTCGATTTCCGCATCGCGGAGCCGTGGCACAAGCCGGTGACCCTGCGTGACCTGATGACGCACCGGCCCGGTTTCGAGGAGGAGATCCGCGATCTCATCCGCGGCGCGCCAGCGACGTTTATCCCATTGCGGCAGTACCTGGTGGAGAACCAGCCGGCGCAGATCTTTCCGCCGGGCACAGTCCCCGCTTATTCGAATTACGGCGCCGGTTTGGCGGGATATGTGGTGCAGCGCGTCAGCGGCGAGCGCTATGAGGATTACGTGCGCCGGCACATTTTCGAACCGCTGGGCATGTCCGGCTCCAGCTTCGAACAGCCGCTGCCGAAGAACTGGCCGGCGCATCCGGCCGCCGGATACAGCCGCGCTGAGAACAAGATGCTGCCATTCGAGGTTGTGGAACCCGCGCCCGCCGGGGCCCTGACCACCACTGGCGCAGACATGATCCGCTTCGCCCGCGCGCTGTACTACGGCGGCGAGTTGGATGGGCATCGCATTCTTCAGGCCGATACGCTGAAGGAGACCTGGACGCCGCAGTATCGGGCGAATCCGGCGCTGCCGGCGATTTGCCTCGGGTTCTACCAGCAAGTCCGGGACGGCACGCGCTGGATCGGCCATGGCGGCGATCTGATCGCATATCACAGTCTTTTCATGATCCAGCCGGAAACGCAGACGGCCCTCTTTGTTTCGTACAATTCCGCGGGGACGGATCGGGGCGTCTCGGTCGAGCGCGCCGAGTTGTTCAACGAATTCGTCGACCGTTATTACGGGCCCGCGAAGGATCTGCCCACAGTGGCGAAGGGCACGCCTGCCGCGGAGGTCGCGGGCGTCTGGTGGTCCACGCGGCGCGGGGTGACGAACCGGCTGCAGCTGGGGAACCTGACAGGTCAGCAAACCGCCTCGGTGGATAAGGAAGGACGGCTGGTCATAGCCGACGCGAAATCGATCAACGGCGAGACGATCCATTGGAAACCAGCCGGGCCAGACCTTTGGGTCTACCCCGAGGGACAGCGACATCTGGCAGTGATTCGCGACGCGCACGGGCACATTTTGCGGGCAGCATCGGATTTTCCGGCGGTGCAGTCGGAACGCGTGCCGTGGTACGCGCAAACGCGACCCAACATGATCCTGCTTTGGTCCAGCCTGTTCGCGATGGCATGCGTGCTCTGGGCCGCGGTGCTGCGCCTGATTCAACGACGGAACATTCCGCGGGCTGAAGCTCCACTGCGGCGGCTGCGGCGAGCGCAGGTGGCCGCGAGCGTCGCCTGGCTGGCCATTCTCGGCGGCATGGTGGCGCTGCTGAATCATCTGAATGATCCGGACACCTTTCCGCCTTCGCACGCATGGGATCGTATCTTCCTGGCCATGAACATCGTGGTGTGGATCGCCGTGCTGTTATCGGTGTGGATGATCGTGGTTTTGGTGGTCGTGTGGCCGGTCCTGCCGCGGCGGCTCTGGCTGCGCGTGCGAATGCCGCTGATTGCGCTCGCGGCGGTGTTCCTGATCTGGTTCAGCTTTTACTGGAAGCTGATCGGGCCGGTGGCGCGGTTCTGAGCGGCGCTATCCTCGCGTCATGCCGGCCACGATCTCCGGCCGAGGCGAATGATGTGGCCCTTTCTTACAAGACAGCAGAGGCGCGGATCGGCTAACGTGGGGCGATGACTGCGAATCGCTCCGTTCCGGTGGACACGCTGCTGCCGCACGTTCCTTATCGCGAGGTCGGGAACGCAATTGACTGGCTTTCACGTACGTTCGGCTTCGTCGAGCATTATCGGTATGGCGACCCGGCCGGAGGCGGCGCGCAGATGTATCTCGGCAGGGCGGTGTTCATGCTGATGACCGCACGGCCGGCACAGGCGAAACAGTTCCTGACGGTCTTTATCCAGGACGTGGAAGGCCATTGCGAGCGCGCCAGGGCAGTGGGGGCGAAGATCGTGGAGGAGCCGCACGAAACGGAGTACGGAGAATTTCAGTACGCCGCGGAGGACCTCGACGGGCACACCTGGATCTTCGCGCGGCATGCGCGGGATCGGAGTCCGGCGGAGTGGGGGGCCACCACGGCGTATGAGCCGCCGCCCATATATGCGCTCCTGCCGCGTCCGCGGCTGTGCTACCTGGAGATTCCGGCAACGGCGCCCGAGGAGTCCGCGGATTTCTACGAGAAGGTCTTCGGGTGGAAGATTCGAAATCGCGGGACGGGGCGTCCGAGCTTCGACGATGCGACCTGGGTCAGCGGGGCGTGGGTGAGCGGACGCGAAGCGGCAAAACCAGGACTGCTTCCGTACATCTGGGTGGATCGCATCGGCGAGGTGTTACGCAGAGTGGAGTCGAGCGGCGGCGTAGTGATTGAGGGGCCGCGGCCCGACCATCCGGGTGGCTCATGTCTGATCGCGCTGTTTCGCGACCCGGCGGGCAACGTGATCGGGCTCTATGAAGAGCCTTAGAGCGCGGCGCCCCGACGCTGCGGAGGGCTTCCGTCCAATACGCTGAACGATTCGTCAGACCGGACGTCCGCGTCGCTGTACGTACGACGTTCGCGCTGGGATAATTGACAATCGCACGCCCGGTTGCGAATGACTTTCTTCGACACCAACTCGATGCTCGGAGAGTTGCCGAACCCCCTGCCCGGGGGAACGCTCGATGCCCCGGGACTGTTGCGCGAAATGGACCATTACGGTATCGAGAAAACGCTCTTCTTCCATTACGCCTACGGCGAAGGCGACATGAAGGATGAGATGAACCGGCGCACGCTGGCGGCGGCGCGCCGTTCCGACCGGCTGATCCCGACGTGGGTTCTTTCCACCGGTCCGGTGCGGGTGGGCGAAGCTGCGGGCGTACAGATCACGCGCATGCTGGACGCGGGGGTCCGGGCGGCGCGATTCTATCCCGACGAAACGGGGTGCGCGGGCCCGCTGACGATCAAGACCTATGCGATCGAAGGTCTGCTGCAACCTCTGAACGAGCACCACATTCCGCTGCTCATCCCCGAGTCGTATCTGCACGGGCAGCCTACGACGCACTCTCCGTTTCCGCGCGGCAGTTATGAGGATATCGACGCCATCTGCGGCCAATTCCCCGATCTTCCGATCGTCGTTCTGCAACCCTCGTATACCGATCGCTTCGACCTCATCGCCCTCGCACAGCGGCATAAAAATCTGCACTTCACCATCCCGATTTACAGCCTTTTTCGGCTGCTGGAGAACACGGCCGGGCTGATCGGCGCCGACCGCCTGCTCTTTGGGACTAACATGCCTTATTCCGACCCGGCCCTGGGCATCGGAATGGTGCAGTATTCGGTGCTGGGCGAGTCGGAGAAGAAGCTCATCGCAGGCGGCAATCTGAGGCGTCTGCTGGATGGCGTGCGATGACCACGCGGCGGCAGTTTCTCGCGGGATCGCTGGCGGCAGTCACGGCGCAGAGCCGGGTGGCCGCGGCGCCGCGGACGATTCTGGAACAGTTCCGCGCCGGCGAGCGGCTGGAGGGCGTGGATATCGTCGACGCCCACGGGCATTTCATTCAGCGCCCGGACGATCTGTTTTGGCCGCGTAATGTCGAATTGCTGATGTCGGACGCGGAACGTCTGGGCATCGCTCAGGTGATCGCAAGCCATCCCTCGGCGTACACGGCCGTCACTGCCGATCAGATCCGAACGGCGCACGATGAATGCGAACGGGCCGCCGCGAAATACGGTCCGCGCCTGCGCATTTATCTGGTTTTCAATCCGCGGTTAATGGAGACCTCCGTTGCGGAGATGCGCCGCGCACTGGCGCCCGAGTCGCCGTTCGTCGGCTTCAAGCTGCATGGCGGGCTCGCGCAGTACCCCAGCGAGGGCCCGAATTATCAGCCCGTTTACGAGTTCGCAGCCGAACACGGCCTGCCCGTGCTGCTGCATCCATGGCATGACCTGGATGGAATCCCAGCGGTAATGCAGAAGCACCCCCGGCTGAAACTCACTCTCGCTCACATGGGATTTCTGCCGGAGGGCCTCGGCGAGCTCCTGAAGCAGTTCCCGAACCTTGTGGTCGATACGTGCGGCTCGACGGCATCGTATCGTTTGCTGGAGCTGCTGGTCCGCACGGCCGGCGCTGAAAAGGTCATCTTCGGCACTGACGCCACATACCTCACCTTCGGCCCACAGCTGGCCAAGGTCGCGTTCGCGCATATCTCCGAGGACGAGAAGCGCCTGATCTTCGGGGGCAATGCCCGCCGTATCTTCGGCGACCGGCTGGGCCTGGTTCGGTAGTCAGAGCGCCGCGCGGCGCAGGCGCAGGGCGTTGCTGATCACAGACACCGAGCTGAAGGTCATTGCCGCCGCTGCGATCATGGGGTTCAGCAGCAGGCCGAAAACAGGGTAGAGCGCGCCGGCGGCAATCGGAACGCCCAGCAGGTTATAGACAAAGGCGAAGAACAGATTCTGGCGGATGTTGCGCACGGTAGCGCGGCTGAGGTTGAGGGCTTTGTCGATACCGCGCAGATCGCCGCGGACGAGGGTGACAGCGGCGCTTTCCATGGCGACATCGGTTCCCGTTCCCATGGCGATGCCGACATTGGCCTGAGCAAGAGCGGGCGCGTCATTGATGCCATCGCCGGCCATGGCCACGAAACGGCCCTCCGCCTGGAGCCGGCGGACGATCTCGATCTTGTGCTCGGGGCGGACATCGGCGTGGATTTCGGCGATACCGAGGCGGCGCGCGACGGCCTCGGCGGTGGCGCGATGATCGCCGGTGACCATGACCATGCGGATACCGCGGCGCTTCAGGTCTTCGATGGCGCGGGGCGTGGTGGCGCGGATGGGGTCAGCCACTCCGAGAACCGCCGCGGCGCGCCCGTCGAGGGCGAGAAATACGGTGGTCTCGCCCTCAGCCCGCCGACGGTCGGCTTCCTGCGCGAGCTCGGCGGGAATGCCAATTTTCAAGGATTCGAGCAAGGCGTTGTTTCCGAGGGCGACCGGGTGACCGTCGACGGTTCCTGTGACGCCCAGGCCGGGACGGGCCTGAAAATCGGCCGGCGCGGTGAGCGTCAGCGAGCGGTCGCGGGCGGCGTGAACGAGCGCCTGCGCGATAGGATGCTCGCTGGCCTGCTCGAGACTTGCCGCGAGGCGCAGATGCTCGTCGATTGCGCCGGGCGCAAGAGCAGGCCGGCCTTCGGTGAGCGTGCCGGTTTTGTCCACGAGGAGCGTGTCCACGCGCTGAAGCGATTCGAGCGCCTCGGCGTTGCGGATCAGCACGCCTTCGCGCGCGCCGCGGCCTGTGCCCACCATGATCGACATCGGAGTGGCCAGGCCCAGCGCGCACGGGCAGGCGATGATGAGCACGGCGACGGCATTAACGAAAGCCCAGCCGAAGCCGTGGCCCGAGAACAGCCAAACGGCGAAGGTGATCGCAGCGGCGGCAACCACCGCGGGAACGAACCAACTAGCGACAACGTCGGCGACACGCTGGATGGGGGCGCGACTGCGCTGGGCCTCGCTGACCATCTGGACGATGCGCGCCAGCACGGTATCGGCGCCGACGTGCTCGGCGCGCATGACGAAACCGCCTTCCGAGCCGTTCACGGTTCCGCCGGTGACGGTGTCGCCGGGCGCTTTCGCGACTGGCGCGGGCTCGCCGGTGATCATCGATTCGTTCACGAATCCGGAGCCCTCGATGACAACACCGTCAACCGGGATCTTCTCGCCGGGGCGCACGCGAAGCAGGTCGCCGGGCCGGACCAGGTCGAGCGCGATATCGGACTCGCGCCCGTTCAGAACCAGCCGCGCGGTCTTGGGAGCAAGGCCGAGCAGCTGTTTGAGCCCCAGCCCGGTGCGGCTGCGGGCGCGGAGTTCCAGCACCTGACCCAGCAGAACCAGAGCGACGATTACCGCCGCAGGTTCGAAGTAGATGCCGGTGGCGGGAATTCGGCCGCCGCTCAGGATCACGGCGGTGCTGTAGAGCCAGGCGGCGCCGGCGCCGAGGCCGATGAGGGTGAACATGTTGGGACTGCGATGCCGCAGTGACGCCCAGGCGCGATGGAAGATGGGCCATCCGCACCAAAGGACGACAGGGGTCGCCAGCAGCAACTGCGCCCAACCCGGGAGAATCCCCGGCATGGCGAGCGCGAGCAGCGGAACCGTGAAGACCAGCGCGATCCAGAAGCGCCGGGTCATGTCCTCCAGCTCCGGGTTGCGCTCCTCCTCCAGCGAGACTGTCTTCGGCTCCAGCGCCATGCCGCAGAGCGGGCATGCACCGGGGCCGGCCTGCACCACCTCCGGGTGCATGGGGCAGGTGTACTCGCGTGTGGACGCCGCCGGCGGCCCGTCCATGGCCTCATGCGCCGCCCCGGGGCTCAGGTACTTTTCAGGCCGGGCGCGGAACTTCGCGAAGCACCCAACGCTGCAGAAGTGGTATCGTTTGCCCGCGTGCTCGAAAGAAGCCGCGGCCCCGTCCGGCTGGACGGTCATGCCGCACACCGGGTCCTTCACACCCGGAGTGCTGACGATTTGGAAGGGATTGGTCGCTGCTTATTCCTGTTCCTGATGGAACAGACGGGCGATGCGGCTCTGCCTGCTGGCCATGGTCTGAGGCTTGCGCGCCAGCAGCGCCCGCGACTGCACCATCGATCTCACCGCGCGGCCCAACTCGGGATCGTTCTCCAGCGCCACCTGCTCGGCGCGTTCCTTGCTGAAGGCGGTGATGAAAAGCTCTTCGCGGAGACGCTCGCGGAGGAGCTCGCGATCGGCGGCGAATTCCGTGTCGCTCGCGCTGATGCCGCGGCCCTCGAGGAATTTGCGGAAATCATCCATGGTGGCGTCGTCGGGCCGCCAGTTCCGGTCGAGCTTCGTGGGATGGTTCGAGAAGTAATGGACGGCATAGAAGAATGTGCCGAGATTCGCCGTGACCGTGGAGGCGTAGGTGTCCAGCGGCTGATCGCTGTACCGCTCATCGGGCGTAATGCCGTCGCCGCCGAACACGGTGCGGCCGGTGTCGGTCTTCTTCATGTCTTTGACATTGTTGTGACCCTGAAGCCGGCTGTAATACTCGTAAAACGACCGGTGTGAGTAGTCGCGCTGGATGAGCCTGCCGCTGGGGGTGTAGTAGCGGGCAATGGTCAGCAGTAAGGCGGTGTTGTCGGACAGCGGGTAGGGCGCCTGAACCAGGCCCTTCCCGAAGGTCTGCTCGCCCAGCACCCAGGCGCGGTCATGATCCTGGAGCGCGCCGGTCAGAATCTCCGCCGCGGACGCGGTGCCGCGGTTGACCAGGACCACGATGGGGTACTCGCGGCCCCTCTCGCCTTTCTTAACGAAGAATTTCGTCTCCGCGGACGAGCGCCCGTGATGAGAGACGATGGCCTGCCCTTTCTTGAGGAAGTGCTCGGAAACCGCGACAGCCTCCTGGAGGATGCCGCCGCCATTGTCGCGCAGGTCGAGAATCAGCCCCTCAATATTGTTCTCTCCCAGCTTGTTCAGAGCCTGGTCGAATTCGTGGCTGGTGTTTTCGTTGAAGGACTCCAACTTGATATAGGCGATTCCCGGGCGGTACCAGAAGGCGTAAGTGACGCTTTCGCGAGGTACTTCGCCGCGGGTGACGTTGAAAAACAGGGGCTTGTCGCTGCCCTGGCGGCCTACCCGGATTTGCACCTGGGTGCCTTCCGGTCCCTTGAGCATACTGGAGACGGCGGGGATGTCGAGACCGTCGGTGGACTTGTCGTTGACCGCTTCGATGACGTCCCCCGGCCGCAGGCCCGCTTTCCACGCCGGCGAATTCTCGAACGGGTACATGACGATGACCCGCCCTTCGGGCGCGCCGACCAGCATGCCGACGCCGTAGTACCGGCCGGCCTGCTCCTCGCGCAGGAGCGCGTAGGCGGTCGGGTCGAAGAAGTTGGAGTGCGGGTCGAGGGTCCGCAGCATGGACGGGATGGCGCCTTTATAGATGGCCGTGTCGGCGTCCACCTTGTCAGCGAAGTTGTTCTCGATCAGGTCGTAGAATGACGTGAACTTCTTCAGGCTGTTGCGCATGTCCTCTTTCGAGGACGAATCTTCGGCCGCGCGCACGGGGGCCAGAGCGGCACAAACGAGAAACAGGGATACAGGGACAAGAACCCGGGGGCAGGTTCGGAGCATGCGGTGGAACACCTCAGGTATAACCATCCTAGCAGCAGATCGGCGTTTTTCGGCCAATGGTGCGGGTCTCGGGGTTGAAATATTTCGGGCTGCGGGCGAGTCCCCCCAAATGTAACCCATGGCTTACCTGCCCATCGAAGACTACGGCGTTATCGGGAACATGCGCACCGTGGCGCTGGTCGGCAAAACCGGCTCAGTGGACTTCTTCTGTTTTCCCGATTTCGATTCCCCGAGTGTTTTCGCCGCGTTGCTGGATGACCGTAAGGGGGGCAGCTTCCGGCTCTGCCCTGTAGACGGCGATCAGCAGGTGGCGCACAAGCAGCTCTACTGGCCCGACACCAACGTCCTGCTTACCCGCTTTCTGTCGGAGGCCGGCGTTGCCGAAGTGGTGGATTATATGCCGATCGGCGAAAAGCGCCGGGCCGGCGGGTTCCACGGGCTGATTCGGAAGGTTCGCTGCGTTCGCGGGGAGATGAAAATGCGAATGGAGTGCGAGCCGGCCTTCAATTACGCCCGTGACGCGCACGACGTGGAGATGGTGCCGGGTGGGGCGAAGTTCCGTTCGGCAAAACTGCGAATGGCGCTCGCCAGCGACCAGAAGCTGACCCGCAACGCTCACGCCGTGGTTTCGGAATTCGTGCTGCAGGAAGGGCAGAGCGCCAGTTTCGAGCTGCACGGGCTGGATCGCGACGACGCTCCCATTGGGCTATCGGTGGAGCAGGCGGAGGAGTTGTTCCGCCGAACCGTCGACTTCTGGCGTCACTGGCTGTCCAGCTGCACCTACGCCGGGCGCTGGCGTGAAACGGTGTACCGCTCGGCGCTGGTTCTGAAGCTGCTTACTTACGAGCCGACGGGAGCGATTGTGGCGGCGCCGACCACCAGCCTGCCGGAGCATATCGGCGGTCCCCGGAACTGGGACTACCGCTACACGTGGATCCGCGATGCGGCTTTCACGCTGTACAGCTTCATGAAGATCGGATTCACGGATGAGGCCGCCGCATTCATGGAGTGGCTGCACCAGCGCTGCCTCGAGCTGGGTGAAGGGGCCGCGCTGCAGATCATGTACGGCATCCGCGGCGAGCACGACCTGCGCGAGGAGGAACTCACGTATCTCGACGGCTATCGGGGGTCGAAGCCGGTGCGTGTCGGCAACGGCGCTTATGACCAGCTCCAGCTGGACATTTACGGGGAGCTGATGGACTCCGTGTACCTGTATAACAAGCACGTGACGCCGATTTCGTGGGAGCTCTGGACGTATGTGCGGCGGCTCACCAACTGGGTCTGCGACCACTGGCAGGACAAAGACGAAGCAATCTGGGAGGTGCGCAGCGGACCACAGGAGTTCACGTACTCGAAGGTGATGTGCTGGGTAGCGCTGGACCGGGCGCTGCGCATCGCCGACCAGCGCGCCTTTCCCGCCGACTGGAGGCGCTGGTTCCACCTGCGCGACGACATCTACGAGCGCATCATGCACAAGGGCTGGAGCGACAAGCGGCACGCTTTCGTGCAGTACTTCGGTGGCGACGTGCTGGACGCTTCCGCGCTGGTGATGCCGCTGGTGTTCTTCGTCTCACCGCGCGATCCGCGGATGCTCAGCACACTGGACGCGATCGCTAAGCCGCGGGCGCAGGGAGGCCTGATGTCGGACGGGCTGGTCTATCGTTACGACGCGTCGCAGACCCCGGACGGTCTGCAGGGCGCGGAGGGCACGTTCAACATGTGCACCTTCTGGCTGGTGGACGCCATGACGCGGGCGGGGGCGCGAGAGCCGGACAAGCTGTACGAAGCGCGGCTGATTTTCGAGAAGATGCTGGGATACAGCAATCATCTGGGCTTGTTCTCGGAGCAGATCGGCGCGCGCGGCGAGGCGCTGGGGAACTATCCGCAGGCGCTGACGCATCTGGCGCTGATCAGCGCGGCGGTGAACCTGGATCAGGCGTTGGGCGGGGGGCCGAAGGCGGTGATGGAGTAAGGCGGGAACGCTGCTTCAGCACACGGCGAAGACATCAGTTTTCTCCGCGCGGCCCGGCCCACTGCCGGAACTGCATGTCTTCGGCCCAGTCCTGAACCTCGATCCGCTGGCCATCGGTCACCACTCGTACGAGGCCGAGCTGATCGGTCCGAAACACCCGCGCGCGATGCGATGCCAGGCGCTCCAGCGTTTGCGGGTGCGGGTGGTGGAACAGGTTGTCAATGCCATCGGAAATGATGGCGAAGGTCGGCTGCACGGCATCGAGAAATGGGTCCGTGCTCGAGGTGCGGCTGCCGTGATGCGCGACCTTGAGCACGTCCGCATGCGCGACGCGGCCGTCGGAGAGCATCCGTTCCTCCGAGGGGGTCTCCGCATCGCCCTCGAGCAGGAGCGTGCGCCGGCCGAAGCGCAGGCGCAGGACCAGCGAATCGTCGTTGGTCGGCTGATCGGCTGGCATGTAATCGCGGGCCGGTGAGAGCACGTCGACCTCGACCGGTCCGATGCGCGAATGCTCTCCGGCCTGCCGCGCCATCACTCGAACGCCTGCTTTACGGGCGTGCGCCAGCACGGCATCGAGCGCGGGGTCCCGCGGCGCCGCGCCGGTCCAGAACTCCTTCGGATGGAAGTTGTCGATGATCGCGGCCAGCCCGCCGATATGGTCGGCGTGCCCGTGGGTGGCCGCGATGACATCGAGGCGCCGAATGCCGCGGGTCCACAGATAAGGGGAGATGACGTCTTCGCCGGTATCGAGCTTGCTTTTTGCTGCCTTTCCACCGTACGACGGAAAGCCGCCGGCATCGACCAGCATGAGCCGCCCATCGGGAAAAGCGACCAGCAAGCTGTCGCCCTGGCCGACATCGATCGCCGACAGCTCAAGCACACCGTGGCCGGCATCCGCCTGAAACGGATAGATCAGGACCAGCGTGAACATGGCCAGCACGGCAGCGAGCGCAGGCCAGCGCCACGCGCGCGAGCGCCGCAGGCTCAGCGCCAGCGCGAGAAGCGCCGCGGCGGAGGCGATCGACAACCACAGGGGCGGATCGGGCACGCGCCACGGCGGTTCGAAACGGACATGCCACTGCGCCACGTGCTGCGCGCCCAGCAAGAGCAGGCGCGCCGCCCACGCAATCGCGCCCCAGCCCGTGAACACTGCGGCGAATCCCACCGGCACCGCGAGCGCGAGCAGCGGGACCACGATGATATTCGCCGACAGACCGGACAGGGAGATGCGGTGAAAATAAACCGCCATGGGCAGCGCCACGCCAACCTGAACAACCGTGGAGATGATCACCGATTGCCACGCATACAGCAGCAGGCGCAGGACCACGGAAATCGCGATCAGGACCGCCCGCAGCGGAATCCGAGTCCACTCGCTCACGGTCTCGCCGATGAGCCGCAGTTCCAGCCGAAACGCGGACTGCCGGGGTTCGAGGCGCGGATCCTTCGCCGCGTTAGCGACGTCGCGGACCGCCAGCGCGTACGGCGTCACGTTCGATTTCAGAACGGGCTCGGCCAGCGCGCCGATGGCCGCCACCGACAGGAACGTGAGCTGGAAGCTGGCGTCGAACAGTTGTGAGGGGTCGAGCACCAGGCAGGCGATGGCTATGGCCGAAAGCAGGTTCAGCACGCGGCCGCGGCGGTAGAGAAAACGAGCCAGCACATACAGCGTGAGGGCGCCGGCGGCGCGGATCGCGGGCGGATGCCAGCCAGTCATGACCGCGTAAATCCAGGTGAGCGCGGAGGTAACTGCGAGCGCGGGCATCTCCGGCAGAAAGCACACCCGCAGCAGAAACAGCAGGAACGCGGCAAGCACGCTCACGTGGAGGCCGCTGACCACGAGGGTATGGAACGTCCCCGTGCGGCGAAAGTCGTCCGTCCAGACCTTCTGGATTTTTGTCGAGTCGCCGAGCAGAATGCCTTCCATCATGGCTGTGGAGTAAGCGTCATGGGCGTAGAGCTTGTCGATGCGGTTCAATGCCGCCTCGCGCAGGGCGAACGCAAGCCGCCGGAATGGCGAGCCGCAGCGGCCAGGAAGTACGCGGACGGGCGCGCCGGCGTGCATCAGCGCGTTCCAGTAGACATCGCGCTGCGCGGACCAGGAGCTGAACGCGAAATCTCCGGGGTTGCGGAAGTCGTGAATGGAACGGACGCGCGCCTCGAACTCGACGCGCTGGCCGTAATGCAGATCGGGCGGACGCTCGCCGTCACGCGGGTGGAGGCTGACCTGAGCCCGTGCATGCGGCGCGAGTTCGACGGTGAAACGGTCGCGCCCGTCGTAGAAGACCGGCGGCTCGACCACGCACCCGTCGAGGATCAGCGTTTCCTCCGGACCAGTCTGGATGCGGGGCAGGCGCCCCGGCCGGTGGAGTACGGCGACCACGATGCCGGCCCAAAGCAGCGTCAGCAGCAGAGTTCCCCAGCCCAGCGATCGCGTGCCGCGGCGGGCGAGGATGGCGAGGCAGGCCATCGCCATTGCTGCGGCGATGGATTCTCCACGGCCAAACCAGACGAAATGCGCCAGAGCAATACCGGCCGCCAGCGCAATCACCACGGGCAGAAGCGGATCGCGAATGCGGCTGAGCCCCACGGAATTTGTGCGGCGGAGGAACCCGAACTCTCTGACTGAACGGGTTCGAGCCCGTGAAGCGTCGAACAGTCATGACACGGCGAATTCCAATCCCAGCGGCGCTGGTGCTGGCCGGAGGGCTCGTTCTGGGCTGCTCGTGCACCAGCCGAAGTAACTCGGCCAATGTAACCTCGGGACCGCACGGACCGACGAGCCCCGCCACATCAGGCAATTACGGCAACAGCGCGGATCTGGCCCCGCCCTATGGCGCGCCGAAAACCGCCGAGCCGAACGCGCAGTCCACTGGCGGCAAGACTCGGTATCCCGAATCGGAGCGCGACAAACAGAAGAAGCCGGGCTCTATGACCGCCGCGGCTTCAAACCAGCCGACGAAGCAGCATCAGCTCTCGCAGAAGCCCGAGAACCACAGCGCGCCCGGGGCTGACCACGGCGAGTAGCCCGGAGGAGCCCATCTTCGACAGGGAAAGGGCAATAATGGTAACATAAATTCAGCGATAGTCAATACCCTCTATGGCCAACAAACCCGCTTACGCCACCGGCGCTCAGGTTGAACATGGGAAATTCGGGCTGGGGTCCGTGATTTCCTGCAACGACGAGTACATCACGATCAAATTCGACGATCACGGGGAGAAGAAGTTCATCACCTCGATCGTGCTCCCGAACCTGAAGAAGAGCGATCGCCAGCCGCCGGCGGAGAAGAAGCGCGCGACTCGGAAAAAGGCGACTCCGGCCGCGTAACCAGAAGCGAACTCCAGGATTTCGGGGTGGTCCCGAACGCCAGCCGGAATAGTTGTACGAACGCGCTCGGCTGGCGGTAGCCAACGTCGAAGGCGACCTCCTTCACGGGTTTTCCGGCAGCCAGCAGCTCGATCGCTTTCATCAGCCGGGCCTGCCGTCTCCACGATTCGAAACTGATACCCGGACTGCGCCGGAAGGCGCGCTGTACCGTGCGCACGCTGGCGCCCGCAGACCGGCAAAGTGCGCCGAGGGACGGGCTGTCGGCGAGCGTTTCCATGGCCGCGTGCGCGACCGCGCGGGCGCACTCGTCCTGCGGCATGGTCAGCTCCGTGGGAACCGTCGGCGCATTCTGGAGCTCCGCGACGATCAGATCGCGCAGCGCCCGTTGCAGCCGCTGCGGGCCGATGTTGCCGAGGCGCACCGCTTCCACCGTCAGCTCGCGCAGCAGCGGCGTCACATGCAGCACCGTGCATGTATGCGGCATACGCGGCGCGATTCCGCGCTTCAGGTAGAGCGTGCGCATGGACACCGCGCCAGACATGCGAATGCGGTGCAGCGTGAAGGCAGGTATCCACATGGCGAATTGCGGCGGAATCAGCCAGGTGCTTTGGCCGACGGAAACGTTCATCACGCCGCGAATGGCGTAGATCAGCTGGTCTGAGCCATGCGAATGCTCGGGCACGTCGCAGCCCGGCTGATATTTCCAGGCGAGGGTGGAGATGGAGGCGCGGAACTTCGGGTCGTAGCAGGTGACCAGGCCGCGGCGCATATTCGATACATTTTGACGCATGGCGGTATATGCGGCGAGCACGCCCATGCGGCATGCTCTTCTCATGCTTGCTTCATTGAAACCGATCGCGTTCATCGGCGTGCGCGACAAGGAGCGCGCGCGGAGCTTCTATGGAGAGACTCTCGGGCTAAGGCTCATGAGCGACGAGTTGCCATTCGCGCTGGTGTACGATGCCGGTGGCTTCATGCTGCGCGTCACCCCTGTGGGGAACCAGGAGCTGCGGCCAGTCCAGTTCACGGTGCTTGGCTGGGAGACGCCGGACATCGTGGCGACAGTGAAAGCGATGCAGGAGAGTGGGGTTAAGTTCGAGCACTTCGGCGGCGGCATGCCGCAGGACGAGCTCGGCATCTGGACAGCGCCGAACGGCGTGCGCGTCGCGTGGTTCAAAGACCCCGACGGCAACACGCTGAGCGTCAGCCAGCACTGAGCGTCAGGCCGCTGCCGCGCGCGCGACGGTCGCCCCGCCTTCTTTGATGAACGCCGCCGCGACCAGACCGGCGCAGACGAAGCCGACGAACTGGGTGGTGATGTATGCCGCGGTGTAGCTGGTCGGGAAACCGTACCAGTCCCAGTACGACATGTTTGTGGCGAGAGCGGCGATGAGTCCAATAGCGGCGACGAAGAGCACGCGTTTCGCATAGGACGTCGGCCGCGCCTGGGCGAGCAGAACGACAGCGAGGAACACGTTGAGCAGTTCGACGCCGAACTCGGTAAGGAACAGGCCCGGACCGTAGCTCACGCTCCCGGCGGGGTTATACATAAGGACCCCGACGGGCATGGACGCGAGCTTCTGTGGATATGCAGCCGTGGCCGCCTTTTTCTGGTCGGAGGTGGCGTTGGGCGGCAGACCCATGCCGGGGTAGAGGTACAGTCCGCGAGCCGATCCGAGGTTCGACGTGAGCGTGGACAGGACGGCCGCCTCGTTCGGAATCTCACGGATTCCGGCCTCGCCGAGCGGCAGCACCATGTGCGCGAGCGCAACCCAGGCGTACATCGCCAGGCCGCCCAAAATGGTGGCAAGCAGGATCTTTCGTGTCATGTAGGGTCCTCCCCTGGTCCCGGTATTATACAGAACCTGACTTTTTAGGGGAACCGCGCCGGGGGCCGCTCCGTATCAACGTGTGAAGAAGGGAGAGCACGATGGTTGGAAACGGAAGCGCGCTGATTCACCTCGACGGCGTGACTAAGGTGTTTGAGACCGACGAGATGGAGACGCACGCGCTGGCGGGCATACATCTGGAGATCGAACGCGGCGAGTATGTCGCCATCTCCGGGCCATCGGGCTGCGGGAAATCGACGCTGCTGGCCATTCTGGGGCTGCTGGATTCGCCGACGGACGGCACTTACATCATCAACGGAAATCGCGCGGAGGGGATGAAGGCGACCGAGCGCGCGCGCATGCGCAACCGCGAAATCGGATTCATTTTCCAGGCCTTCAACCTCATTGGCGATCTAAATGTGTACGAGAATGTCGAGTTGCCGCTGACCTATCGTTCGGTGCCCTCCTCGGAGCGCAAGAAGATGGTGCAGGAAGCGCTGGAGCGGGTGGGCATGCTGCACCGGGTGAAGCATTATCCAGCGCAGCTCTCGGGAGGCCAGCAGCAGCGTGTCGCGGTGGCGCGGGCGCTGGCCGGGCACCCGTCGATCCTGCTGGCGGACGAGCCGACCGGGAACCTCGACTCGCAGAACGGGGAAGCGGTGATGAGCCTGTTGAGCGAGCTGCATCGCGATGGCGCGACCATCTGCATGGTCACGCACGATCCGCGGTATGCGGCGCGGGCTGATCGGACGATCACCTTGTTCGACGGGCGAGTGGTGGAAGAGCAGGCTGCGGTCGGCGCATAATTGCGCGACTCTACCTTCCGGACCGGGCGGGCTGGGAGCCCGCCGCAGGGCGTGGCCCTGCCCCCCACAGGCGTGGTTTGGTTACTGCAAGCTTAAGGCTTGCTCTACATTGGCGAGGACTGACTCGGGTGTATCGTTTTCCTGAACGAGTAGCACCTTAGCCGGGCCGGGGCCGGTTGGGCGCCAGCGCTGGAACGTGCGCTCGCAGAGCGCGCCGGCGAAGATGCTGACCAGAGGGGTTCCGGCTGCCGCCGCGACGTGGCCTCCCGCCGAGTCGTAACCGATGAAGAAGCGGCTGCAGGCGATGTGCGCGGCGAACCCGGCGAATGGGCCGGAGAAGATCTCGGCCTGAATGCCGGATTGCGCTATGGCGCGGCGCACGCGGTCCGCTTCTTCGCCGCCCTGGCCGGAATCGA
>Ga0070739_10001959_pt1 | contig 29025 bp, 21 predicted proteins | sample Coa_R1_7_FD_66445 | JGI IMG/M metagenome (GOLD analysis project Ga0070739, IMG submission 66445) | Surface soil microbial communities from Centralia Pennsylvania, which are recovering from an underground coalmine fire - Coalmine... | ecosystem: Environmental > Terrestrial > Soil > Unclassified ...
CGATGCTCGGCCTCTTCGTCAACAGCCTGCCGGTGCGCGCCCGGGTGCCAGGCGATGTGCCGCTCGTGAGCTGGCTGAGGGACCTGCAGGCCGAGCAGGCCGAGCTGCGCCAATACGAGTACAGCCCCTTGGTGCGGGTGCAGCAACTGAGCGAGGTGCCGAGCGGCCAGCCGCTGTTCGAGAGCCTCCTGGTTTTCGAGAACTACCCCCTGGACGCCTCGCTCCAGTCGAGCCTCGGCAGCCTGACAGCGCGCGACCCCCGCTTCGTGGAGTGGACGAGCTTCCCGCTCACGGTCATGGTCACGCCTGGCGCGCAGCTCGGCCTCAAGCTCGCTTACGACGTGCGGCGCTTCGACACGGCGACGATCGAGCGGCTGCTTGCGCAACTCCAGGGGTTGCTGGAGGACATGGCCGCCAATCCGACCTGCCGGCTCGCGGACCTCTCCTTGCTCGGCGAGGCGGAGCGCGAGCAGATCCTGCGCACCTGGAATGCCACCACGCTGGACTGTCCGGCGGCGTTCATCCACGAGCTGTTCGAAGCGCAGGTCCGGCGCACACCCGACGCGCCCGCGCTGCGCTTCCGGGGGCAGCCCCTGTCTTACCGCGAGCTGAACGCTCGCGCCAACCGCCTGGCCCGCCGCCTCCGCGCCCTCCAGGTCACACCCGAGAGCGTGGTCGGCGTCTGCCTCGAGCGGTCGCCCGACATGGTCGTCGCCCTGCTCGCCGTCTTGAAGGCGGGGGGGGCCTATCTGCCGCTCGACCCGGCCTACCCGCGCGAGCGCCTGGCCTTCATGCTCGAGGATGCGCGCGTGCCCGTGCTGATCACACGCGCAGGCCTCGTCGACGCCCTCCCCACGCACGCCGCGCGGGTGATCTGCCTGGACGCCGACGCGCCCCTGCTGGCCGCGGAGGCGAGCGAGAACCTCGGCTTGCCGCTCGCGGCGGACACGCCCGCCTACGTCATCTATACCTCGGGCTCGACCGGCCAGCCCAAGGGCGTGGTCGGCCTGCACCGCGGGGCGGTGAATCGGTTCGCCTGGATGTGGCAGGCGTATCCCTTCCAGCCGGGCGAGGTCGGCTGTCAGAAGACGACGCTCGGCTTTGTCGACTCCGTCTGGGAGATCTTCGGCCCGCTGCTGCGGGGAGTGCCGCTCGTGCTGGTGCCGGAGGACGCCGCGGCCGACCCGCGGCGGCTGGTCGAGGTGCTCGCTCGCGAGCGGGCAACGCGATTGGTGCTGGTGCCGTCGCTGCTCCGCGCCATCGTCGACGCCTATCCCGACCTGCGCCAGCGCCTGCCGGACCTGCACCTGATCGTCTCGAGCGGCGAGCCGCTCACGGCCGACCTGGCCAGGCGCTTGCTGGCCGCGCTGCCTGGGGTCACCCTGCTGAACTTGTATGGCGCCTCCGAGGCGTCAGCCGATTCGACCTGCTACGAGGTTCGCGCTGGGGCGGTGCCGGATCGCGTGCCCATCGGCCGGCCCATCGCCAACACCCGGCTGTACATTCTGGACCCGCAGCGCCGCCCTGTGCCCATTGGCGTTCCGGGCGAGCTGTACATCGGCGGAGTCGGCCTCGCGCGGGGCTATCTGAACCGGCCTGACTTGACCGCCGAGAAATTCATCGCCGACCCCTTCGCCGCCACGCCGGGCGCCCGCCTCTATCGCACGGGCGATCGAGCCCGCTATCTGCCCGATGGCACGGTCGAGCACCTGGGGCGAATCGACCAACAGGTCAAGCTACGCGGGATTCGGATCGAGCCGGGCGAGATCGAGGCGGCGCTCGCGGCGCACGCGGGCGTCGGCCGGGCGGTCGTCGTGGTGCGAGAGGACGAGTCGGACAACCCGCGCCTGGTCGCCTACGTCGTGCCCGAGGGGCGCGAGCGGCTACCGGGCGGCCGCGAGCTACGGCAGTTCCTCCGCGACCGCCTGCCGGAGTACATGGTGCCATCCGCGTTCGTCGCGCTGGAGTCGCTGCCGCTGACTCCCAACGGCAAGATCGACCGCGCCGCGCTGCCGGCCCCCGGCAGCGCCGGACGGGAGGACGACTACGTTGCGCCCCGCACGCCGACCGAGGAGGCGCTGGCCGACCTCTGGGGCGAGGTGCTGCGCCTCGAGCGCGTGGGCGCGGCGGACAACTTCTTCGCGCTCGGCGGCCACTCCCTCCTCGCGACGCAGATTGTCTCGCGCGTCCGCGACGTGTTCGGGGTCGATCTGCCCCTCCGCGCGCTGTTTGAGGCGCCCACCGTCGCCGACCTGGCGGCAGTGATTACCGAGCAGCAGGCCCAACTCGGCCTGGACGAGGAGCTCACGACGCTGCTGGCCAAGCTGGAGGGCCTCTCGGAGGCGGAACTCCAGGCGCTACTGCCGAGAGAAGAACAGTAGGTGGTGTCAGTCATGGGACGGACCGATCTGGGGGACCGAATCGCTCATCTCCCGCCTGAGAAGCGGGCGCTGCTCGAGCACCAGCTCCAGCGACGGGCGGCGGCCGCGGCGGACGAGCAGGCAATCCCGGCACGAGGTGCCACGGGGGCAAGCCCGCTGTCCTTCGGCCAGGAGCGGCTCTGGTTTCTCCATCACCTTGAGCACGACGCCGCCATCTACAACATCGCCCTGGCCGCCCGCATGAGCGAGGCGCCCAACGTGGCCGCGCTGCGGCGAGCGCTCGATGCGTTGGTCGAGCGCCACCCGATCTTGCGCACGGTCTTTGCGACGGTGGATGGCCGTCCGGTTCAAGTGGTCGCGGAGCCCTGCTCCACGGCCCTGGCGCTCGTCGATCTGTCGGATCGACCAAGCGCGGAGCGCGAGGGCGCGGCCCAGCAGTTCATAGCCGACGAGGCGCGTCGGCCCTTCGACCTGGAGCGGGGGCCGCTGCTGCGGTCCACGCTCATTCGGCTCGACGACCGAGAGCACGTCTTCCTCGTGACCATGCACCACATCGTGTCGGACGGCTGGTCGCTGGGCATCCTGCACCGCGAGTTGACCGAGCTCTACCTCGCGTTCAGCGCCGGCCACGAGCCGGCGCTCGCGCCGCTCCCGGTCCAGTACGCCGACTTCGCGGCCTGGCAGCGGGAATGGCTCCAGGGTGAGCGGCTGGAGGCGCTCCTCGGCTACTGGCGCACTCAACTGGCCGGCGCGCCGCTAGTGGTCGAGCTGCCGGCCGACCGGCCGCGCCCGCGCACACCCACCTACCGCGGGGCCGGCGTGGGGATGCTCTGGAGCCCAGAACTGGCTCGCGGGCTCACCGCGCTGAGCCAACGCGAGGGTGTCACGCTGTTCATGACGCTGCTGGCGGCATTCGGCGTCCTCCTCCACCGCTACACGGGGCTGGACGACCTCTTGATTGGCTCCCCCATTGCCGGGCGCAACCGCCGCGAAGTGGAAGGGCTCATTGGCTTCTTCGTCAACACGCTGGCCCTCCGCGTCGATCTGCGCGGCGATCCGACCTTCCGCGAGCTGCTACGTCGGGTGCGGGAGACGACCCTCGGCGCCTACGCCCACCAGGACCTGCCGTTCGAAAAGCTGGTCGAAGCGCTCCAGCCCGAGCGCGACCGCAGCCGCCAACCCGTCGTCCAGGTGATGTTCGCCTTCCAGAACCTGCCTGAAGAAGCGGCGGTGCGGACGCATCTGCTGCGCTCGGGCGTGGACACGGGCACGGCGAAGTTCGATCTGACGCTGTATATCACCGAAACCCTGCAAGGGCTGGAAGGCTGGTTCGAGTATAGTACAGACCTGTTCGACCCCGACACGATCCAGCGCCTGGCGGGGCACTTCACGACGCTCGTCGAGGGCCTTGTCGCCGACCCGGACAGTAGCCTGTCACGGTGCCCGTTGCTCACGGCAGCGGAGCGCCAGCAGGTCGTGATCGACTGGAACGACACGGCAGCGCCGTTCCCCGCCGACCGCGGCATCGACGAGTTGTTCCAGGCGCAGGTCGAGCAGACGCCGGACCGCACCGCGGTGGTCTGGGGCGACGAGCGCTGGTCGTATCGCACGCTCAACGCGCGCGCCAATCAGCTCGCCCACTACCTCCAGCGGCGCGGGCTGGGGCCGGACGTCCTGGTCGGCCTGCGTCTGGAGCGCTCGCCGGAGCTGGTAGTCGCGCTCCTCGGCATCCTCAAGGCGGGGGGGGCCTACTTGCCGCTGGATCTGGCCTATCCGCCGGCGCGGCAGGCCTTCATGCTGCGCGATGGTGCCGCGCCGGTGCTGATCACCACGTCCGCGCTCCGCAGCGAAGTGCTGGATTATCACGGGGAGGTCATCTGCCTGGACCGCGATGAAGCAGCGATTGCCGCGGAGTCGACTGAGAATCCCCACGGCGGGGCGAGCGGGGACCATCTTGCCTACGTCATCTACACGTCCGGCTCGACTGGCGAGCCCAAGGGTGTGGCGGTTCCCCATCGCGCGGTGAATCGGCTGGTCGTGAACACGGATTACGTCCAGCTTGGCCCGGCCGATGTCGTCGCGCAGGTCTCGAACGCCTCGTTTGACGCGGCCACCTTTGAGATCTGGGGCGCCCTGCTGAACGGTGCCCGTCTGGTGATCCTCGACAAAGAGGTAGTGCTCTCGGCGCGTGAGCTGCGGGCCGCGATCGAACGCCACGGTATCGGCACGATGTTCCTCACCACGGCGCTGTTCAACCAGTTGGTGGCGGAGGAGCCGGCCGTCTTCGCGGGACTCGAGCAGCTCCTGGTGGGCGGCGAGGCGCTGGATCCCGTATGGATCCGGGCAGCGCTGCAGGCGGGGCCGCCCCGCCGGCTCCTGAATGCCTATGGTCCGACCGAGACGACCACCTTCGCCGCGACGTACCACGTCGAGCACGTGCCGACCGACGCGACGACCATTCCCATCGGCCGGCCGATCGCCAACACCCGGCTCTATGTGCTGGATCGGCACTTGACCCCGTGTCCGATTGGCGTGCCGGGCGAGCTGTACATCGGCGGGCCGGGCGTGGCACGGGGCTATCTGCACCGCCCGGCGCTGACGGCGGAGAAGTTCGTGCCCGACCCGTTCGGGGTCGAGCGAAACGGGTGCCTGTATCGAACGGGTGACCGCGTGCGGCTGTTGCACGACGGGAACATCGAGTTCCTCGGCCGAATCGACCAGCAAGTGAAGCTCCGCGGCTTCCGGATCGAGCTGGGCGAGATCGAGGCCGTCCTGTGCCAGCATCCGGGCGTGCAGCAGGCGGTCGTCGTCGTTCACGAGAGCGCTGAGGCAGGTAAGCGCCTGGTCGCCTACGTCGTCCCCCACGACCCGGCCGCGGCGATCGTGGAAGCGTTGCCGCAGTTCCTGCGGCAAGAGCTGCCGGCCTACATGGTGCCCGCCGTGTTCACGCCGCTCGCCGCGCTTCCCCTGAACGCCAACGGGAAGCTCGATCGGGCGGCGCTTCCGCCGCCCGGCCACGTCGGGGCGCCTGAACGTGGCACGAACGCGCGGCCGCGAACCGAGGTGCAGGCGCGCCTGACGCGCATCTGGCAGGCGCTGCTCGGCGTACCGGCGGTGCGAGTGGATGACGACTTCTTCGACCTCGGCGGCCATTCCCTGCTGGTCATGCGCCTGCTGACGGAGATCGAAAAGGAGTTCGGCCAGCGGCCCCCCCTCAGCACGATCTTTCCGCAGGCGACGATCGAGGGATTGGCCGCCTGGCTATGTGACCCGAAGCGGCAGCGGGCCGGGTCGGTGCTCGTTCCCATTCAACCGGAGGGCCAACGGCCGCCGCTGTTCTGCGTGCACCCGCTGGGCGGCGATGTGTTGTGCTATCACAACCTCGCGCGCCATCTCGGCCTCGATCAGCCGGTCTACGGGCTACAGGCGCCGGGTTTGGACGGCTTGGCCGAGCCATTGACCGACATTCCAGCCATAGCGGCGCATTACATCGAGCAAGTTCGGACCGTACAGCCCTCTGGGTCATATCACCTGCTGGGTTTCTCATCGGGCGGCACTGTTGTCTTCGAGATGGCCCAGCAGCTCCACAGGGACGGTTGTGCCATCGGAATGCTCGGCATTCTTGATCACCCAGTAACCCAGTCCAACTACTACCGGCCACGGTTTAGGCTCGATCACTGGTTGACCTGCGTGAGGGATCTGTGGGCTTACACCGATAAGCTGAACCGCTTGAGTAAGCTGAACCGCTTGAGGCCGCGCCACCTGTGTCGGTTGATACCCGCTCAACGGAGGCCAAGGTCGGCGCGCGAAGAGGATAACCCGGCGGTCGCGGAGGCGAAGATACGGGCCGAACTCGATGCCGTCGTGGCCTACGTTGCGGGTCATATCGTGGGTGACGTGTCCGAACTCCCCGAGCATCACAGGCGAGTCATTGAAGCGCAATATATGGCGCTGAATACCTATGTGCCCCAGGTATACCCGGGCCGCATTACGCTGTTCCGGGCGCGATGGCAGCCGATTCTCTGCTCGCATGATCCAACGATGGGCTGGGGGCACCTCGCGGCTCAGGGCGTAGAAGTCTGCACGGTCCCGGGCAGTCACTTGAGTGTTCTGGGAGACGCGTATGTGGCGATGCTCGCGGAGCAGTTAGCCCTCCACCTGGCGCCGGCGTATGAGACCAATCAGGGGGCGGGGGCGAAGGAATCGACACGCCCGCCGCTCGAGGTGGTCCAGCTCACCTCATGACTGGTCGGGGGAACGGCGGGGGCGCGCTCGAGCCCGTAAGAGAAGGGGAGTGGGCAGTCGTGTCGGCCGCCCCCCCCCCACGTGACCAAGCGGTCCACGTGTGGCGGGTGGAACTGGACAGCGCCGAGAGCAGGGTCCGCACTTTGAGAGAACTGCTGAGCGAGGACGAGTCGCTCCGCGCCGACCGCTTCGTCTTTCCCCACGATCGCGATCGCTTCATCGTGGCTCGTGGCGCGCTGCGTGTGATTCTCGGCCGCTACCTGGGACGGCGGCCCGAGCAGCTCCGCTTCCACTACACGGCATTCGGGAAGCCGATGCTCGCGGACCTGCCGCAGGCTTTCCCGCTCCAGTTCAACGTGTCGCACTCGCGCGGCGTCGCCCTGGTCGGCGTGAGGTGCGGCGGCTCGATCGGCGTTGACGTGGAGTACATCCGTCCCGATCTCGCGTGGGAAGGCTTGGCAGAGCAGGTATTCACGGAGGTCGAGCGCGCTATGTTGCGCGCCTACCCAACGGAGGCGCGCCGCACGGCGTTCTTCAGAGCCTGGACGCTCAAGGAGGCTGTCATCAAGGCGCACGGAGCCGGCCTGTCTCTGCCACTGGATACGTTCGATGTCGTACTGGTAGCCGGCCAGGCGCCGCGCTTGCTCCGCCTGGCGGGCGATCCCGCCGGCCCGGCCCGCTGGTCGCTGCACGAGCTAAGCGTGGGCGTCGGCTACGCTGGGGCGCTCGCCGTCGAGGGACCGATCCGAGAGGTTAAGCGCTGGTCCTGGGTCCCATGAGAGCAGTCGGCTGCGCGCGGGTCGCGGGTCGGGGGCGCACGAGCGCCGGAGCCGGATCACACGGCAGCACGGGGGCGCGCGACGAGATGCGGCGCGGCGTGGAGTAACCGTTGCAGACCACTAGCGTGAAGTGGCGCAGCCCACTGCGATCCGATCATTTCTTACAGTCCATCTCGGCATTCGGGCTGGCGAAAGTCGTGTCCTGGATCGCCGGTACCACGCTGCTGGTGCTGCTCCCGCGCTACCTCAGCGACGAGAACGTTGGTCGACTGGTGCTGGGCTCGGTGCTGGTGACCCTCATCGGCACCACGACCGAGCTTGGCATAACCACCTATCTTGCGCGCGAGATCGCGCGCGAGCCCGAGCGCGCCGACTCGCTCATCGGGAATGCGATGGCGATGCGCATTCCGCTCAGCCTCCTCGGGCTGATTCTCACCGTGGCCGTGGCCTCCGTCGCGGGCTATGACGACCTGACCAAACAAGTCGTCTACCTGTTCTGCATCGGCTATCTGGTGGCACCGTTGAGCACGGTGGTGAACGGGGCGCTCCAAGGGTTCCACCAGATGAAGGCGATGGCGTGCTATTCAGCACTGCTAAGCTCCCTCAATTTCGCCGCTGCGGTCGTGATCATTCACGTCGGAGGCGGGCTGGTCGAGTTGGTGCTAGCGGAAGTCGTAACGGGTGTCATCGCGCTAGCGATTGCCACACGCGTGATGCTGCGCTTTACTCGCCTGTCGTTGCGCTTCGAGGGACGTACCTGGCGAGCGATTGTCTTGGGCGGATTGCCGTTCTTCACCCAGGCCGCAGGTACGCTCGCCTATAGTAAGATCGATGTCCTCCAGCTATCGTGGATGACGAATGATGCCGTCGTGGGCTGGTACGGGCTGGCGTACCGTCTGATGGGCATCCCGGTGTTTGTCCCGGCAACGATTATGATGGTGAGCTTCCCGGCCCTCGCGGCAACGGTCTCGGACCGCGTGAGGTTCCAGGCGATGGCCCGTCGCGCGATCCGTTTGGTGGTGTTTGCCAGTTTGCCGATGGGAGTCGGCATCATGGTGCTCGCCGACAAGCTGATCGTGCTGCTCGGCTTCTCCGAAGGCTTTGCCAATGCCGTCATCCTGCTGGTGATTCTGGCGCCGCATATCGTGCTGATCGGCGTCAACATGCAGATCGGCACCGTCTTGAATGCTAGTGGCGGCCACTGGAAGTGGACGACTATCGCTATCGCCGCGGCCGGGCTGAGCTCGCTGGCGAACTTAATGGCCATCCCCGTCACGCAGGCACTGTGGGGCAACGGCGCCATCGGAGCGGCCATCGTCACGGTGCTGACGGAGACGTTCCTCTTCGCGGCATCGCTGCGCTTGTTGCCGGCCGGGCTGCTCGACACCGCGACGGCGGCGCGGGCAGCGAAGTGCCTGGTGGCCGGCGGGATGATGGCGCTGGCGCTCTGGGCGTTGCGCGACCTATCCCTCTTCCTGCTGGTGCCGCTTGGCGCGGTCCTGTACTTAGCAACGGCCGTGGCACTACGCGCCGTTTCCCTCGACGATCTGAGAGAACTTCGTCGGACGGGGCGCGAGGTGCCTGTCGCGTCCGTCTGAGAGCATGCCACGCCCCGGCCTCCGACTCGCGGTAGTCTACGTCTCGGCTCAAGGAGGCTAGCGGGTCGGGATGGTTGGACGGGCGACGGCTTCGCGCGCCTGCTGGGCGTAGCGGCGATCGATCCAAGTCGTCTCGGGCGGCAGTGGCGGCAGGTCCTGCAGGTCACGCAGGATGCGAATCACGCTACCCACGGGCCCGTCCCGCACGTCCGTCGAGTCGATCGCGCCGGGATTCTGCACTATGTAATAGTCATAGATCTGTTCAGCGACCTCGCGCGGACTGCGTGCCTGCTCCATGACCAGGTCCACCAGGGCCTCGTGGTGTTCAGGCGCCGCTGCCCATCGCTGGGCTCGGCCCAGGGCCGTTAGAAAGGCGACCAGCGCCTCGCGGTTGCTGGCATCGTTTAGCCAGTCCGCACGCACCCACCAGCTATCCAGCGAGTACTGGGGCACCAGGTCGGCGAAGGCAGCCAGGATGCGATAGCCGTCGAGCCGAGCGCGGAAGTTCACCGGGTCGGTGAGGATCGAAGCAGCGACCCCGCCGGATTGGAGCGCGGCATAGCGCGCGGGGTTGCCGCCAGCCTGCACGAGCTCGTAGTCCCCATCGCCCAGCCCGTGGGCCTTCAGCATGTCGCGCACAATCGTGCCGCTCCCCGCGTTGAGGCTGGAGGCGCCTACCTTCTGCCCTCGTAGGCCGTCAATAGTGGTGATCTCGGGATGTGCCACCAGCTCGTATGGGGTGACGATGTTGTAGTCGCCGACGAGCTTGAGCGCCGCTCCCTTGCTGAGCGCGATCAATGCCGCGTCGGTCGAGGCGTTGAGGATGTCCAGGCTGCCGCCCAGCAACGCGGGAATGGCCTGGTTGGTGTCGAGCGTGCTCCACTCGACCGTGAGCCCCGCATCTTGAAGGAGTCCCTGCCGCTGGGCCACCCACATCGGGTAGAAGAACCCCGCCAGCCCCTGCACGGCCACTTGCAGCGTGCGCGGCGCTCGGGCGGCTGGCTTACCAGCCGCTGTAGAGGCAGGTCGCGCTTCGCCGGTCGCGGGGCTCGGCGGCACACGCTCCGGCATTCCGGCAGTCGGCGCACAGGCCAGCAGGACCGCGAGCAGGGTTAGCTGCAGGGCCAGGAGGCGAGATTGCCGGTACGGGCCCGCGGCAAGCCACTGACGCCCCTCCGACATACGACTCCTTTCTCGGCCGCGGTTCCAGTTGCGGGCGATCAATCGATCAACGTTGTGGCCGTGCCAGCGGCATAGCGCCATCAGGCGCCGCCGTACAGCCTGGCGGCGTTGTGGACGAGCAGTTTGTCCAGCACTTCCGCGGGTAGCTCCGGACGATCGCGCAGGTTGTTGACCATGTTCACCTGCGCCGAGGGATCCGCCAGCAGCCGGTCGGTGGTACCGGGCGTGTGGTGGCCGTAGTCGGTGCCCACGACCACGTGGTCCTCCCCAACGTACTGGAGCAGATAGGGCAGGTCCTCGCCGAGCTCATACGAGACCCAGATGTTGTACTCCTCGAAGAGCCGCGGTCCCCAGAAGGTCGGGTCCGCCCGCCGCGTGCCTCGCAACTGGTAGAGCACGAAGGGGACCCACGACAGTCCGGTCTCGATGAAGCCCCAGCGCAGCCTGGGGAACAACTCGGGAATGCAGTTGGCGACGATGTTGCGGAAGGCCACCAGCGGAGGCAGACGGCCGTGAGTAAACGTGTGGCTGCGCTGGATGTCGATCAGGTTGTTCAGCGCCGGCGCGCCCTGCCCCTGGTGCACACAGATCGGCAGCTCGAGGGCCTCCGCCTCCTGGTAGACCGGGAAGAAGTAGGGATCGTCCAGCGTGCGATCCCCCTCGATGCCGCGGAAGAAGACGCCACACGCGCCGTGCTGCTTGCCAAAGCGCAGCTCCTGAATGGTGGCGGCCACGTCGCGCAGGGGCGGCACCACCACCCAGCGAATCTTTCCGTCGGCGCGGCCCGCCACGTCGGCCAGGAAGCGGTTGTACGCTTTGCACAGCGCGACCTCGTAAGCGACGTCGAAGGTGACGTAGGCGAGGAACAGGGTCGGGTAGACTACCTGCACGTCCACCTGCAGGGCCTGCATGTCCGCGAAGCGGGTCGACAGGTCCAGCAGCTCCCGCGCCTTCGTCCCCGGGTGCTTACGCACCGCCGATTGCGCAGTCGGTGTGACGAGGATGTTGCCACCGCGGCCAGCGGGCTTCGGGAACACCTGGCCGTCGATGAGCCACAGGTGATCGTTGGCCCCGTACAGCGTGTCCTCCGGCAGGGCCACGATGACAGGCCGCCGCGGGTACCACTCCGGGTCGAGAAAGGTCCACATCTCCGGCGGTTCCGCGATGTGCGTGTCGGCGTCCCAGATCGTGCTCATGACGCTACTCACCTCGCCAGCCGGCATGCAGGCTTTGGTCGGATCTGAAGGTACATCCTCCAGCCTGCCACCTGAGCGCGCGGCCCGTTTAGTGCAATATTTCGACAATATACACCGGAAAAGCGCTTGCCAACGTCGCTGGATCAGGCCGCAGGCGGGGACAGGCCAAGGCTAGATCAAGGCTGGAGTATGAGCTCTGAACCGCCCAAGGCGGCGTTTGATGTCGACGAGGTGGTGCGCCGCGTCCGGGAGGCGGTGCGGCCCTACCCACCGCCGGCGCTGTTCTCGCTCGCCGACCAGGGATTTACGACGCCGTTCGAGCAGCTCGTCGCCTGCATCATCTCGATCCGCACGCGCGACGAGGTGACCGAGCGCACCGCGCGCGTGCTGTTTCGCCAGGCCCGCACGCCGGCCGAGATGAGCCGGCTGGCGCCCGAGGAGATCGACGAGCGGATCCGGCCGTCGACCTATCACCAGGCCAAGGCGCCCCAGATTCGGGCGATCGCGCGCCGCATTCTCGACGAGTACGGCGGCGAGTTGCCCTGTGACGACGCCGTGCTGCGCTCGTTCGCGGGCGTCGGTCCCAAATGCGCCAACCTGGTGCTGGCGATCGCCTGCGACGAGCCACGGATCGCGGTGGACACGCATGTCCACCGCGTGACGAACCGCTGGGGTTACGTCCACACCCGGACGCCGGAGCAGACGCTTGCGGCGCTCGAGACCCGGCTCCCGCCGCGGTACTGGACAGCGATCAATCGGCTGCTGATCCCATTCGGCAAGCACGTCTGCACGGCCCAGCATCCGCGCTGCTCGACCTGTCCGGTCCGCGAGTACTGCGCCCAGGTTGGCGTTACGGAGCCGCGCTGAGGCCAGCCCGGTTCCAGACGGCGCTCGCCGGCGAGACCTGGGCAGGAACGGCGCCGCGCCGCCTTCCCGCCGCGGCGATCACACGCACGGACGTCCGCTGGCTCTAACCCTCGGTGTGAACGGTGACCTGGACGTCGGGGGTCGCAACTGCGACCGTGCCGTAGAGCGGTCAGCGCCGCTTGAAGCTCTCGATGAGCTGCGTGCCTTGCGCCGCCGTGACGCCCCTGAGATGAAACTCCAGACGGACGCTGTTGAACAGGCTGACGTCGGGACGGACCGGCCGGCCGCGGTCCTGCACTGCCTCGATCGTGGCGCTCACCTGCTGCACGGGTAGGTTCTGCTCGGTGGCGATCACCTGCAGCAGCTCGACGCCGCAGGTCGCGACCCCGGCCAGGAACAACTCGGCCGGAGAGAGCGCCTCGCCTGGGCAGCCGTTCTGGGCCGGGCCGTCGACCACGAAGTGCTGGGTGCGAGCGCTGCAGAGCACCCGGCCGAAGGTGTCGGTCGAGCGCGCCTGGGCCGAGTATCGGCGCACCTCGGTCGCCGCCATGGTCGTCATCCCCCTCGCGTGCGATCTTGGAGTCGGCCGGGCGCCGATCCCCTACCGCGGTGCACCCGGGCACCGAGCCCGCTTGATGCAGAGCGAGGAATTACGAAATTCCTCGCTCTGCATCGGGGCCACGGCGGGCTGCTCGGGCAAGCCATCCTACGCCGGCACCCTCGGACGGAGCGGGTGCTCGCCGCTGGTCTGGCGGCGGGTGATCTCCTCGGGGTCCCAGAGGCGAGAGTAGTTCAGGGCGCGCGGACAGTGGGTGTATGCTTCCTCGACCTCGACGACGATGCCCTGCAGGACGTCGCGGCTCTCGTCGGGGTCATAGCGGGCGCCGTCGACGCCCTGGCGGTCCAGCTCGTCCCTGCCGACAATGGTCACGGAGCCGTTCACCCGCACGACCTCGGACAGGCCAGGAATGAAGAACAGCAGCCCGACGTGCGGGTTCTCGTCCATGTTCAGGTAAGACTGGAACAGCTTGTTGCCCGCGACGTCCGGCACCAGCAGGTGGTTGTCGTCCAGGATGCGGACGAAGCCGGGCAGCCCCCCCTTTGGCGAGGCGTCGCAGCGCCCATCACGGTCGCTGGTGGCCATGACCAGCATCGGCGACTGGGCGATGAACGCCTTGAGCGGCTCGGTCAACTGGGGTCGCACCTTCGTCTGGATGCGCTCCACGGGTAGCCCGAAGGCCCGCGTGAAGCGGTTGTCGAAGCGGTTCTCCACCGTGGCTACCTCCCAAGCGTCCAGCGCCGGAGCCGGCCCAGCCCGAGCGACTAGACGACGATCGCCTCCTGGTAGGCGGGGGTCCGAAGCTCCTCCGGGTTGAACAGGCCGCGCTCGCCGACCCAGCGATAGGTGCGCTCGAACATCTCTTTAGTGTACGGCTGGAAGACGATCCGCTCGCCGGTGCCCGCCAGCCGCGGGTCGAACAGCTCGTGGTACTGCTCGGGCAGCTCGCGCAGGTAGTAGTGCTTGTAGCGCTCCGGCTCGAGGTCAATCGCCTGCTGGGCGCGGCCCAGCGCGCGGAAGTAGCGCTCCAGGTCTTCCTGCGAGGCGTCGCTGGTCACCTGGAAGCCCATCATGAAGGTCGTGTCGAGCACCTTGCGGAAGCCCTGCTGCTCGAGCAGGTAGTAGGCCAGGCCGAACGTCGCCGCCGCGGGCGCCTTGCGCTCCAGGAGCGCCGCCATGCGCTCGAAGGGTGGGCCGGTGAAGCGCAGCTTGATCTGGTCGGCCGGCAGCACCGCCTCCAGCGCCTGCAGCGTCGAGAAGTGGCTGCCCGAGTGGTAGCCGACGGTCACTTCCACGTTGGCCAGGTCCTCCGGCCGTCGGATGCTCGACTCCGGCGGCACGAACACGGCCGACGTGCAGACGCTGTAGGCCTGGCCCCACATGCGGCCGCTGCCCGCCACCGCCGCCACGTTGGTCACCCAGTGGCAGGCGGAGCTGACGTCGCAGGGGCGGCCCTGGACGAAGGTCTCGAAGGCGCCGCGTCGCCACTCGGCCGGCAGCGTCTCGCTCGAGCTGACGCTCGGCCCGCCGATCATGTGGAGGGTCGGCGAGAACTCGTAGTCGAGCCCTTCCGCCGTGAAGTATCCCTCGGCGTCGGCCACCCACTCCTGGAGCCGCATGTGCGGTGAGATGCGGAACTTACCCATCGCCCTCGCTCCTCTCTGCGGCGCGATTCCCTACTCTGGCCTACTATACTGCAATTCCGCGGCGCCACTCTCGTCCGGATGCAGCGGCTCAGGCGAGCGAGCACACCTCGCGGCACTCGCGCAGGGCGTAGTTCTCCGCGCCGTCGTATTCGCTCCTCAGCCGCGTCTCGTAGACGATGTGCGCCTCTTCGCGGTAGCCGCGGATGGTCGCCTCCTCCCAGTCGGGCTCGGGCCAGCGGTCCGCCAGCTCGGCAATCGCACCGGGCTGGCGGACAGTCTCCGCCAGGGCCAGTGCGTTTCGCAGCACGCGGCGCTGGCCCGCCGCGTCGTGGGGCCGGCCGGTGGCGTTGCCGAGCGGGTAGTTCACGAACGCCGCCCGCGGCGGTCGGATCCGTTCGGTGATGTCGATGGCGCTGGTGAGCGAGACGGTAGTGAGGCCCTCGCGCTCGAGTACCCGCGCGACCAGTCCGACGGACTGGTGGCAGGCCGGTCAGAGCGGCGTGTGCAGGACGACGTCGGCGCCGGCCGCGCGAGCATCGGCCGCCATCCGCGGCGCCATCTCGGTCACGAGCTGGCGGAGCAGCTTGATCGAGCCGAGCATGCTCAGGTGGTACTCGGTTACTCCGCCGATGACGCCCTCCTGGGCCAGCTCGTCGAGCCGCTGGTAGGGAAAGACGACGTTGATGTCTGCCGCGCCGGGCCGCCGGACGGGCGTGGGATGGGAGGGCCGGAGCCGCTCGCGCGGCGTGGCGTGCGGGATGCGTCGGAAGGTCAGGTCGTTCGGGTGCTCGAACGGCGGCTCGCCGTCCAGGTGGACGCCCGCGCTGGTGACGATCATCACCCGCGCCTCGCGGAGCGGCTTGCCGAGGGGAGTCAGAGTCGGCGGCCCCATCTCCGCCACGGGGAGCGGGGGCAGGCCGGTGATCTCGCCCATCAGCTCGGCGTATCGGATCGGCATAGCTCCTCCTCGCGCGCCGCGCGTGCCGCGGCCCTTCCCGCGCTCGCCGCGACCCAAGCCTCCCTATTCTAGTACTTCGTCACTAATGTGCCAGAGTATGCCAGCCTATCAGGCTCGCAGCGAGGCGTGGCCCGGAACGCGCCGCGTAGAGTACCATCCGGCCTGTGGCCGCCGGCGAGACCCGGCCCGCCGAGCCAGAGCAGGAGGGGTGAATCCGCATGGCCGAGCAGCGTACGCCGATCAAGGTCGTGCCGCACTTCATGCGCCTGCACGAGTGGATCGCGCTCGAGGAGCGCTACTTCCAGGCCGAGGGGCTGGAGCCCGAGCTGCAGACGGACGTGATGCACGCCGTCAGCCTGCACGACCGCGACCCCTACAAGCGGCGGCCGCAGGACCGGCCCTTCGTCGAGGGGATGGAGGTGGCCAACTCGGCCTGCCACTGGGGCAGCGTGTGCAACGCCGCCGCCGGGATGGGCAAGTTCGTGCCCGACCTGTACGGGGTGGCCGACTTCGCCATCTACGTGCGGCCGGACTCGCCGATCCGCACGGTGCAGGACCTAGGCGGCGTGCCGGTCGGCGTCAGCCTGATGGCCGGCAGCCACTTCACGGCGCTGGAGATGCTGGAGCAGCACCTGCCGGTCGATGCGATCAAGACTGAGTACGTGGGCGGGACCGCGCGGCGCCTGCTCGCGCTCGAGCGCGGCGAGGTCGCGGCGGCGAACCTGCTCCCGCCCGAGCTGGACATCGCGGCCCAGCGCGGCTATCGCCGGGTCGTCGGCGGCCAGTTCAAGACGCTGTTCTGGGTCTCGCCCAGCATGCCGCGCGCCGTGCTGCGCGGCTACCTGGCCGCCCTGCGCCGCGCGGACGAGGCGCTGCGGGCCGAGCCACGGCGCTACCTGCCGCTTTGGGAGCGCAACATCCCCCCCGCGCTACAGGGCACCGGCTACGACGTGCAGCGGTTCGGCCCGGGCGAGCTACTCGTGTTCGAGCCGTATCCGGAAGCGGAGTACCAGCGCACCGTCGCCTTTGCCCGCAAGTGGGGGCTCGACGGGGAGATCCGCGAGACGCGTTACGAGCAGCTCATCGCCTCGCTGGCCTGAGGCCGACGATGAGCACGGCGCCCGGCCGAGCCGGCGGAGCGGAATCGGAAGCGATCGCCGCCGACCGGCGCCGACGATTGCCATCGCCGGGGCGCCTGCTCCGGCACACGCCGCTGCGGACGTTCCTGCTCTATCCGCTGCTGGTGCTCGGCATCGAGACCGTCCGGCGGCGTCGCTGCCCGATCGTGGACCGACGGTACCTGCCCCTGCTCGCCTGGGGCTACCTGCAATACCACCTCGTTGGCGAGTACCGGCAGCGGCAGCACGCCGGCGCGCGGGGCTTCGACCGCCCGCCCGACCGCCTACTCCAGACGGGGCCCTACGCCTACACGCGGAACCCAATGTACCTCGGGCACCTCATCTTCCTGGTCGGCCTGGCGCTAAGCACCCGCTCGCCGCTGGCCTGGCTGCTCTGGCTGGTCAACATCCCCTGGTTCCACCGCCGCGTCCTCTACGACGAGGCGCGGCTGCGGGCCAAGTTCGGGGCGGAGTTCACCGCCTACTGCGTCCGCGTGCGGCGCTGGATTCCCTTCGTCGTCTAGTGCGCGCTCACTTCGCTCATTCCGCCTCCGTGCTCCACCCCGGAGCGCGCCTCGGTCTAATCCGGCCTACCCGACTTCTCCCCGTTGCTCGGCGCGGGCCGCCTCGAAGCGCTGCGCGCGACCGCCACACACGAACCGACTGTGGGCACTTCCACTACCGAGTAGTGATTCAGGTTACTAACGGCATTTCAGCGGCTCCATGTACTGAAACTACACAGTGAGCTACGCGGCTCGATTGATCACCAGGCAGATCTATGCCGCGGATGATCGAACCGCCAGAACGCGGTGCGGATGGGTGGAGCAATGCTGACTTTCTTGACTCCAGCCGCAGTGCGGCGCGAGCCCGCGGATGATGCCCGCGCGGGCCGTGTCGCGGCCGTACACGTCGGCGTGCGGGCGCGTATCGTAGACCAGTCCGTCGGGCCCTCGGCGATCGCGACGTATCCGAGCGGCGGCACCGCATCGGGCGCGACGGCGCCAGACCGGGCCGGCAGCACGCCCGAGGGCGCCGGCGGCGGTTCGGCGTTCATCGTCGCGTTCGCCGCGCAGCGCCTGGCTCGAGCGTCACGCCGGGCCCTCCCCCATCCTCGCTGCCTCGGCCGGCGGAGGCCTCTCGGCGTTCGACACCTGGCCGACGGATGTGTTCACAGCGCCCCGGTCGCGGGCCGGACGAGCGTCCCACGTCTGGACCACGCCGCCCGGCCTGCTACGGCGTCTCGGAGCGGACGTGGGCGGCGAGCCAGCCGCTGCGCTCGAGCTCGCGTAGCGGGGCGAGGTCGATCATTTCCTCGGGGCGGGTGGTCCGGGCAGCGGGGTCGTCCAGGTAGTGGAGCAGGCCCTGGATGCCCGCGGCCGAAGGCCAGGGGTTCCACACGGGGCGGTACACGGCGTAGGCCGCCTCTGCGTGGTCGCGGTTGTCGTCGCCCGAGCCGCGGACGATGGCGTCGATCGCCGCCGCGGGATCGTCGCGGGCGAGCTGCATGCCCTCGAGGTAGACCATCAGAAAGCGCCGCACGAGGTCGGGGTCGGCCTCGACCGTCTGCCGCGTCGTCGTCACGTAGGACGACATCATGTCGGTCTGGAGGTCGCGCATGTCCACGAGCACGCGCATCCCCTGCGCCTCGGCCTCCTCGCTCAGCGGCGTGCCGAGGACGGTGCCCTGGATCGCGTTGCTGAGCAGCGCCGCCAGCACGGCGGACTGCTCGCGCAGGTAGGTCATCGTGTAGTCGCGGTCGGGCTCGAGCCCGAAGCGGCGCAGCGTCTCGAACATCGCGAGCGTGCCGCTCGACGTGGGCGCCGTGTTGGCCAGGGCCTTGCCGCGCAGCCCTTCCACGCTGGTGATGTCCGGCCGCGACATCACCTTGAACACCGCGCGGTCGACGCCGCCGCCGACGAAGACGAGGTCCCGCGCGCCGCGCACCCAGGCGGTCACCGTGCCCGAGCCGGTCGGGGTAATCGGCGCGCCGCCGGCCAGGATGGCCTGGATCGCCGTGGCCGGCGAGACCGTGACCACCTCCGCGTCCAGCCCATAGCGACGAAACAGCCCCGCCTGGGCGGCCACCCAGACCGGCGTGACCGAGCCGCTCACCGCCGAGAGGGGCACCTGGATCGAGCGCAGCGCCGGCGGGCTCGGCTCGGGCGCGGGCGCCATCACCGTGGGCGGCGTTATCGTCGGGGCCGGCGCCGCCGGCCCGCTCCCGGCTGGCGCCGTGGCGGGCGGCCCCGCGGCCGGCGCGCCGCAGCCGACCAGCCCCAGCAGCAGCGCGGCCAGCAGCCCGCACGACGCGCGGCGGCGCGGGAAGGTTCGCCCTGCGCCGGCGACGAGCCGGCAGGGAGGGCGCTGGGCGCCTGGGGCGCGGGAGAGCCCGTGGTGGTGGAGCGCGGCCTGGCCGCTCAACCGCGCCCCCACAGCCGCTCGCTGGCCAGGCGCGCGCCCTTGACCAGCGCCTCGAGCTTGGCCCAGGCGACGTCCGGGTGGGGCTCGTCCCCGGCCGCCGAGGTAGCGAAACCACAGTCGTTGGCCGCGACGACGCGCTCGCGGCCCACGACGCCGGCGAACCGCTCGATCCGCTGCGCCACCAGCTCCGGGTGCTCGACCAGCACGCTGCAGTGGGTGACCACGCCGGGGATGAGCAGCTTGTCGTCCGGCAGATCGACCGTCTCCCAGACCTGCCACTCGTGCTCGTGGCGCGGGTTCGACGCCTCGAAGGAGTAGGCGCCGGCCCGGATCTGGAGCATCAGGTCCACGAAGTGCCGCAGCTCCAGGTCGTGGACGCGCGGCGCCACGTTGACGCTGTAGCAGGTGTGAAACCGGACCCGCTCCGCGGGCAGGCCGCGCAGGGCGTGGTTGACCGCCTCGACACCGGTAGCGATGAACCGCCGGCACTCCTCGATCGTCAGGCCGGGCGAGCGGTTGTAGTGCGTCGCCAGCCAGGGGTCGTCGATCTGCAGCACGAAGCCAGCCTCGACGATCGCCCGGTACTCCTCGCGCATCGCGTCGGCCAACGCGGTGAGATACTCCTCGCCGGTGCGATAGTACTCGTTATGGTAGTTGAGGGCGAGGTTGTTCGGTGAGAGGGCCGTGACGAACGCTTCCTCAGCCGTGACCCCTTCTAGAGCCGCGCGGAGGTTGTCGAGGTCCTCCTGCACCTGACGCTGCCCGACGTAGGTGATCGGGCCGGTGCAGACCAGCGCGGGCCGCGCCGACTTGCGGCCCTGCCGGTGGGGACGCGCGGCGTTCATCGCCTGCAGGTCCTCGTAGACGGCGGGAAAGGCGAGCGCGTCGCGCGTGGCCCCGGCTGAGCCGATCGGCTGGTCCGTCGGCGCGAACCCGCCGAGCCGCGTGTAGGGATAGGCCACGAAGCTCGACTTGCTGTGCTCGCCATCGTCGACAACGTCGATGCCCACGGCGGCCTGCCTGCGCACGACGTCCTGGACAGATTGACGGACCCGGCGGGCGAGGTCCGCTTCGTCGTAGGGCTGGCCCGAATCCCTGGCCACCAGCAGCGGGATCAGGTCGCGCGGCCGCGGCAGGCTGCCGACGTGGGTAGTGAGGATCCGGCTCGTGCTGCGCTTCATCCGTTCATCCCTTCCGCGCCCTGGGGTCTGCGCTGCCGAGCCGCAGTCCCGGGCCAGGACGGGACAATCATAGCCCGGCGCTCCAGACCTAGCCAGAACGTCCTTCACACATACTTGTCGCGTCGACGGCAAGCGACCCATCCTGGGGGCCCGTGCGCGGGGTAGCTGGGCCTCAAGCCCTGGCGAGGCCGTTCATGCCCGCTCTCAAACGAGCCCGCGTCGAGCCGACTGAAGACTGGAGCAAACTTCAGCTTCGCTTCAACTGGCCAGAGCAGGGCGGTTCGGAGTATGCGCTGCGGCACCGTAGAGGGATTCTCGCGGTGCAGCCCCCGCTGTTCGAGCTGGGCGCTACTGGATCACCTCAGTGACCTGGAGCAGGATCTCGGGTGGGAAGGTGATGCCCAGTTCACGGGCAGTCTTCATATTGACTACGAAGTCAAAGGTCATGGGCTGTTCGACGGGGAGGTCAGCCGGTTTGGTCCCCTTGAGAATGCGGTCCACGTAGTAGGCGGCACGCTGAACGGTGTCATCTACGTTCGGCCCGTAGGTCAAGAGGCCTCCGGCTGATGCCCAGAGCCGCCATGCAGCCATTAAGGGGAGATGGCGCTGCGCCGCGAAGTCAGCGATTTGCGAGCTGTAAAGATTAGTCAACCTGGACGCGACCACGACCAGCCCCTCCGCGCGCTCGCGCAGTATCGCCTCGAACACGTCATGCAGATCGGCGGGCTCTCGCATCGGACAGCGCTGCAACTCCACGTTCAAGGCGCTAGCCGCGCGCTCCGTTTCACTCAAATCGTAGTCGCTATGAGCGGGATTCCAGACCAGCGCCACGCGAGAGACCGCCGGCGCAGCCTCGGTCAGGAGTTGCAGGCGTTTCCCGGCCAGCGCTGACGAGAGGAGAGTCACCCCGGTAATATTCCCGCCAGGTCGAGCGAGGCCCTCGACAAGCCCATCCTGTACCGGATCCGCACTGGTGGCGACGACGATCGGAAGGGTGGTGGTCGCCGCCTTCATAGGAAGAGACACGTCCCCGCCGAGGGCGAAGATGACGTCCGGCGCCTGGCGCGCTAGCTCCTCAGCAAGCGTGGCAAGCCGCTCGGGTCTGCCCTCGGCGTAACGGTACTCGATCGTGATGTTTTCGTCCGGGACGTAGCCGAGTGCGCTCAGGCCGCGGTGGAACGCCACGAGGTTCGGATCGCGAGTCGGCGAGCTGAACAGCAAAATACCCAGCCGCGGAACTCTTGTGGGCTGGTGCGCCTGCCACGGCAGTCGGCCGCACCCGACCAGCAGCCCAACGCCAGTGCCCCCTGCACCGTGCACGAATTGCCGGCGCGTGATCGGAGTCCTCATGAGTCCCACCCTGGCTGGACCAATAGGCAGTTGCCGCTAGTCTACGCTGTGGCTGGACGCTGCGCTGTCACCCGCTTTATACGCGCCGCTACTGTGCCGCGCTGCTGGTGCGCTGTCAAACCGGTGAAGGCGAGCGCTCTCGTGGGCGTCAGTATCACGGGTCGCTATGGCCTGGGTTGGTGACCGACGCGACAGGTATGTGTACGGGAGGTCGTGGCGAGGTTTGCGGCGCTCGGGCGCGAGTGAGCGCGGCAAGCCGCGGGACGCGGTCGGTGCTACAGTCAGCAGCGGCGCCGGGGGGTCGCGGCGAGTGTCGGCTCGCCCCCGGGAGGAGCTTGCGGGTGCCCGCCTTCGACGCGCTCGACGCGCTGCTGGCCGCGCTCGACGCGGTGCGCCAGAGCGGCGACCTGTTCTTTGCCGTGCGCGCCGACGGCGTCCTGGACCACGCGAAGACGCGCGCAGTGTGAAGGCCGAGCCGCACACGACGCTTCTGGAGACGCCGGAGTTGCTGAAGGCCGGTAAGCGTTCCGCCCACCTTGAGACAGGAGCAGGGCTGTCGGAAGCGGCTCACGCCGTCGACGGTGTGCTCCGCTGGGAGCGCCGGGGAGGCTGCGTTGCGGGGCAGCCGGCCACCGTCTCTGCTTCTGGCACTACAGGGGACTGAACGGTTACCGGGGCTCGCGTTACACCAGCACAGTCGGTGACCATCCGAGAGGCAGCCGTGGGTCAGGGCGTCCCGTCCGCGCCCGGTAGGCTACTACCTCGGCTACCCTACCAGGAGGCAGAATCTGCCTCCTGGTAGGGCTCGGTCTGCGATAAGCAACCGAGTATACGCTGCACCGGCGATGGAGGCTGTCAGCCGACGGGCCTCAGCCACAAGGGCTGATGGGTAAGGCCGCTCCCGGCGCCTGCGTGCCGGCACCGATGGCGGCATTCGCGGCCGTCTGCGGGTCGGACAGGTCGGGCACGGCGTACCGAGCAGCGATCCGTCCCTGATCGACCAGCGTCATCCACTGGTTCACAATCCGGTCGACGCCATTGGCGCGAATATCATCATTCCACACCTCGACACGGCTCAGCACCACGCTGCCCTGGACCGTCTGCTCGACTATGGTGAAGCAGTCGTGCAGCGCGATGCGTGCCCTTAGGTCGGCGAGGATTGCCGGGCGGCCGATACACGGCGATTGCCGTGAGCAGGAGCCTCTAGCGGGCGCGTGGACATCGGTGGCGTTCTCGCTAAACGTGGCCGCCGCGCCATCCGCGTTGCCAGCGTTAACAGCAGCGACGTAGGCCGCGACCACGGTGGCAGGGTCCTGTGCGGCAGGCGCCGAGAGTGCTAGGGGCGGGGTTAAGAAACCGAGACCGAGCACAGTCGCCAGCAGGGCTGCTAGGCCACTAATGCCCGGGGGCAAAAGGTGCCTGCCGAGGATCTGCATATCTCCCTCCGCACTGCTATGGGGCGCCTGCGTGCTGGCGCCCGCTTCCTGAGCACCCGTACCGGCCTAGACTGGACCAGGCGGCGCCAGCAGATGATTCCACAAGCCGAGTGCGGTGTCCATCCGACAGAGGGTAGCCCCGAGTCTCGATGGCTTCGACCGTCGCCCTCCTGCCAGCACGACTGTAGGCCGGTATGAAGCAGGTTTCTAGCGGGGGTTTGCGCCGCTCGTCCCGTAAGCTCACATTTCGAGGCGGGGCTGAACGCTTACGAAGGCCCATCTGATGCGCCACCCGTCGCGGGCACTGGAGCAAGCCGAGAAGGATGACTTGCCGACCACGCGACCACCGCGACGGAGCCGTGCCAGCTCTCAGCGCTGGAGGAAACCGAGAAAGACCGCGAGCGATCAGGATGCTACGGCGCGCGGCGCGCGGCGGCGCTCGAAGGCGGGCATGACGCGCTCGGCGAACAGGCGAATGTTCTTCAGGGCCAGCTCTTGCGGCATGCCCCCGAAGGAGACGGTTCCCGAAATCGTCGTCAGTCCCAGCACCTCGCGCCAGCGCTCGATGATGTCGATACAGCGCTGGGGATCGCCGGCGATCAGGTTGCCCCGCTCGACTTGCTCGTCGAAGCCCTCCTGGTCGCGCGAGTGGCTGCCGGTGGAGCGGTTGGAGCGCGCCCCGGCGAGCGCGGCGTAGCGCGCCAGGTACGGGATCGCCTCGGTCCGCGCCTGCTCCAGGCTGTCGGCCACGTAGACGTGGAACTTGCCCAACACCTCGCGCGTGCTGGGATCGTAGCCGGCCTCGACCAGGGCCGCGCGGTAGACGTCCAGCCAGTGCCGCAGCACGTCCGGCTCGTACATGTAGGGCAGGGTCATGACGTGGAAGCCGTTCAGCCCCGCCCAGCGGAACGTGTCGTCGCTGCGCGAGGCGCCCACCCAGATCGGAGGGTGCGGCTCCTGGACCGGCTTCGGCAGCACGCGCAGGTCGTCGTAGGCGAATAGCTCCCCCTGAAAGTGGATCGTCTCCCCGCGCCAGGCCTGCTGGATGAGCTGGGTCCCTTCCTTCATGCGGGTCGCGCTATCGTCGTAGCCGATGCGGAAGCTCGCGTATTCGGCCGGCGTCGACCCGCGGCCCACGCCGAACTCGAGGCGGCCGTTGGAGATCACGTCCACCATCGCGTAGCCCTCGGCCACTTGCAGCGGGTTGTGCAGCGGCAGCACGCTGATCGCCACGCCGAGGTGGATCCGCCGCGTGGTGCGGGCGGCGGCGGCGAGGAAGACCGGCGGGTCGGAGATCAGCCCGCCGTACTCGTGGAAGTGGTGCTCAGTGACCCAGACGTCGTCGTACCCGAGCTGGTCCAGCAGCTCGAACTGGGCAAACAGGTCCTGGTAATGCTGCGCCATCGAGCCGTCCAGCTCGGGCACGTAGGTATCGAGGTAGTGAGCGCCGAACCGCATGACGCAGCCCACCTTTCCAGCATTGCTCGCCCGGTCCACGAGCAGGCCGAGGAGGCCCGGCGCACCTCCCCGCGCGCACATTGTAGGACAGAGCCCCCAGGCGGGGCAGCACAAACGAGTAGTCGCGGGAAGATCGCGCTGCCTTGCGGCGGCGCCCGTCCGTGTGCGAGCATCGGCGCGTCTGGTAGCGCACCAACGCGCGGGGCGCGTGAGAGACCATGGTCACGCGCGGAAAGCGAGGAGATGCGGGAGATGCGGCTGACCCTGCTCGGGACCGGCAACCCGCGGCCCAACCCGCGCCGCGCGGGGCCGAGCCAGCACGTGGCAGTGGGTGCCGGCTCGCTGCTCGTGGACTGTGGCAGCGGCGTGACCCGCCGCCTGGTCGAGGCGGACGTCCGGCCGGAGCAGGTGGACCACCTGTTCATCACCCACCATCACTCCGACCACAATGTCGATCTCGGCCACTTCCTGATCACGGGCTGGATCCTCGGCCGCTGCGCACCGCTGACCATCGTGGGCCCGCCCGGCACGCGCGAGTACGTGCGCCGCGTCCTCTACGCCCACGAGTTCGACCTCAGTGTGCGCCAGCTCGCGCGCCGGGTGGGGCCGGCGGCGATGGAGCTGCCGGTGCGCGAGGTCGCGCCGGGCGAAGCCGTCGAGGGCGACGGCTGGCGGGTCACGGCGATCGAGGTCGACCACCGCGTGGTCGTGCCCGCATACGGCTACCGTATCGAGGACGAGCGCGGTCGAGCGCTGGTCATCTCCGGGGATACCGCTCCCTGTCCCGCCATCATGGCGGCCGCCGCCGACGCCGCGCTGCTCGTCCACGAGCTGAACAACGCGGGCCCCTACGACCCGCTGCCGACCGACGCCCCGGCCGCCCTGGTGGAGCACGCCCGCGAGCGCTGGGAGTCGCACACCAGCGCCGAGCAGATCGGCAAGCTGGCCGCGGAGGCCGGCGTGCCGCGGCTCGTCTGCAGCCACCTCCCGCCGACGATGGACCCAGCCTGGGTCCGGGCGACGATCAGCGCCGATTACGACGGCGAGCTGGTGCTGGGCGAGGACCTTATGGCGATCGAATGAAGTACCATACGGCCACAGAGTCGGCGTTCGCGGGCTAGGTTAGCGTATCTATCCATACCTGGTGTGAGCCTGCGTCTCAGACCAGGTAGTCTGTATCGCGCAGGGCGCTCATAGGGGATACCGGTCGATGTCGCTGCCAGGTCTTCTGTCCGGGACGGGATTGCGCCGCGCGTCGAGGTCGCTGGCGGCGCAGATCCTGGCGCTGTTCCTGGTCATGACCCTGGTGCCCCTCGCCGTGGGATTGATCCAGACCCGCGACGACCTGCAGCAAGCGGAGCAGCGAGCGTTCGCCGACGCGGGGGGAGTGGCGGACGCAGCGGCGAGCGGCGTCGAAAACACGCTGCAATACGCCCGACAGGCCGGCCGAGCGATCGAGGGACTGCCGACCTTCTGGGACGGCAGTGACGCGGACCGCGACCAGGTGCTCACCGTGCTGGCCGATGCCCAGCCGGTCTTCAGCGGGCTCACCTTCTTCACTCCCGACTTCCAGGACCATGGGCGATCGAACTTCGATCCGTCGGTCGGTCGCTTGAACTTCTCCAGCCGGGGCTACGCGCGTGAGGCGGTAGCTACCGGTCGGCTCGCCGTCTCCGACCAGACCTTCATCGGCCTGGCGCGTGGTGCGCACGTCGTCCTGGTCGCTCTGCCCGTCCGAGAGCAGGGCGCGGGCGGCGGCAACGGCTTCCTGATCGCTAGCCTGCGGGTCGACCGGCTCCCCGGGCTATGGACCAACCTGCCGCTGCCGGCCGGCAGCGTCGTCATGCTCGTCGACGACCGCGAGGGACGAATCCTCGGCGGCACGGGCGCGACGGACGCCTCCCTGAACGAGCCGATTCCGGAGACTCAGCTCGCGCGCGTCCGGGGCGACGACAGCGAGTTCCGCGGCGTCGACGCCACGGGCGCGGACTTCCTGTGGGCCTTCAACCGCGTGAACGAGACGCCCTGGGTCGTCCTGGTCGGCATCCCCGGCGGCGCGGTGTTCGACCCGATCTACCGCGCGGCCGTCGCGCGCGGCCTGCTGAACCTGGTGCTAAACGGCCTGCCGCTGATCCTCCTGCTGCTCCTCTGGTGGCGGGTCGCGCCACGCCTGCGGGCGCTGCGAGCAGCGGCCGGGCACTGGGCCGGCGGTGACTGGACCTACCGCGTGGGAATCGGCGGCCAGGACGAGCTAGGCCAGCTCGGGCACGCGTTCGACGGGATGGCGGACCAGCTTCAGCGGAGCGAGCAGGAGCGCCAGGCGGCGGCGAAGGCGCTGCAGGAGCACACGCGACGCCTCGAAGCCGTGCAGGCCGTCGCCACCGAGCTCGCCCGCGAGCGCGACCTCGTCCGGCTACTGCACCTCCTCATGGCCCAGGCGGCCGCGCTCGTCGGCGCGCCGTCCGGCGTCATCTTCGTCTGGGATGCCGAGCAGCAGGTCCTGATTCCCCAGGCCTGGCAGGGACGGCCGGACTGGATGGGCGAGCGCCGGTTGCGGCTGGGCCAGGCCGCGGCGGGGCTGGCCGCCGAGCGCCGCGAGACTATCATCGTCAACGACTATCGCCACTGGTCGGACGCGCCACAACGCATGCTGGACGAGACTAGCGTCACCGCGATGATAGCCGAGCCGATCCTGTACCAGGACAAGCTGCTCGGGGTGATCTGCGTCAGCCACGAGACGCCTGGCGCCGTCTTCGGCGAGGCGGACTGCCAGCAGCTCCGCATCTTCGCCGCCCAGGCCGCCATCGCCATCGAGAACGCGCGGCTGTACGAGGACCTCGGCGGACGCCTCGTGCGTCTGCAGACGCTGATCCGGCTCACGCAGCTCATCTCCTCCTCCCTGGACATGGACGCCCTCCTGCACGAGATCGCCCAGGCTGCCGCGACCCTCACCGACGCGCGGCTCGTCGCTTTCTGGGTCCCCGATGAGGCCGCGCAAGTCCTGGAGCTGCGCGCCCTCTCGGACGAGTCGCGTGCGGCCGACTTCCCCGTGCGGACCGTCCGCTACGGTCAGTGGGCCGCCGGCTGGGTCGCGGCCCACCGCGAGCCGCTGCACATCCCCGACATCATGGCCGACGACCGGTTCGTCGGAGTGGCCTGGCGTCGCGCCCAGGGTCTCACCAGCTTCTACGCCCTGCCCATCCTCCACCGCGGCGAGTTGCTGGCCGTGCTGACGCTCAACGGCGAGCGGCCTTTCGCGATGAGCGCGGACGACCAGGCGCTCCTCGACAGCTTCTGCGCCCAGGCGGCCGTGGCGATCCGCAACGCCTCGCTGTACGCCGACCAGGCCGCGGCGCGCGACGCCGCCGAGGCCGCGGCGCGAGCGAAGAGCGAGTTCCTGGCGAACATGAGCCACGAGATCCGCACGCCGATGAACGGCGTGATCGGCATGCTCGAGCTGCTCGCCGACACGCCACTCACCCCCCAGCAGCGGGACTACGTGGATACGATCAACCACAGCGCCGCCACGCTGCTCACGGTCATCAACGACATCCTCGACTTCTCGAAGATCGAGGCCGGCAAGCTCGACCTGGACAACGTGGACTTCGACCTGCGCCCGCTGGTGGAGGAGACGATCCAGCTCTTCGCCGAAACGGCGCGGAACAAGGGGCTGGAGCTGGCCGGCCTGGTCTACCACGACGTGCCGGCAACCGTGCGCGGCGATCCGGCGCGCCTGCGCCAGGTGCTCAGCAACCTGATCGGCAACGCTGTCAAGTTCACCGACCGCGGCGAGGTCGTGGTGCGCGTCAAGCGCGAGGCCGACGCGGCCGACCCAGACCTGCTGCGCTTTGAGGTGGCTGATACGGGGATCGGGATCGCGCCCGCGGCGCGCGAGCACGTCTTCGAATCGTTCGCCCAGGCCGACAGCTCGACCACGCGCCGCTACGGTGGTACGGGCCTCGGGCTGACCATCGCCCACCAGCTCGTCCACCTGATGGGCGGCGAGATCGATGTAGACAGCGAGCTCGGCCGCGGCAGCACCTTCTGGTTCACGGTCCGACTCCCGCGCCGGAGCGCTCCAGCGGCAGCCACGGCGCCTCCCCGCGCGGGCTTGCGCAAGGTGCGAGCGCTCGTCGTCGACGACAACGCGACGAACCGCGCCATCCTGGTCCAGCAGCTCGCCGGCTGGGGCCTGCACGGCAACGACGCGGAGAGCGGGTCGCGCGCGCTGGAGCGCCTGCGGGCCGCCGCCGCGGCGGGGACGGCCTACGACCTGGTCATCCTCGACCTGCAGATGCCCGGCATGGACGGGCTCGCCGTGGCGCGCGCCATCGGCGCCGACCCGGCCCTTGCCGCCACGCGCATCGTGCTGCTTACGTCGGTGGGCGTCGACCAGCACGCGGCCGAGGCGCGGCAGCTCGGCGTGGCCGCCTACCTGACCAAGCCGGTGCGCCAGTCGCAGTTGTACGACACCATCGTCAGCGTCATGGACACGGCGGCCGTGGGGGCTGCGGCGGTCCCCGTCTCGCCCGGAGGCGGCAGCGCGCGCTGGGTCGAGGAGGGGCCGGCGAACCCGCCGGCCTGGGGTAGCCGGCCGCGAGTGCTGGTGGCCGAAGACAACCTGGTGAACCAGAAGGTGGCCGTGCACCT
>Ga0070739_10001960_pt1 | contig 29018 bp, 21 predicted proteins | sample Coa_R1_7_FD_66445 | JGI IMG/M metagenome (GOLD analysis project Ga0070739, IMG submission 66445) | Surface soil microbial communities from Centralia Pennsylvania, which are recovering from an underground coalmine fire - Coalmine... | ecosystem: Environmental > Terrestrial > Soil > Unclassified ...
ACGACCGCGTGTGCGAGCCCCATCGCGACGACCGCCTCGGCGACGCGAACCGGTTCCTCCGGATCGATCTGCAGCGGCCGCCGCGTGTCGACGAGGCAGAACCCGCACGCGCGCGTGCACCGCTCGCCGAGGATCATGAACGTCGCGGTGCGATCGGCCCAGCACTCGTAGATGTTCGGGCAGCCCGCCTCCTCGCACACCGTGTGGAGCGAGAGCGAACGCATGATCCGCTTCGTCTCCCGGTAGCCCGCGCCGAGGTCCGCCTTCACCTTCATCCACGACGGTCGCCGGAACGTGGGATCAGGCGCCGGCGTAGCCACACCCGCCTCTGCGAGCCGGCCGAGGAGACGCACCGGCGCGGAGGGGGGCGCAGGCGCGGTGCCGCCGGCGTCGGCCTCGCGCGTGAACGCCGAGAGGTCCGACGGGTGCTCGCGCCACACGACGTCCTGGCGCTCGACGCCGTCGTAGCCCAGCTCCGCGACGAACGCGCCGACGACCGCGTCGACGACGTCGCGCATCTCCGGCGTGCGACCGAGCACGCGGGCTAGGGAGGTGACACCCCGGTCCGCGATGCCGCACGGGACGATGTGACCGAACATCGCGAGATCGGGATCGACATTGAGCGCGAACCCGTGGCGGCTGCGGCCGCGTGCCACCTTCACGCCGATCGCCGCGATCTTCTCGGCACCGACCCATACCCCCGTGTACCCGCGCTCGGTGTGCGCGTCGACGCCGAGACCGGCGAGCGCGGCGACGAGCGCGGCTTCGACGTGACGGACGTACGCGACGACGTCGCGCTGCCCGTCGCGCCAGTCGGGCAGCGTCACGATCGGGTACCCGACCAGTTGACCGGGGCCGTGATACGTCACGTCACCGCCGCGATCGGTGCGGACGAGCTCCGCACCCACCGACGCGGGCGGTACGAGCACGTGCTCGAGGTCCGCCCGCGTCCCCAGCGTGTAGACGTGGGGATGCTCGAGCAGGAGCAGGTAGTCGTCGGCTGTGCGGTCGTGCAGCGCGCGCTGGAGCGCGTCGGCCTCCGCGTACGCGACGCGACCGAGCCAACGCGCGCGCAACCGCGTCATGCGAGCTCCGCCTCCCAGTCACGCGTCTCGAGCGTGTCCTTCATCTCGCGCAGGAACGCGGCCGCGTAGGCGCCGTCGAACGCGCGGTGGTCCCACGCGAGCGCGAGCACGCCGACCGGACGGATCGCGATCGCGTCCTCGCCGTCCGGACCCTCGACGACGACGGGCCGCTTGTGCACGCCGTCCGTCGAGAGGATCGCGACCTGCGGCTGGTTGATGATCGGCAGCGTGATGAGGGTGCCGTACCCGCCCGCGTTCGTGATCGTGAACGTGCCGCCCATGATCTCGTCGGGCGACAGCTGCTTCCGCCTCGCGCGGTCGGCGAGGTCGCGGATCTCGCGCGCAAGGAGGCGGAGACGCTTCCCGTCCGCGTTCTTCACGACCGGCGCGATGAGGCCATGGAAGTCGAGGTCGACCGCGATGCCGAGGTGCACGTCGTGGTGCACGACGAGCTGCTCGCCGTCGACGCTCGCGTTCACGTGCGGGAACTCGACCACGGCGTCGCAGAACGCGCGCACGATGAACGGCAGGTACGTGAGCGCGAAGCCCTCGCGGGCCCGCCACTCGTCTCGGTGCGCTCGGCGCACCCGGTCGACACGCTCGAAGTCGACCTCGATCGACGTGTACACGTGCGCGCTCGTCGCCTTCGACCGGACCATGTGCTCGGCGGTGCGCCGGCGGATGTTGTCGAACGGCACGACCTCGTCGCCGCGGGCCCCGGCGGTCGGCTGCGGCGCGGGCGCGCTCTCCGGCGCGGGCGCAGGCGCGGTCGGCGCGGGCGCGGTCGGCGCGGGCGCGGCAGGTGCCGCGGGCGTCCGGCTCGGAGCGGACGGCGGCGACGCGGCCAGGACGTCGCGGCGCGTGATGCGACCGCCCTCGCCGGTCCCCCGGAGCTGGTTGGGGTCCAACCCCCGCTCGGTGATGAGTCGGCGCACGACGGGCGACATCACGAGCGGCTCGCCGTTGCGGGCCGGCGGCGACGACGGCGCGGCCGGCGCCGCGGGGGCCGCGGCCGGGGTGGCGGCAGGTGGGGACGGGGGCGGAGGCGGAGGCGCGGCCGCCGGCGGCGGCGCCGCGGCGGTGGCCGCGGGCGCCTGGGCCGGGGTCGCCGGTTGGGCCGGTTCGGGCGTCTCGGGGATCTCGGCCGGCGCCTGCTCGGCCGGCTGCTGCGCAGCCTGCGCGGCGCGTGCTTCGCCGCTCTCGGGCGCCGGCGCGGCCGCGGCGGCGGGCGCAGCGCCGTTGCCGCCCGCAGGCGCGCTGTCGCTCAGGACGGCGAGCCGCGTGCCGACGTCGACGGTCTCGCCCTCCGGGACCAGGATCTCGCTGACGTAGCCACCCGTGGGCGCGGGCACCTCGGAGTCGACCTTGTCGGTCGAGACCTCGAAGAGCGGCTCGTCGGCGTCGACGTGGTCGCCGACCGACTTGAGCCAGCGGGTGATCGTCCCCTCGGTGACGGTCTCCCCGAGTTGCGGCATCGTCACGTCCACGTGAAACCCCTTCTAGCCGTGCAGTCCGCGTCCGGTGAGGGCGAGCATCGACTCGCCGAACAGCTCGCTCAACGTCGGGTGCGGGTGGATGAGCATCTCCATGTCCTTCGGCGTCGCTTCCCAATTGACGGTGAGATACCCCTCGGCGAGCAGCTCCGTCGCCCACGGGCCGACGATGTGCACGCCCAGCACCGGCCCGTCGCGCTCGGCGACGATCTTCACGAGGCCGTCGGGCTCACCGATGATCAGCGCCCGGCTGTTGCCCGAGAACCGGTGGACCGACGTGACGACGTCGTACCCGCGCTCGCGTGCCTGCTCCTCGGTGAGCCCGCTGAACGCCACCTCGGGATGGCAGTAGATCCCCCACGGCACCTTGTCGTACTCGACCGGCACCGCGGGCTCGCGAAGGATCGTCTTGATCGTGACGATCGCCTCCGCGAACCCGACGTGCGCGAGCTGGGGCGTCGCGACGACGTCGCCGACCGCGTACACGCCCGGCACGGTGGTGCGCATGAACCCGTCGACGACGATGTAGCCGCGCTCGTCGACCTGCACGCCCGATCCCTCGAGGTTGATGCCCTGCGAGCGCGGCGCGCGCCCGATGCTCACGACGACCTTGTCGACGACGAGCTCCTTCGTCTCGCCCCCGAGCTCGTAGCGGAGCTTCAGCTCGGAGCCCGCGCGCTCGACGCCCTGCACGCGGACGTCGGTCTCGACCTTGATCCCGCGCTTCTTGAACGCGCGTACAGCGACGTTCGCGGCGTCGCGGTCGACGCCGGTCAGGATCTGCGGCAACGCCTCGAGCAGCGTGACGTCGCTGCCGACGTCGGCGAGGAACGACGCGAACTCGCAGCCGATCGCGCCACCACCGATGATCGCGACGCGCCCTGGGACGTCGCGGAGCTGCAGCACGTCGTCGGAGGACAGGATGCGCTCGCCGTCGAACTCGAAGCCCGGGAGCGTGCGCGGCGACGAACCCGTCGCGAGGATGAGCGAGTCACCGAGCAGCTCGCTGCCGTCGGAGACGCGAACGTGGTGCGCGGCGGCGTCGACGATCGTGCCCCGACCGGGAACCGTCGTGACCTTGCGACCCTTCAGCAGCGACTCGAGCCCGCGCGTCAGGCGGTCGATCACCTGCTGCTTGCGCTGCTGGCTCGTCCCGAGGTCGAGCGTCGGCTGGCCGGCGTCGACGCCGAACTCCTTCGCGCCGCTGATCGTGCGCAGCACCTCGGCCGTCTGCAGCAGCTCCTTTGCGGGGATGCAGCCGCAGTGGAGGCAGGTCCCGCCCACGCGGCTCTCCTCGACCATCGCGATGCGCAGCCCCGCGGCACCCCCGTACAGGGCGGCGGCGTACCCGCCCGGACCGCCACCGACGATCACGACGTCGAAGCGCTCGGCCACCGCGGTGCTCCTCTCTCCGCTGCTGTGTCGCCTCCGGCCGGCGCGCTCAGTGAACGGCGCGGCCGAGGACGATCTGGGTGATGCCCGCCGCGAGGATCGCGGCACCCGTCAGGATCGCGGCGATGATGAGCTTCTTCGTGCTCACGTCTCGTCCGCCGTCTCGCCGAGCGGCTGCATCTCCTCCATTGTCGCGGGTCGGAACCCGCACCCGGGAACGCCGCTCCGGGCGGTCGCGCGGACACGCGTGAACCTCTAAGCTGACCGTTTCCGACTGCACCACCTCGCGGGAACGGAACGGGCGACGGAGGGGACCGAGCCGGGCGTGCAGCAGAGCGCGAAGAAGCTCATCGGACGGGCGCGTGAGGCGGTTCCCGAGGGGACGTTCGCGGTCGGCGCCGGCCTGCTCGTCGCGGCCGTCACGTCGTACGTCTTCATCATCCTCGCCCTGCGCGCGCTCGGCAGCAAAGGGAGCGCGGGGTTCTCGTCGTTCTGGGCGCTGATCTTCGTCGCCGGTCCGGGGTTCTTCCTGCCGCTCGAGCAGGAGGTCGGCCGCGCGCTCGCCCACCGGCGCGCGCAGGGAATCGGGGGCGGACCGCTCGTCGGCCGCGCCGCCCGCCTCGGCGGCATGCTCGTCGCGACGCTCGTCGTCGTGACGGTCGCGCTCGTCGGACCGCTGTCGCACGGCCTCTTCCACGGGGAGGCGTTCCTCGTCGGCGGCCTCGCGGTCGGGCTCGTCGGCTTCTACTGCATCCACCTCACACGCGGGACGCTGTCCGGCAACGGGCGGTTCCGCGCGTACGGCGACATGGTCGGTTCGGAGGGCGTGGTCCGGCTCCTCGCCGCAATCCCGCTCGCCGTGCTGGGCGTGAAGAGTGCGGCCGCGTACGGCTTGTGCCTCGCGCTCGCGCCGTTCGTCGCGGTCGCGTACTCGCTGCGCGGCCAGCGCGGGCTGATCACGCCGGGGCCGCCGGCGCCGTACAGCGAGCTGTCGGAGAAGCTCGGCTACCTCTTGGCCGGGTCGGTGCTCATGCAGGCCCTCGGGTACTCCGCGCTGCTCGGGATCGGTCTCCTGGCGAAGCACAGCGAGAAGGACGCCGTCGCATCGTTCGCACGCGCGTTCTTCATCGCGCGCATCCCGGTGCTGCTGTTCCAGGCCGTGCAAGCCGCGCTGCTGCCGAAGCTCGCGTCGCTCGCGGGTGCGGGCCGTCAGGACGAGTTCCGGGCCGGCCTGCGGCGACTCGTCGTCGTCGTCACGGGCATCGCGGTCATCGGGACGGTCGCCGCGTTCACGGCCGGGCCCTTCGCCGGCCGGATCCTGTTCGGCAGCGACAAATTCACGATGGGCAACGTCGACCTGGGGCTGCTGGCCGCCGGGAGCGGCGTGTACATCGTCGCCCTGACGCTCGCCCAGGCCGTGATCGCGCTGAACGGCCACGCCAAGCAGACGTTCGCGTGGCTCGTCGGCGTGGTCGCGTTCGTCGTCGTCGCGGGTGTGGCCAGCGGTCTCGAGCTGCGGGTCGAGCTCGGGTTCCTGATCGGCTCGGCGGCGAGCACCGCGGCGATGATCGTCGCGATGGCGCACCAGCTGCGGTCGGCCACGGCGCCGCGGGTCACGCCGCTCATCCAGGCGATCGAGCAGGAACCGCTGGAGATCTGACGCCCGACCGGCGCCCGGGTCCTACTCGTCGGCGGGGCGTTGCCCGACGAGCAGGAGCGACTGGCCGAACCGGACCTCGCGGCCGTCCTCGAAGCGGCGGACGAACGGCACCGCGAACCGGTCGAACGCGCGCACGGCCTGCTCGCCGCGCGGGACGTAGCCGATCTGCCGCGCGAGGAGCCACCAGCCCAGCGCGCCGAGCGCGTTGACGTAGCGGGCCTCGACCACGCGCAGCCCGGCGCGGTCGACGAGCGACGCGAGCGACGACTTGCGGTAGCGCCGGTGGTGCCCGATCCGCGCGTCGACGTCGCTGTAGAGCGAGTCGAGCGCGGGAACGAGCAGGACGAGGCGACCACCCGGCTGCAGGAGCTTCGCGAGCCGGGCGAGGGCGCGCTCGTCGTCGCGCACGTGCTCGAGCACGTTCACCGCGACGACAGTGTCGAACTGCGCGTCGCCCGGGACGTCGGCGAGATCGGCACGCTGCACGCCGACGGTGGGCTCGGACCGGAACCGCGCGCGCAGCTCGGAGACGTGCTGCTCGGAGACGTCCGTGGCGAGCACACGCGCACCGCGACGGGCGATCCGCTCGGTCAGCTCGCCGCTGCCCGCGCCGACCTCGAGCACGTCGCGACCGAGGTAGGGAGCGACGAGGTCGTGCACCCAGTCGGCGTAGTTCGGCGCGTCGCGCAACGAGTCGAAGACCACGGTCTCGCGGCCGTCGTCCGGCGCGTCCACGACGTCACGCGCCGGCCGGCGCTCGAGACGCTCGCCGAGGCCGGAGTACCGGACGATGCCGTACAGCGCGCGCACGCCGTCCTTCCAGCCGATCTTCTTGCCCTCGGCGTACGTGCGGCCCGCGTACGAGATGCCGACCTCGTACACCCGCCATCCCGCGCGCGCGATCTTCGCGGTGATCTCGGGCTCGAACCCGAACCGGTCCTCGTGCAAGTCGACGTCCTGGATGACCTCCCGGCGGAACGCCTTGTAGCAGGTCTCCATGTCGGTGAGGTTCAGGTTCGTGAACATGTTCGACAGCGTCGTGAGGAACCCGTTGCCGACCGAGTGCCAGTAGTACAGGACGCGGTGCGGGCGGCCACCGAGGAAGCGCGACCCGTACACGACGTCCGCCGCGCCAGCGAGGAGCGGGCGCAGCACCTGCTCGTAGTCGGCCGGGTCGTACTCGAGGTCCGCGTCCTGGACGATGACGTACGGCGCGCTCGCCTCCCGGAACCCGCGTCGCAAGGCCGCGCCTTTGCCGAGGTTGATCGGCTGGACGAACACCTTCACGCGCGGGTCCTGGATGCCGCGGAGGATGTCGAGCGTGCCGTCGGTCGACCCGTCGTCGACGGCGATCACCTCGTCGACGTACGACGACTCGAGCACGCGCTCGACGACGGCCTTGACCGTGGCCGCCTCGTTGTAACAGGGCATGACGACCGAGAGACAGCGCTCGGCGTCGACGCCGCGATCGGCGGGCGGAGCGGGCACGGCGGGACAGGGTACCGAACCGCGTCCGCCCAGGCACAGGCCGTGACGCAGGCCGACGCCGTGGCACGGGCACCGTCGGTGGTGCGGCTAGGGTCGCTCCGGCGTCCCGCGAGCGAGAAGGTCGAGCCGCTCCCCGTGCGTACCGTCCCGGCGTACACCGCCGCCGACGACGACCCCCACGCAGACGAACCCGTCGCCGTCGCGCGCGCCGACGCCCGGCCGACGCGACGTCTCCTCGGGCTGGCGATCGCGCTCGTCCTGCTCCCGCTCCTCCTCCAGGCGATCCGCCTGCTCGTCGACCTCGGCGGGAGGGTGTGGAACCCCGGGGACCTCGCGATCACCGAGCTGTCGATCCACGACGTCGGCGTCCACCCCGTCTGGCTCGGGCCGTACTCGCGGTTCCACTTCAACCATCCCGGCCCACTGCTGTTCTACGTGCTCGCGCCGGTCTACCGCCTGTTCGGGACGCGGTCCGTCTCGCTGAGCATCGGCGCGCTCGCGATCAACGGTGCTGCGTGCGCGGGGATCCTCGTCGTCGCGTGGCAGCGCGGCGGCCGGCGGCTCGTGCTGTGGACGGCCGTCCTGCTCGCAGTCTGGATGCGCTTCCTCGGCGCTCCGCTGCTGCAGAACGCGTGGAACCCGTTCGTGACGGTTTTGCCGTTCGGCCTCGTCGTGGTCCTCGCGTGGAGCATCGCGTGCGGGTCCACGCGCTCGCTCGCCCCTGCCGTGTTCGTCGCGTCCTTCGTCGTGCAGACGCACATCGGGTACACACCGGCGACGGTCGCGGTGCTCGGCGCGGCGATCGTCCTCGGTGCGGCCGACGTGGTGCACTCGGCGCGCGCCGCGACCGGGCCGCGACGGCGGGCGGTCGTCGTCGACGCGCTGCGCTGGCTCGCCGTGGCGGCGGTCGTCAGTGTGGTGGTGTGGTTGCCGCCGATCGTCGAGCAGTTCCGTCACCACCCGGGCAACCTCACGCGGATCGACCAGTTCTTCGAGCACGCGAAGCCGACGGTGGGCGTCCACCAGATGATGCGCGTGACGTTGCAGCAGCTCGGCGGGATCCCGCGCGCGCTGCTGCCACTGTCCGCGCAACAGCGCGCGGCGCCGAGCGGGTACGGCTTCGGCGTCGTGACGCTCGTCGTGTTCGGCGCGGCGACCGCGCTCGCGGTGCGTCGCCGCATGCCGGACGTCCTGCGACTCGCGGTGCTCAACGCGGTGCTGTTCGCCGCGGCCGCGTGGTCGGTGCTGCGCATCGCGGGCGGCTTCGAGGTCTACCTCGTCACGTGGATCTCGGCGGCCAGCTTCACGGCCTGGCTCGGGATCGGCGCGTCCGTGCTGGGCGACGGCCGCACGCCCGCGCCGGTGCGATGGCCGCGCGCGGCCCGTCTCCACGTACCGCCCGAATGGCGACGGGCCGCACCCGCGGTGCTGCTCGTCGCGTTCTTCGTCGGCACCGCGTTCACGGTGCAGGCCGCCGCCGACGTCGCGAACAGCGAGCCCAAGCCGGACGTCATGCGCGTGCTCGCGCAGCGCACGCTCGCCGCGACCCGCGGCGATCACCGGCCCGTGCTCGTCGTGAACCAGGCCCAGGAGTGGCCGTGGGCGGCGGGGTTGATCCTCCAGCTCGAGAAGCACGGCGTGGCGGCACGCGTCCCGCCCGCCTGGGGCTGGCTCTACGGCGCGCGCCTCGCGGTGCATCCGGAGCGTGCGGGCGAGACGTTGACCGTCACGCCGGCTACGGCGCCGCCCGCGCCGCAGCCGGGACTGCGGCGCGTCGCGTCGTCCGGTGGTGTCGCGGTGTACCTGGCGCCGCGCACACCCGGCGCGCCGCTGCCCGCGAACCTCCCGGTCCCGGGCTGACGCGCGGCGCGCGCGGCCGCGTCACGGCGCGATCGCGAGCTGCCGCGCGTACGGCGGCGAGATGATCGGCATCGGCTGCGGGACGGGCGGCGCGCCGCCGAAGTTCATGATCGTCCCGACGCGGTTCATCTCGTACCCGCCGGTCGCCGTCAGCGCGAAGCCGCGGATCTGGTCGCTGCCGAAGTACGGCGACGGGAGGCGTGGCGCGCCGTTGAGCGGCCACACGCCACCGAAGCCGTCGAGCACGTAGACGCGCTGCGTGCTCGGCTGCACCGCGATGTCGCGCGCGATGTCCCAACCGGGCCAGTACGGGCCGCTGCCGACCGCGGGCGCGCTCCCGAACGGGTGCACACCGCCCCACCCATCGAGCACGTAGCCACCGGTGCCCGACGGCAGGATCGCGACGCGTCGCGCGATGTCCCAACCGGGCCAGAACGTCGTCCTCGCGATGGGTGGCGCGACGCCGAAGGGATGCAGTCCGCCCCACGCGTCGAGGACGTAACCGCCCCGGCCCGAGGGCAGCAGCGTGAAGTCACGCGCGATGTCCCAGCCCGGCCAGTACGAGCCGTAGACGACCGGCGCGCTCCCGAACGGGTGCAGGCCGCCGTAGCCGTCGAGCACGTAGCCACCGCCCCCGCCGGGCAGCAGCTTGACCGCGCGCACGATCTGCCAACCGGGGAAGTACGCGCTCGGCAGCAGCGGGTTCTCGGCGCCGGCCGGGTACAGCGCGCCGAACGCGCTCACGGCCATGAGGCTCGGGTAGCCCGGTTGCGCGCGCCATCCCGGGAACGTGTCGAGCGGCTGGAACTCGATGCGCTGCGTGACGCTCGCGCGGATCGCGGGGAGCATGTCGTAGAGCGCCTGCCCCGGGCACGCGGTGAACCACGTGTCGCGGTGCCCGACGATGTTCGGGATGACCATCGTCGTGCCCGCGGGGAACTTGTCGTTGCCGTTCGTGGTGTAGGTGACGGGCTGGAGCGGGTCGATCCCGCTTGCCGCGAACTTCCACGCGAGCAGCCGCTCGATGGCGTCGATCAGCGCGGCCGACGGTGTCGTCGTCGAGTAGTCACCGATCGCCGCGACGCCGACGCTCTCCCAGTTGAATCCGATGGCGTGTGCGCCGAGCACCGGCTTGTCCGCGCCGCCGTACCGGCCCTCGAAGATCTGGCCGTACTTGTCGACGAGGAAGTTGTACATCATGTCGCAGTACCCGAGCGTGAGCACCGAGTACGCGTAGATCCCGCGGACGATCTGGTAGCTCTGCGCGGGCGAGTAGTTGTTCGAGTCCACCGTGTGGTGGATGACCGCGAACTTCACGGCGTCGCTGTACTGCGGCGCGGGCGAGCAGTTGCGCGAGCGCAGGCTCTCGTCCGCGCCCCACTGCGCGCGCAGGATGACGCTGGGCCACGCGATCGCGGCAGACGCCGAGCTCGCCGGCACCTGCTGCGCGGGCGAGTGCACGGTACGCAGCTCGACGTTCGCGGCCGACCCGGACGCGAGCGTCACGCGGACGTCGCTGTCGCCGTGCACCCACAGCGGCTCGGTCGCGTGCTTCCTCGCGACGTGCGCGGCTTCCTTCGTCCCGGGGTCGGGCCCGGTGTCGACGGCGTCGAGCGGCGTGGGCACCGACCAGTGCCCCGAGGAGTCACGCGTCGACACGGTGAACTGCGCGTTCGGGTCGCCGTCCCACTTCACACCGACGAGATCGGCGCCGACGTTCGCGTCGGCGCGCCATCCGGGCGCGACGCCCTGCGCGCTCAGCGGCACACCCTGCTCGGACACCTTCGGCGCACCGGGCGCGGGTGTCGCGACGGGCAGGACGACGGCGACGAGCGCGCCGACGGACGCGATCGCGGCGAGCGGGAGCAGGCGGCGCATCATCCGGGACCTCCGGCACACGGGGGCGGCTGGGAGCGACGGACCCGAGGACGCTACCGGCTGGCGCGACGGTGCCGCGCGCGGTGCCGTGCGGTCAGTGCGGTGCCGTGCGGTCAGGACACCGCTTCGGTGCGGCGGCCCGACGGGAGGAGCTCGACCCGCATCGGGAAGTGGACGAGCCCCATCGTCTTCCCCGGGTTCATGACCTCGAGGAAGTCCTTCTGGTCGCGGTGGTCGTACGACACGCCCGTCGTGTGGTTGTGGATCCCGAGGCTCACCACGTACACGCCGTCGAGCAACGGTACGCGGTCGAGCACGAACACGATCTCGCCACGGCCGTACACGTCGTCGACGTCCACGCCGATGATGTCGGTGTTCGTGCCGAGGAGCAGGTTGCCGGCCTGGTCGTGGATGTTGATCGCGAACACGACGTCACCGAGGCGCTTGGGCGCGTCGTAGTGCAGGTGGATGCGGACGGGCTCGTCGGGGAGCGCGTACCTGCGCTCCGGGCGGGCGTACTCGATCTCCGCGCCGGTGATCCGCATCTGGCGGGTGTGGCGGAGCTCGTTCCTGATCCCGGCCTCCGCGAACGGGTCGAGCCCGCGGTCGAGGAGGGTGTCGCGGAACGACAGCACCGCCTCGCCGGGAGGGCCGACCATGACGAGCTTGCCGTGGTCGAGCACCGCGGCGCGGTCGCAGATCTGCCGCGTGAGGTCGGCGTTGTGGGTGACGAACAGGATCGTGCGGCCCTGCTTCTGGAACTCCTTGATCCGTTCGAGGCACTTGCGCGCGAACGCCTCGTCGCCCACCGACAGCACCTCGTCGATCACGAGGATCTCCGGATCGACGTTCACCGCGACGGCGAACGCGAGGCGCGCCGCCATGCCCGACGAGTAGTGCTTGACCTGCTGGTCGATGAACGCCTCGATCTCCGAGAACGCGACGATGTCGTCGAAGATGCGTTCGACGTGCGTCTTCGGGAGCCCGAGCATCGCACCGTTCATGTAGATGTTCTCGCGGCCCGTCAGCTCGGGGTGCATGCCCGAACCGAGCTCGAGGAGCGCCGCGACGCGGCCGGCCTTCGCGATGCGACCCGACGTCGGGCGCAGGATCCCCGTCACGCACTTGAGCAGCGTCGACTTGCCGGAACCGTTGTGCCCGAGGAGTCCCACGGTCTCGCCCTGCGCGACCTCGAGGTCGACGTCGCGCAACGCCCAGAACTCCTCGTAGGGCAGGCGGCCGGCCTTGATGACGCGCTCCTTCAGCGAGTGCGCCTTCTCCTGGTACAGCTTGAAGCGCTTGCTGACCCGCTCGACCTCGATCGCCGCGCCCATGGTCAACGGCTCCGAGCGAATTGCGTGGCGGCGACAGGCGGCGGGGTTTCCCCGGCGCCGGCAGGCACCGTTGGTCGGGGAGCGGCGAGCTTGCGAGCGCGACCAGCCAACTCAGATTTCCTCGGCGAAGTTGTCCTCGAGGCGCCCGAAGATCACGAGCGCGACGAAGAGCAGCACGAGCGAGACCGCGAGCAGGATCCCGAGCACCTCGGCGTACCAGACCAGGCCGGTGTTCGGCAGGATCTTCGTGACGTACCGCGTCCCCGCGCTGTCGAACGTCACGACCGTCGCCTTGTTGTAGAGCGCGCGCTGGAACGTGATGACGACAGGTGTCAGCGGGTTGAGGAGGAAGAGCGCGCCGACGCCCTTGTGGTCCGCGACCTTGCGGTACGCGTAGACGATCGGCGTCATCCAGAACCACGCGAGCAGCGCGAGCTCGAGCAGGTGCTCGGTGTCGCGCGCGTAGACGTTGATGGCCGCGAGCGCGATCGACATCGCGGCGAGGAACACCACCAGCGCGAAGAGCGCGACCGGCAGCAACGGCAGGTAGCTCCACGCGGGGACCTGCCGGAACACGACCAGCGCGAGCAGCAGCACGACCGTCTGCAGGAGGAAGTGGACGAGCCCCGCGCCGATCGAGGCGAGCGGCAGGATCTCGCGCGGGAACCACACCTTCGTGACGAGCGACGCGTTGCCGGTGATCGACCCGGTCGACGCGCCGAGCGCGATGCCGAAGAGGTTCCACGGCAGCAGGCCCGCGAGCAGGAAGATCGCGAAGTTCGGGACGCCCGCCGGCAGGAAGTACGTGAAGACGACGTAGAAGACGACGAGGTACAGGGCCGGGTTGAGCAGCGACCACACGAAGCCGAGGACGCTGTTCTTGTACTTGACCTTCAGCTCCTTGCGCACGAGGCTGCCGAGGAGCTCGCGGTACTGCCACAGGTCGATCAGGCGCCGCACCGGGTTCGGGCGCGACGAGACGTCGGCGAGCTGCGGCGCGGGAGCGCTCCGATCGGCAGGTGCGGTGATACTGGCCATGCGGCGGTGTCGCCCCCTGCGGGACGCCGCGACGGTACTACGGGCTCTCCGTCACCCCGTGATCATCGTGTGCCGGTCGGGCCCGGTGTCACGGCGCGATCGACAGGCCCCGTGCCACGTCGCCGGACCAGTACCCGGTCGTCGAGACGGCGGGAGCACCGCCGAACGGGTGCAGCGCGCCTCGCCCGTCGACCGTGTAGCCCTGGGGGTGTCCGGGCGAGGAGTCGTGCATCAGTGCGACGCCGCGCACGATGTCCCAGCCGCGCCAGTAACCGGTCACCGCGACGGCGGGCGCACCGCCGAACGGGTGCAGGCCGCCGAAGCCGTCGACCGTGTACCCGCCGTTGCCGTCGGGGTCGAGCGCGAGGCCGCGCACGATCGCCCATCCCGGCCAGTACCCGCTGACGCTGACGACGTGCGCGCTGCCGAACCGGTGCAGGCCGCCGAACGCGTCGAGGACGTAGCCCGCGGGACTGGTCTTGGTCGAGCCGGGCAGCATCGCGATGCCACGCGCGATGTCCCACCCACGCCAGTACGCGCCGGACATCGGGACCGCGCCGCCGAACGGATGGAGACCGCCGAACCCGTCGAGGACGTAGCCGCTGCCGTCGCCGTTGAGCGCGACGCCGCGCACGATGTCCCAGCCCGGCCAGTACGCGTTCGTGTGCACGAGCGGAGCGGCACCAAATGGGTGCAGGCCGCCGAACGCGTCGACCGTGTAGCCGCCGGTCCCGTCGCTCGTGACCGCGATGCCGCGGCCGAGTGGGGCAGGGAACGTCGACGCGGGCAAGGGCGCGCTCGCGGCCGCGCCGACGGTGCCGTCCCACGCGGTCGTGTAGGCGGCGGTGAAGGGCTGCGCGCGCGTCGCCCCCGCGAACGAGACCGTCGTGCTCGACTGCCCGCTGACGTTGCCCGCGCCGTCGACCGCGCGCGCGTCGACGGTGTAGGTGTGACCTGGGAGGCCGTAGAGCACGCTGCCGCCGCTCGCGGTCGAGCCCGAGCGCGACGTCGGCGTCGCGCGCGAGTACCAGGTCCCGGCCGGGCCGCCGTCGTCGCTCACGGTGAGCGTGAAGTACGCGACGCCCGTTCCCGCGTCGCTCGAGCTCCACGTCACGTTCGCCGCCGTCGTGGCCGGCGAGCTCGCAGCGGGGAGTGTGGGCACGCTCGGCGGCGTCGTGTCGAGGATCGTGCCGGTGCGCTCCATGTTCTGCTTGAACGTTGCCCAGCCGAGCGTCCCGGGCGTGTGCTTCGTGCCGAACTCGTAGACCTGTAACAGGTCCCCGGGGTCGCGCAGGCCGTCGACGTTCGCGTCCAGCTGCGCCTGGACGAGGATGCGGGTCTCGCCGGGACCGGCGAAGACGGTCGGCGTCGACGCGGGCGCGAACACGTGCCCGTCGAGCGGCGCGCTCGCCTCGAGCGCGCCGGTGGCGAGGTTGAAGACCTTGAGGTCGTGGTCGAGAGCGGAGACGACGTCGGGTGTGCCGTCACCGTCGACGTCCGCGATCGTCACGCCGCCGTGCGTCGGGTACCCGGCCGAGCAGCCCCACGACGCGCCGCACTGGGTCCACAGCACCTGACCGTTGGGCTTGATCGCGGTGATGTAGCCGCCCTCCATCGCGACGACGCTCACCATCCCGACGCCCGGGAGGTTGGCGACCGCGGGCGACGCCATGACCGCGCCCAGCGTCGGCACCGGCCAGCCCGGCAGGTCGTGGCCGAAGCGGTCGAGCCCCCACACGACGTGCCCGGCGTTCGGGAAGTTGAGACCGGTGCCGACGACGACGTCGAGGTGGCCGTCACCGTTGAGGTCGACGACCGCGGGCGAGGACCAGATCGTCTGACCGGGCAGTGAGCGCGGCCAGCCCGGTTGCAGCGTGCCGTCGTGGCGGACGACCCACACGAGTCCCCCGCCGGGATACGGCGCGCCCGGGTAGTAGTCCATGTCGGCGCCGAAGACGATCTCGGGCCAGCCGTCGCCGTCGAGATCCGCGACGACGGGGCTCGACCAGATCGTGTCGTAGACCCAGACGGGAGGGAAGACGTCGAGGCCCGTCGAGTAGTGCCACGCGTACAGGTGGTTGTCCCAGCTCGTCACGATGATGTCGAGCGAGCCGTCGTGGTCGAGGTCCGCGACCGCAGGCGTGCCGAACACGCCCGGCGGCCCGTTCCTGAACGCGGTCGCCTTGTGGAACAGCGGCGCGCCGTCGGTGCCGCGCAGGACCCAGACGTCGCCGGTGCCCGCGTTCGCGACGAGCACGTCGAGCTTGCCGTCGCGGTTGAAGTCGTACAGCAGCGGGCTGGCCTGGATCGGGCCCGACCCCGTGAACGCCGTCCACTTCACCGACCCGTCCAGGCCGAAGACGCGGACCCATCCGTCCATGCCGCCGGTGACGACCTCCAGCTGCGAGTCGCCGTTCAGGTCGCCGACCGCCGGGCTCGAGAACGCCTCGTTCGTGCCGACCACGTTCGGCAACGCGGCGTAGGGCTTCTCGCTCATCGGCGAGACGACCTGCCCGAGCTGCACGGAGCTCGCGTGCACGGCGGCGGCGCGTGACGAGGGCGTCGACGCGTGGGCTGCCGGCGCGGACCCGGCGACCGCGAGTGAGACGAGCGTGGCGACCGCCGCGAGGACGGCCGTGACACGGCGCGGACGCGACGACGTGGAGAAGACGTGTGGCACTGCGGGGGCCTTCCGTGGACCTGAGGTTCGCGTACCTACTGAATTCGGTCGCGGCGGCCTCAGCCTTGAGCGTCCCGCGGCCCCTGCAACTCGGCGGCCTCGATCGACGCGTCACGGAGACGGTTCACCTCATCGACGATCGGGTCGATCTGCCACGCGGTCAGGCGCCGGACGGCCCGCTTGAGCAGCGACGCCCCGGGCCGTGCCGACACCGGTTGCGGGAGGACGAGCGGAGGGACGCGCCGCAAGGGCGCGCTCGACGTGAGCTGCCGGCGCGACGCGCCGTTCGCCGCGCGCGCGGCGCCGGTCGCCGTCGGCCCGAGCGAGCCGCGCTGCGCAGCCGCGCGTGTGCGGATCTCGGCCATGACCGCGTCGCGGCCGTCGTGCGGCCATGGCGCGCTCGGCGCGGCGGGTGCCGCGGGCCCCGAGGGCACCCCGAGCGCGGTCCGCATCGCGGCGACGAGCTCGTCGTCGTCGTCGACGAGCATCGTGCCCGGCGCGGCCTGCCCGGCGAGCCCGCCGACGCGCGTCGCGATGACCGGGCGCTCGTAGAGGTTCGCGCGCTCGACGACACCCGACGACCAGATGAACCGGTACGGGAGGACGACGACGTCGGACGCGACGAGCCACAGGTCGAACGTCTCGTCGCCGACGTACCCGTCGTGCAGGAACGCACCCGGCGTCTGCTCCACGAGATCGCGCAGGTCCTCCATGTACCCGACGTACTCGGGCTCCTCGACTCGGAGCGATCCGACGACGTCGATGCGGCGCGGCGCGGCCGGGTCGACCGCGCCGAGACGGGCGAACGCGCGAACCGCGCGGTCGAACCCCTTGTGCGGCTGGACGAAGCCGATCGAGAGGAACATGAACGCGTCGGCGGGGACACCGAGCCGCGCGCGGGCCTCGTCGCGCGTCGCGTCGGTCCGCCGGCGGAAGCTCTCACCGTGGTGCAGCGTGTCGATCCGCGAGAGCGGGACGCGGAACGCGTCGGCGAAGAGCCGGCGCTCCTCGTCGGTGTGCACCGAGATCCGGTCCACCGCGCCCCACATCGCGCGCGTGGCGACCGCGAGCACGGACCGGCCTCGCCCGGTGTCGTAGTTCACCTCGTGCACGCGCACCTCGACGTCGTGCGCGGTACGGAACGCGGCGAGCAGGCCGAGCGTGGTCTCGAGCCGCCGCCGGTACGTCGCGAGCACGGGGAAGAACATGTCGGGGTGGAACTGCACGATGACGCGGTCGTACGCGCCGGTGCGCTTCGCGAGCGCGAGCGGTCCGCGCCGCGAGGTGAGCTCGAGGTGGTGGTGCGCGGCGGACGGCTCGGGTGAGAGGACCTCGACGTCGTGCCCGTCCGCGCGCAGGCGCTTGACCTCCTGCACCGCGTAGTTCGCGATGCCGTCACGGACCGGCGGGTACGGCGTGACCATCAGGATCCGCAACGTGCTGGTCTCCTCCGCGTTCAGCGCGCGGGCAGCCAGGCGTCCAGCGTGCGCTCGGCGCGGTCGAGGACGTCCGGCCACGTGTAGTTGTCGAGGACGTACGCACGCCCCGCCGACGCGATCGCGGCTGCGGCCGCGGGCTCGTCGGCGACGAACCGAAGGCACTGCTCCAGCTCGGCGTCGTCGTCGTAGAGCAGGCCCGCGCCGGATCGGTCGCAGTGCCAGCGGACGACCTCGCTCGCGCCGTTCGCGATGACGAGCGTGCCCGCGAGCCAGGCCTCCATGATCGTGCGCGAGAAGCTCTCGTAGCGCGACGGCTGGAGGTACGCGTCCGCCGCGGCGAACGCGTCGTTGCGGTCACGCGTCTCGCAGAACCCGAGGTCCACCACGCGGTCGGCGATCGCGCGCGGCGCCTGGACCCGGCTCGTTCCCATCGTGACGAGCGAGAACGGCAGCTTCGACCGCTCGTTCGCGGCCGCGAACCCGTCGAGCAGCCGTTCCCAGTTCTTCCCGCCCTCCCGGCGCCCGGCGTAGAGCACGAACCGGCCCTCGACGCCGTGCCGGCGCCGGAAGCCGTCGACGTCGTACGACGCGGGAACGTCGAGTCCCGAGCCGATCACCTCGTGGGGCGGGAGTGTCGGATGGATGCGCGCCGCGAGCCGGGCCTCGGGCTCCGAGAGGAACCAGAGCCCGCGCGACCCGCGGAACAGCGGCTCGAACAACTCGAGGTGCGCGGCGGGCTCGTCGTGCAGGCACGGCATGAGGATCGTCCGCTCGGGCGCGACCTGACCGCACGCGAATGCCGGCCAGAAGAGGTACGGCGCGAAGACGATCGCGCGGTAGCGGTCCGACTCGTCGAGCAGGAAGTGGAACAGCTCGGGGACACGGACGTCGTCGTTCATCCACCGGGACTGCTCGCGCAGCCCGAGGCGTGCACCGGCGAGCATCGCCGCCTCGTACGTCGCGCGCTCGGCGCGCGCGGTCGAGATCACCGTCGGGAAGCGACGGACGGTCACGCCGTCGTGCTCCTCCATGCCGGCGTCGTACTCGTTGGCCCACGTGAAGTGATCGCGCGCGCACGTCGTCAGGACCTCGACGTCCCACCCGCGCGCGGCGAGCCCGGTCGCCATCTCGCGCACGACCGCCTCCGCGCCGCCGATGACCTCCGCCCCGAAGCGCGGGGGCACGAACGCGAGGCGGCCCGTGCGATCCATGCCGGCCGATCGTAGCGAGGCCGATGCGATGCACCCGGTCATCACCCGGGCGCCGGCCGGGCCGTCGCGCTACGTGCTCTCCGGCTGCAGCACGAGCGTGACGTACCCGCCGACGGCGTTCACCGCGCGATCGACGTAGTCACGCGCGGGTGCGTCGGGCAGCAGCTCGGGAACCTCGAGGACGCGGACCTTGTACCCGAGATCGCGATAGAAGCGCACGACGCTCTCGGCGTCGCTGCCGAGGTACGCGATGAGCTCCGGGTTGAACTCGGCGAGCACCCACGGTCGGCTCCGCCGCAGCATGTTCGCCATGCCCTCGATGGCACGGTGGTCCATGCCCTCGATGTCGATCTTCACGAGATCGAACTCCGCGTCCGGCGGGAGGATCTCGTCGAGCGCGACACACGGGATCTGGAAGTCGGGCTCCACGTAGTCCAACGCGTACGCGCGGTTGCCGCCGGTGTTGTCGAGCGAGAGCGTCAGGTCGACGATGCCGGTCTCCGCACCGAGCGCGACGTTGAACGGCAGCGCGTTCGTCAGCTGGTTCCGCACGATGTTGGCGCACAGCAACGCGAAGTTCGCGGGCGACGCCTCGAAGCTGATGACGCGGCCCTTCTCGCCGACGGCACGCGCCGCGCGCAGCGTGTGGTACCCGACGTGCGCGCCGACGTCTATCACATGCATGCCCGGTCCGAGCAGCGACGTGATGAACTCGGCCTCCTCGGGCTCCCACCTCCCCTGCTCCTGCAGCGGAGGTGTGATGTACCGGTCGTAGCCGGGCAGGAGCATCGAACCCGCGTCGGTCGACGCCTCGACGATGTCGTCGGGCAGTCGCGGCGCCCAGCCACCGTGGGACAGCAGGTGCTGCTCGACCTCGTTCCGCCAACGCGCGACGTCGACGCCGACGGCGGCCGGATCGCGGACGAGCCGGCGCGCGAGCGCGTCGCGCACCTCTCCGGCGAGATCGGGCGCGGCCTCGCGCCGCGTCAGCTCGTCGACGTACGCGACGAGCATCTCGAGCGTCTGCTGGTCGTGCTCGCGCGTGTGACGCGTCAGCCGCAACACGGCACGGCGGATCGCGTGCGCGAGCGCCGGATACCGGCTCGGTGTCGTCACATCGGGCGTCGAGCGGACGGCGTCGAGCAGCTGCCGACGCGACGAGTCGACCGAGGAGTCCATGGACCGAGCCTACCGGCGCCCCGACCCGGCAGAAGGGAACGGATCGACGTGAGTAGGCTCGATCCGAATGGACATCTGCGTGTGCGGCGCCCAGGTGCCCTTCGTCCACGGCGGCGCCGAGCTCCACATGGACAACCTCGTCGGCGCGCTGCGGGACGCCGGTCATCGCGCGGAGCTCGTACGACTGCCCACCGCGTGGGACCGCGTGCGCGTCTTCGACGCCGCGCTGGCGTGGCGGCTGGTGCCGATCGACGCCGAGCTGGTGATCGCGACGAACTTCCCGTCCTACTTCGTCCGGCACCCGAACAAGGTCGTGTGGCTGTTCCATCAGCACCGCGCCGCGTACGACGCCGTCGAGTCGCCGTGGTCCGACTACGGGCTCGATGACGAGTCGCTCGAGGCGCAGCGGATGCTGACCGAGTGGGACACGCGCGCGCTGGGCGAGGCGCGCGCGCTGTTCACGACGTCGGGAGTCGTCGCCGATCGCCTCGCGCGCTACAACGGCTTGACCGGCGAGCCGCTGTACCACCCGCCGCCGCTGTTCGACGCGCTGCGGCCCGGTCCGTTCGGCGACTACGTGTTCTGCCCGACGCGGCTTGCCGCGAACAAGCGACCGGCGCTCCTCGTCGACGCGATCGCGGCGTCGACGTCGGGCGCGCGGCTCGTGATCGCCGGACGCGGTCCGCTCGACGCCGAGCTGCGCGGGCAGGTCGCGTCGCTCGGCGTCGCGTCGCGCACCGAGCTGCCCGGCTTCGTCGCCGACGACCGTCTCGTCGAGCTCTACGCGAACGCGCTCGCGGTCGCCTACGTCCCCTTCGACGAGGACTACGGGTACGTCACGCTGCAGGCGTTCCGAGCCGGGAAGCCCGTCATCACGACCGCCGACGCGGGCGGGGTGCTCGAGTGGGTCGAGGACGGCGTGACGGGCCTCGTCACCGACGGGACGCCGAGTGCGCTCGGCGCCGCGATCGACCGGCTCGCCGCGGATCCCGATCTCGCGCAGCGCATGGGCGAGAAGGCTCGCGAGCGCGTCGCCGATCTGAGCTGGGCGCCCGTCGTCGACCGGCTCCTCGGCGTGTGATGCGTGCGCGGCGCCCGACGGTCGAGGTCCTCGGCGGGTTCCGCACCGTCCCGGGGACCGACGCGCTCGTCGTCGCGCTCGGCCGCGTGTGCGACGTCCGCGCGAGCGACCCTTCCGTCGTCACGCCGGACGCTCGCCTCGCGCTCTCGAGCGACGCGCACCGGCTCGATGCCGCGGTCCGGTCCCGCGACCGCGACGGAGTTCCGGTCGCGGTCGTCGTGGGACCCCACGACGACGAGCGGGTGCTCGCGTCGCGCGTCGACGTCGTCGTGCGGATGGGAACCGCGGAGCCCGCGTCGGCCGGCGACCCGGCCGACGCGTTGCGGTTCCCGCATCCCGCGGTCGACACGTCCGCACATCCCCCCGTCGGGCCGCTCGTGCGCGCACGCTGGCGCCGGCGCCTCGCACTCGACGGCGACCTCGCAGTGGTCGTCGGCTTCCCGCAGCCCACGCCGTTGCGTGCCGAGTCGGTTCCCGCCGCGCTCGCGGTGTGCGCGGCCGCCGCGGTGCGCGGCCCGCAGGTCCTCGTCGCCCTCGCGCTCGCGACGCCCGTCGTCACCGACGCGGCGACGGCAGCCTGGCTCGGCGCAACCGACGGCGACGACGTCGCGGTCGCGCGGACGGCGTCGGACGCGCGGGAGGCCGCGCGCGTCCTTGCTCGCGACGACCGCACCGCGGCGCGGCTCGGCGCGGCGGGCAGGCGCCTCGCCGAACGTGTCCACGACAGCGGTCGCGCCGCACGCGACCTCCTCGACCGGCTCGGTGTGCGCCGCGCGGACGAGCAGCCGGGGCCGCACCTCGCCGACCGGCTCACGGAGCTCGGCTCGCGCGCCGCCGGACCGGTCGTGCTCCGCGCGTACGAGCGCGCGGGACCTTTCGTGGCCCTCGCCGGTGACGCCCGATGAGCCACCCCGACCTCGAGCCGGCCGCGCTCGACGCGCTGCGGGCCGACCTCGGCGACACGGCCGCGGGCGACGGTCGCACGGGTGACGCGAGCGACAAGGCGCCCGGTCCCGTGACGCCCGCGGCCGCGCCCGACGCGCCCGACACGCCGGGAACGCTGCGCACCCGGGTCAAGCACGCGGCTCGCGAGACCCTTCGTCCGTATGTCGGCAGCGCGCTCGACCGCCTTGCCGCGCGCCTGCAGGACCGCGTGCGCGAGTCCGTGCGCGCGGAGCTCCGCAGCGAGTACGGCCCCCTGGAATCCGAATTGCAGGTCGTCAAGGCGCGCGTCGACGCGATCGAGGGGCTGCTCGCACCGATCGTCGAGCTCGGGCGCGCGAACGAGCGCGTCCACGTGCTCGAGGTGAACCAGGAGCTGCTCAAGGGTGAGCTCGGCGCGTTCCACGCCGCGCTCGACTCGCTCGGCACCGCGATCGCGCCTGCCGCCGGGCTGGCCGGCGTCCCCGAGCGGTTCGCGGAGCTGCGTGAGCGCGTGAACGCGATCGATCGCGAGCTGCGACGCGTGCGCGCGGGGACGAGCACGCCCCCAGGCGACGCGGGCGCGCCGCCCGCGGTTGCGACCACCGAGCCGTCGTCAGGGTTCGACTACGTCGGGTTCGAGCACCGCTTCCGCGGCGACCCGGCCGCCGTCCTCGCCGAGCAGGAACGGCGCTATGCCGACCTGCTGTTCGAGCACCAGCCCGTCGTCGACATCGGGTGCGGCCGCGGCGAGCTGCTCGAGGTCCTCGCGTCACGCGGCGCACGCGTGGTCGGCGTCGAGCCGGACCCCGGCATGGCGGCGGCGGCGCGCGCCCGCGGCCTCGACATCCACGAGACCGGCGCGGTCGAGTTCCTCGGCGCCGCGGAGCCGGCGTCGCTGGGCGCGATCACCGCGATCCACGTGGTCGAGCACCTCGACCTCGACACGCTCGTCGCGTTCTTCGAGCTCGCCGCGACGCGTCTGCGCGCGGGCGGCGTGCTCGTCGTCGAGACGCCGAACCCCGCGTCGCTCGTCGTGCTCGGCAACTCCTACGTCATGGACCCGACGCACGTCCGCCCGCTCCACCCCGCCCTGGTCACGTTCTTGTGCGAGCGGGCCGGCTTCCGCGACGTGCGTCTCGAGTTCCACGCGCCGGCGTCCGCGTACCACCTCCCGCTCCTCCCCGAGCCGCCGGCGGGGACGGACGCCGTCGTCGTCGAGGACGTCCGCCTCGTCAACGACGCGTTCCGCCGCCTGAACGACTCCCTCTACGGGCCCCAGGAATACGCCGCGATCGCGACCGCCGCGCCCGCTCGCGACGTCTGAGCGGTGCGCGTCGCGCTCGACGGCACGCCGTTGCTCGGTGCGCGCACGGGGGTCGCACGCGTCGTCGACGGCCTGGTCCACGGGTTGTGCCGGCGGGACGGCGTCGACGTCGTCTGCTACGCGGTGAGCGGGCGACGCGCGCTGGACGGCGTGCTGCCAGACGGTGTCACAGCGGCGCGATCGCGCCTGCCCGCGCGGCTGGTGCGCGAGCTGTGGATGCGCAGCGACGTGCCGCGCATCGAGCACTGGACCGGGCCGGTCGACGTCGTGCACGCCACGAACTACGTCGCGCCGCCGGCGCGCGTCCCGACGCTCGTGTCGGTGTACGACCTGACGTTCGTGCACTTCCCCGAGATGTGCACGCCCGACACGTTGCGGTATCCCCGGTTGCTGCGCCGTGCGCTCGCACGCGGCGCACACGTGCACGTGACGAGCGAGTTCGTTCGCGACGAGGTCGTGGAGCATCTCCACGCCGACGAGCAGCGAGTGTCGTGCGTCTACCCGGGGCTCGCGCCGGTCGCGGGCGGGGACGGCGGGCGAGGGCGGGAGCTCGCGGGCTCCGCGCGGTACGTGCTCGCGCTCGGCACCGTCGAGCCGCGCAAGAACCTTCCTCGCCTCGTCCGCGCGTTCGACGCGGTGGCCGCGGCGCACGACGACGTCGTGCTCGTCGTCGCCGGTCCGGACGGCTGGGGTTCGGACGCGTTCAGGGCGGCCGTCGACGCGTCGAAAGCACACACACGCATTCGGCGTCTCGGCTACGTCTCCGACGACGACCGTCGCGACCTGCTCGCGGGCGCGACCGTGTTCGCGTACCCGTCGGTGTACGAGGGGTTCGGGTTCCCGCCCCTCGAGGCGATGGCCGCCGGCAGCGCCGTCGTCGCGGGCGCGGCGGGCTCCCTCCCCGAGGTCCTCGGCGACGCCGCCCTGCTCGTCGACCCGCAGGACGTCGACGCGATCGCCGGCGCGCTCGACGCGCTGCTCCGCGACCACGGCGCGCGGGGCACGCTCGTCGAGCGCGGACACGCGCGCGCCGACCGGTACACGTGGCGGCGTGCCGTCGACGAGATGGTGGCCCTCTACGGTTCCCTCCTGTGAGACCGCATCGCGCGCAAGCGCCGCACTCGTTGCGCGTCGCGCTCCACGTCGGTCAGCTGTTGCAGCGCGTCCCCGGTGGCATCGGCCGCTACGTCGAGGGGCTCTTCGGCGCGCTCCCCCGAGCCGGGGTCGAGGTCGTCTCGTTCGCGGCGGGTGACCCGTCCGTCCACCGCGCCGCGGGATGGCCGTCGTTCACCGCGCTCGGACACCCGTACGCGCCGTGGCGCTACGAGCTCTGGCACCGCCTCCGCTTCCCACCGGTCCGCATCGACGCCGACGTGGTGCACGCGCCGAGCCTCGCGGTGCCGCCCACCGGACGACGGCCGCTCGTCGTGACGGTCAACGACGTCGCGTTCCTCCGCTACCCGGAGATGTTCACGCGCCAGGGCGTGCGGTTCCACCGGCGCGGCCTCGATCTCGCCCGGCGTGACGCGCGCGCCGTCATCGTGCCGTCCACCTTCACGCGCGACGAGCTGCTCCGCGAGGGGTTCGACGCGAGCCTGCTGTTCGTCGCGCATCACGGCGTCGACATCCCGGGTCATCTCGCCGACGACGTCCTCGCGTTGCGGCTGCGCCGCGTCGGCGTCGCACCGCCGTTCGTGCTGTCGGTCGGGACGCTCGAGCCGCGCAAGAACATCCCGTTCCTCGCACGCGTCGTCGCACGCGTGCGCGAGCGGCACCCCGAGGTCACGCTTGTCCGTGTCGGTCCGCCGGGATGGGGCGACGTCACGTCCATCGAGGGACCCGGGGTCCGCGAGCTCGGCGCGGTCGACGAGGACACGCTCGACGCGCTCTACCGCGCCGCGACCGTGTGCGCGATGCCGTCGCACTACGAAGGCTTCGGGCTCCCCGTCCTCGAGGCGATGGCGCGCGGCTGCCCGGTCGTCGCCTCCTCCACGTCGAGCCTGCCCGAGGTCGTGGGCGACGCCGGGGCGCTCGTCGCCCCGAACGACGACGACGGATGGTTCGACGCGCTCGTGCGCGTCGTCGAGGACGAGGAGGGACGCGACGCGCGCCGTCGCGCGAGCGTCGAGCGCGCTCGCCGCTTCACGTGGACCGAATCCGCGCACGTCCACCGCGAAGCGTACGAAGCCGCGCTCGCGCCGGGTCCGCGCTCGTAGACTCGCACGGTGCGGCTGCTCCTCGACGTCTCCGCCGTACCGGCGCGACCGGTCGGCGCGGGCGTCTACGCGGTGAACCTGGCCCGCGAGCTGTCCGCACGCGACGGGATCGACGTCCACCTCGCCACGCGTCGAGCCGACGGCGCACGCTGGCTCGAGCTCGCGCCCGGGGCGACGGTGCACGCGGTCGCACCGGGACCCCGGCCCGCCCGCCTCGCGTGGGAGCAGCTGGGCGGCCCGACGCTGGCCCGCCACGTCCGGCCCGACGTCTGGCACGGCATCCACTACACGATGCCGTTGCGCGCCGACGTCCCGTGCGTGGTGACCGTGCACGACCTCACGTTCTTCGACCATCCCGAGTGGCACGAGCGGACGAAGGTCGCGTTCTTCCGGCGCATGTTGCGCGAGTCGGCACGGCGGGCGGTCGCGCTCGTCGCGGTGAGCGAGTTCACGGCCCGCCGGCTGCGCGACGTGCTGACACCCCGGGCGCCGATCGTCGTCGCGCCGCACGGCGTCGACCACGAACGCTTCCACCCTTCCCCCGATGCCGATGCGGCCGACGATCTGGCGCGCGTCGCCGCGCTCGGCGCGCGTCCTCCGTACGTCGTCTCCGTCGGGACGATCGAGCCGCGCAAGGACCTCCCGACGCTCGTCGCCGCGTTCGCCACCGTCGCGCGCCACCGTCCCGACCTCCGGCTCGTGATCGCGGGGGGCGACGGCTGGGGCACCGCCGCGCTGCGCGATGCCGTCGAGCGCAGCGGTGTCGCGACGCGCATCGTGCGGCCCGGGTACGTCGACGGCGACGCGGTGGCCGCGCTGTACCGCCGCGCCGCGGCCGTCGCCTACCCGTCGCTCGAGGAGGGGTTCGGTCTGCCCGCGCTCGAGGCGCTCGCGTGCGGCGCCCCGCTGGTGTCAACCCTGGGATCCGCGGTCGAGGAGGTCGTCGGCGACGCCGCGCTGCTCGTACCGCCGGGCGACGCGACCGCGCTCGCGTCCGCGCTGGACGCCCTTCTCGGTGACGCGGCACTCGCCGAGGCGCTGCGCGCGGCCGGCCCGGTCCGGGCCGACGGCGCGACGTGGGCGCGTGCGACCGACCGCCACGTCGACGCATACCGGACCGCGCTGCGGTCACGCGACGTCGAACGTGCCGGAACGCGCTCGTGAACGCGCTCGTCACGGGGGCGGGCGGGTTCGTCGGCCACCATCTCGTCACGCACCTGCAGGCGTGTGGCGACGACGTCGTCGCGGTCGACCGGCACGGTGAGCGCACCATGGACGTGACGGATCTCGACGACGTCGTCCGCACGTTCCGCACCGTCCGGCCCGACGCCGTCTACCACCTCGCCGCGCTGAGCCACGTCGGCGAGTCGTGGGACGCGCCCACCGCCGCGTTCCGCGTCAACGCCGAAGGCACGCTCAACGTGCTCACCGCCGCGCGCGACACGGGTGTGTCGCGCGTCCTGGTCGTCGGCAGCAGCGAGGAGTACGGCGCGCGCCCGGCCGGCGAGACACCGATCACCGAGACGACCGCGCTGCGGCCCATGACGCCGTACGGCGCGGCGAAGGTCGCGTCCGACTACCTCGCGCTGCAGGCGTTCCTCGGCGACGGGCTGGCGACGGTACGCGTGCGGCCCTTCAACCACACCGGGCCGGGCCAGTCCGACCGGTTCCTCGTGCCGGCCCTGGCCCGCCGGATCGCGCTCGCGGAGCGCGACGGTGCACGCGAGGTCGCGGTCGGGTCGCTCGACCCGGTCCGCGACATCAGCGACGTGCGCGACGTCGTGCGCGCGTACCGGTTGCTCGTCACCGACGGCGAGCCGGGCGACGTGTACAACGTCTGCTCCGGCCGCGCCGTGACCGTCGAGGACATCGCGCGGCGCCTGCTCGCGCTCACCACGCGACGGCTGGAGCTGCGCGTCGATCCCGACCTCGTCCGTCCCGTCGACGTGCCGTGGCTCGTCGGCGACCACACGAAGCTGACCACGGCAACGGGGTGGCGACCCGAGATCGACCTCGACCGCACCCTCGCGGACGTCCTGGACGACGCGCGGACGCGCGTCCGTGCGTGACCGCCTACCTGTTCGCGTTACTTGTTCGCGCCGAAGCGGCGGACGAAGTCGTTCACCGTGTAGTACGCGTCGATCGACTCGCCGGCGTCGCCCCAGAAGCCGTCGATCACGTCGTAGCGCATGGTGCCGGCGTCGACGAAGTGGTTGTTGACGTCGGTGATCTCGAGCTCACCGCGCGCCGACCGTTCCAGACGGGGCAGCACATCGAAGACCGACGCGTCGTAGAAGTACACGCCGGTCACCGCGTACGGGCTCGGCGGGTCGTCGGGCTTCTCGACGATGTGCGCGATGTGGCCGTCGTCGCCGAGCCGCGGGACGCCCAGGTTGCGGAGGTGCGCGGGGTCGCCGACCTCGGCGAGGAGCACGCGCGCGCCCGTCCCCTGCTCCCGGAACCGCTCCACCGACGCCCGGATCGAGCGTTCGAAGACGTTGTCGGCGAGGAGCACGACGACCTGGTCGTCGTGGACGAACCGCTCGGCGAGCCCGAGCGCCTCCGCGATCCCGCCGGGGCGCTCCTGATACGCGTACAACAGCCGCTCGAGACCCCACTCGTGGCCGTTGCCGAGCAGGCGCAGGAACTCGCCCGCGTGGGTCCCGCCGGTGACGAGCATGACCTCGGTGATGCCAGCGCGCACGAGCGACTCGATCGCGAACGCGACCATCGGCCGGTCGTAGATGGGGAGCAGGTGCTTGTTCGTGATCCGCGTGAGCGGGTCGAGGCGCGTCCCCTGCCCGCCCGCGAGGATGACGCCCTTCATGGGCCGGGAAGCTTAGAGCCGCTGGGCCGGTTCGCTCGCTGGCGAGCGACCTCCGCTCCTCCGTCGCTCCGGTCGCGATGTCATCTCGCTCGCTCCCTGCGGGCCGGGATACCCGGGCCCGCGGCCGTTCGCTCGCTGGCGAGCGACCTCCGCTCCTCCGTCGCTCCGGTCGCCGCAGCCGCTCAGGTGATCTGGCGGTCGAGCCAACCCAGGAGCGCAGCGACCGCACGTGGGTCGTGACGCAACCGGTGGCCGGCGGCGTGCACGAGGCGCAGCTCGGACGCGGGCGCGGCCGCATCGGCCAGCGCGCGTGCGTCGCTGACCGGCACGACGTCGTCGGCCGTGCCGTGCAGCACGAGCAGCGGACGCGGCGGGAGGCGACGCGCGATGCGGAGCGGGTCGAGCTCCGTGATCCCGCGCACCCACGCGTTCACGTCGTGCGGGAACGCGGGATTCCGGATGACGCCCATCGCGCGCGCGTGCTCGAGGAAGCGCGCCGGGTCACGCGTCCAGTCGCGCATGTTGACGGGCGCGGCGAGGACCGCGACACCGCGGATGCGCGCGTCGTCCGCGGCCGTCGAGATCGCGAGCGAGCCTCCGAGGTTCGTCCCCGCGATCCACACGCCGGTGACGTCGTCGCGCGCCCACAGCCACTCGGCGGCAGCGCGCTGGTCGGCGCGCCAGCCCGCGATCGAGAAGTCGCCCTCGGACGCGCCCGTGCCGCGGAAGTTGAACGTGAGCACGGCCCAGCCCGCTTCGCGCGCGATGCGATCCGCGAGCTCGGGGAACGTCGCGCCGGACGTCGCCGCGCCGCGCGGACCACTCGGGAAGCCGTGACACAGGACGAGTCCGGGGACGCGGCCGCCGGGCGGGCGGGCGAAGTGCGCGCCGAGGCGCAGCCCGCCCGAC